>Ga0210383_10000364_pt1 | contig 43408 bp, 30 predicted proteins | sample IncBWC14OmetaG_FD_160072 | JGI IMG/M metagenome (GOLD analysis project Ga0210383, IMG submission 160072) | Forest soil microbial communities from Barre Woods Harvard Forest LTER site, Petersham, Massachusetts, United States - Inc-BW-C-14-O ...
AGGATGGGAATCCTGATCGTGCCGTTGTCGAGGAGCTCGACGGCTTGCTCGAAGAAATGGCGATAGCGCGCGGGATTTCCATACGGCGCCAGACCCATGATCTTGTATTCGTCGGAATTGAAATCGAAGCCCAGGTGCAGCGTGATGACGGAGTACAAGATGCCGATGGAATCTTTTGCGGTGATTTCGCGAAGCTTGTCGATCTGATTCCCGTGCGCATGGTATGCGGTGGCGCTGTGAGCTTCACCCATGCCGTCAATGACCACGACCAGGCATTCGTCCCAGCCAGACGTGTAGAACGCGCTGGCAGCGTGCGCCAGGTGATGATTTACCTGATGAACTTTGTCGGCGCGAAAACCGGGGAGATGCTGTTGGACCTCTGCGAGTAACTTTTCTCGCGAGAAAACCTGATCGTATTGTTCCGCGCTGGTGGCGTCGAGAAGGAAAGCTGCGCGATAAGGCGAGTAGTCAAAACCGTGGGCGATCTCGTCGACCTCACCCGCGGTGATTCCAGCCGCGTTGAGGCAATACTGAATCGCGCCGATCGGGAAGTCGCCGGTATGCTTTTTGCGGCTGAAGCGTTCCTCGGCGGCGCCAGCCACAACTTCGCCATCAACCAGCAAGACCGCCGCGGAATCATGTCCCTGCGAAATGCGATACTCGCGTTCCTCAAGGCCGGGCCAATGAGCCTTCTTGAACGGAATGGAATTTTGAAACCCACTTATGCCCAACACTTTCGCCATGATCCCGGGTCTCCCTAGCTTGTTACGCCGTGGCCAGAGCCAAAGCGCACCATCGCTGCCACAAAAACTGCGGAAGCTGTCTCCAAGTTGCAATTTCGATACCTAATATTTTGCGATATCTCCGCGCCGTATCGTCAGCTTTCTACCAATCTTGTATCCTTTGCTGCATTGCTCTATGCAACGAAACCGCTCGCAATGTGTTTGGACGTACAAGGGTGCTAAAACCCGCGACTGCTGCAAACAGAAGAGGTTAATGGCGCACTACCCTGAGAACCCGTAGGGTCTAAATGGTATGCTGTATTGTCCGAGTCCCCGCGGGACTCTCTAATAGTAGCGAATAGAAAACCTGGATGCGGGACGTTCCCCCCTCCCTCCTGCCACCCAATCTGTCGTCGATTGATCGCTGCGCGTAGCCGAAAGGTGACTGTGAACGACCCACGCTATCGTCTTGAGATTTGCACACTTGCGGAACCCGAGTGTCCCTACTTGGAGACAGTTGGCCCCGGGGGCATAGGAGTCTATGGTTGGTCATCTGTAAGTAGCACATTCTTAATGCAGTTACGGGAGACCGGAGCAAGATCGACTTGGCATCGAACATGCTCCCTGTTCAGTGGTCGTACTAGGGATCGACGAATTATGCGGGATTTTCGGGGGTTTCGTTCGGTGGGCCCGATTCCTGCCCTGTCCCTGGCCTCTGAAAAGAAGGCAGTGAGGCCCTTACCATCATGACAACCCAGGCTGCGGACCAAACATTGCGTGTGGGAACTCGCACGAGCGTGCTGATCTCCGAGGCCAGCATGATGTATTGCGACCTCTTGAAAATGGCATTCTTGGCGGTACCGGAGCGTTTTCAGGTGGTGGCGTGTGCGTCCAAGACCTCTGAAGTATTAGCGCTGGTGCAGCAGCATCGGCCGCAGGTTGCGATTATCAGCGATAATCTTGAAGAAGGGCCGCTTGCCGGGCTGCGAATATTGCCGGAAGTGCGGCGCGCGAATCCGGAAACCAGGATTTTGGTGGCGATGGGTTCGTCGGACAAGGAACTCGTGATTGAGGCCTTCCGATTTGGAGCGGACGGAGTGTTCTGCAGAAAGAGCCCGTTCGAACTGCTGTGCAAGTCGGTGGATGCGCTGTCGCAGGGACAGATTTGGGCGAATGCCACGGAATTGCGCTATGTTATGAACGAATTTACGCGGGCGCCGAAGCAGCGCAAGGTGGATCCGACGGTCGAGAACCGCATGACCAAGCGCGAAGGCGACGTCGTGCGACTGGCGGTTGAGGGCTTGTCGAATCGCGAGATTGCCCGGGAGTTGGGTTTGACCGAGCATACCGTGAAGAATTATTTGTTCCGCGTGTTTGATAAGCTGGGCGTCTCCAATCGAGTGGAGCTGGTCCTGTCGTGTTTGCGACAGGAAGAGGTTGCCCGCGAAGAGATTACGGTCGCCTCGTAAGAGATTCCAGGGTCTCGGGACTCCCGCGGAACTCGCGAGAACGTCAACCACAGGATATGCATAAACAGATGACTCAGGACCAATTCATGGAGTTGCTTACCAGCTGGCTTCGAGCGAATAAGCAGTTTTCAGCGAATCTGCAGATCTCTCCGGACACCGAGCTTTTGGGGTCGGGGCTGTTGGATTCGTTCGATTTCCTTGATTTGATCGTGCACATTGAATCGAAGATGGCGGCGAAGATTGACCTTTCCGTTGCGGATCCCAACCAGTTCTCGACGGTGCGAGGATTGTGGAACCTGGCGATGAGTGCGCAGGGCGGCGCGGAACAGCGGCAGGCCGACCGCGGCAGCATACTGCCTGCGGGCGCAGGCATCTAAGAGCGCTTGGCCGCGCGGGTTGTGTCGTTCCCACGAATCAATCTATTGAATCTGCAGTTCTTACCGAGCGTTGCTTTGACCCATTTCGATCCGTAGTTCCTACCACTGGCATGCTGAAGGCCGGACAGGTCTGTCCGGCCTTCGTCCTTCTAACATCGAAGTCTTCATCAAATCCGTTGCTTTGCGTCTCTCGGAATTGGAGCGCACCGCGCCAGACGCATCGGACGGGTGGGGCAAGCCCCGCCCCTACAAAGGCAAGAATGCGCACAGCAAAGGCGAGAATGCGTACCGTACAAAGGGAATGCCCGCAACAGGCGAGTGTGCGCGCCAACGAAGGCGGGAATGCGCACAATGAAAGCGAGAATGTCGGCAACAATGGCGAGGGAGGCACAACAAAATCGAGAGGGCGTGCAGGACGGGGTTAGTCGGCGGCGCGGCAGGCGGCGCGTACGAGGTTCAGCTCTGCGTTTTGTTCGGTTTGGTGCAGGGCTTCGGTGCGGGTGACGGCTCGCGTGACGGCGTCCGAGAGAGCGATCCTGAAATCGGCGGCCAGTAGATCCGCATTGAGGCGGAAATCTTCGCTAGGCGACATGTGGAAAAACGAGGCATATCCCAGCGTGGGCTGAGGGTTTTTAATCAATTGAAATGAGTGTTCCCACGCGGTGTCGTCCGTCTTTCGCTCGGACCATTCGAGGAACCATTTGCCTTCCCAGTCGTAATGAAGGGTTTGAAAGAGAGCGATGGGAAAACCATCTTTGCCCAGATTCTTGAGGCGAAGCCCTTCGAATCCATCGGGTTGCAGGGTTTCCTGCAAAACCTGGCAAATCGAACGAAAGTCCGAGCAGGAAGCGAGCGCGTCGGTAGCGCGGCGTAGATTTGGCGCGTCGGTCACGATCTGGCGGCGGCGTCCGCCGGGCCGAAAAAGTCTGGAAAACTCGGGGTAGTGAAGCTGCTGGACGCCAACGAAGACCCCAATGACTACTGCAAATAGAATGGGTAGAAGGAATTTCTCGTCCAGCACGAGCGCGAGGCTGGCCACCACAAATGCGGATGTGACGGTATATAAAACGAAAACCGCTTGACGATGAGATAGACCGAGGCGCAACAGCTTGTGATGTATGTGGTCGGTGTCGCCGCGGAAGACTGGATGCCCGCGGAGAAGCCGGCGCATGACCGCCAGGGTCACATCAAGAATGGGGAGACCGAAAGCCAATATCGGAATGGCGATTCCCGATGTGGGAGTGATTTCTTGTGCGGCAGCCATGGCGAGAGCGCTTAGCAGAAATCCGATGAACAGGCTGCCGGAGTCGCCCATGAAAATACTAGCCGGGTAGAAGTTGAAGGGCAAAAACCCGAGAATTGCGCCCAGGAGCACAACGACGAGATAGGTAACCAGAGCGTTGTGGCCCAGGAGGCAAACCGCCAAGATAGCGACCACTGAAATCAGAGCTGAGCCAGCGGCCAGGCCGTCGAGCCCGTCGATCAGGTTAAACGCATTGGTAATGAGCAAGACCCAGAATATGGTGAGTAGAAGATCGATGGCGGCGCCGATGGGATGTCCGGCGGAGACGGAACGGAAGATGGTACCAAAGTAGTGAATCCCGAATCCCGCGAGATAGAGAAGAATTGCCGCGGAAGCCTGGACGACGATCTTCGATTTGGGCTTGAGAGGTTTGATGTCGTCATAAGCGCCCATGAGGAAAATGAGCAGCACGGGGATGAGAATACCGAGGTAGCTTTTGGTGGAAACGCCAAGATGCAGAGCCTCAGAAATGGGAATGTAGGCCAGGGCAGCGGTCATGAAGGTGACACAAATGGCGATACCGCCCAATCGAGGCAACGGCTTGGTATGTAAGTGGCGGCCGTAGACCGGAGTGGCCTTCAGACCCCAGGCTACTGCGGTGGAGCGCACCCAATAGGTGAGGAGCGCCGACAGGGCGACGGAGGCGATTAGCAGCAAAATATAGAGATACGTCGGCATTGGTCACTCAATGGGGCCGGGCCAGCCTTACCACTACCTTAGATGCGCCGAAAACATACCATGTAACCGTACGAGTGATTTCTGCGAAAAAAAGATTGCATCGCTAACATTCACAAATGATTATAACTGCGAAGCGTGCCGATCGGGGAGCGGAAAAGGTTCGTCCGCAGCGGCAGTGCCTCCGAGGGTAATAACCCCATTCGTTTGGGCAGGTTGCGGGGTCTCGGCCGGAGCTTCACTTTGTGTGAAGCGGTCCTTGAGGCGTGGGCGGTCGATCTTCCCATTGGGGTTTTTGGGGAGCACGTCGTAGGCCATCCAGCGCGCAGGAAACATATAGCTTGGAACGGTTTTCTTTAGATGCTCGCGTATGGCAATTAGACTGACTTCTTCGCCGGAGCGGAGGACGTAGGCGCAGCAAATCATCCAGCCACCGAAATTGTCGGTAGGAATGGCGACGACGGCACATTCCTGCAGCTTGCCCATGGAGTTGAGCGCGGTTTCAATCTCGCCGAGCTCAATGCGATATCCGCGGACTTTGATTTGAGAATCGGCGCGACCCACAAAGTAGACGAGTCCCTCTTCGTCTTGCCACGCAAGATCGCCGGTACGATACAGGCGGTTCGTGGGATCGGAACTTTGGGAATCGGGGCTGTGCGGATTGTGGATGAACGCCGCGCTGGTTTTCTGTGGATCCCGCCAGTAGCCGGGGCTCAGGCCCACGCCAGAAATATAGAGGTCGCCAATTTCGCGAACGGGCACGGGTTGAAGTTTGTCGTCGAGCACCGAGAGTCGTTCGCCATCGCAGGCGGTACCGATGGGGATGGCGGCCTTGGGATCCGTGGGACAAACGACGACGTCATAGTAGCTGCTGGCGATGGTCGCCTCGGTGGGCCCGTAGAGATTCGAGAAGCGCACTTTCGGGAGGCGTTCCATCCAGTACATGAGCGCGGGTGTTGGTAAGACTTCGCCGCACCAAAGCACTCTGCGAAGTGAAGGGAAATCGTTCTGGCGTACGGCGTTGAATTTGGCGAGATAATTCAAGACCGAAGGAACGGAGAACCACTGCGTGAGTTCGGAGTCGCGAATAAATTCCGCGAGCTTAGGCGGTAACAGCGCCGTCTCCGGGGGCACCACGTGCAGTTGGGCGCCGGCGGTAATGGCGCCAAAAATGTCGAATGTAGACAGATCAAAGTGAAAAGGGGTGTGACCGGAAAAGCGATCGGTGTGATCGATTTCGTAGTGCTTCAGGGCCCAGGCTACGAAAGTGGCGACGTTGGAATGGGTGATGACCACACCTTTTGGCACACCTGTGGAGCCAGAAGTGAAGAGGATGTGGGAACCTTCGTCGGCGGTGCACTGCTGCGGAATGGCTCCGGAGTCCGCGGCGTCCAAATCCGCGGAGGAAAAGGCGGGCGAGAAATTAGTTGCGGAGGGCGACTGCGCATCCAGCCAACCGATGGAGGTACGGGCGCGCAGCGGTTGATCCGCTAATAACTCGTCCAAGAGCGGGCTGACCCGGCCAGCGGCGAGAGTCCAACGATTTTCGCAGGAATCGAAGATGTGGCGTATGCGCGCCGCGGGAGTGGCGGAGTCGATGGGCACGTGCATGCAGCCGGCTTTGAGGATGCCAATCATGCTGACAATGGCGGCCGGGGATTTCGGCATCAGGATGCAGACGCGGTCGCCCTTCTTACAGCCGGCGTCCCGGAGTAAATGCGCAAGACGATTACTGGACGTTTCGAGTTGGGCGTAGGTCAGCACATCGCTGCCCATTACGATGGCGGTATCATCAGGGCGGGTTTCCGCTTGTTGACTGACCCAACTTTGAAGCAATCGGTTCATGAAGGTTCGTGCCTCGAAAAAAGTGTCCCGGACCTAAGCCAAGGGCGGCGGGAGAGGTCCCGTAATTGTATAGTTAACTTCCAAACGTGTCGAGCCAAGTTTATTCTCTGCTTTAACCGATTAAAGCTGAAGGAGTTACGCCAGTTCGTTTTGTAATTTCCTCTCCGAGCAATGATAGCCTGACTGCTGACGACCGCTAGGCGGTCAGGATCAAGACGACACACTCACGTTGATTGAGAGCGGTACCCTAGGCCGAGGTGCACCCGTTGAGCCCGTTCAAGCTGACTGAGAGTCCGACCGAAGGTGTGTTCCAAGGGTGGTCCCATACCTTAGCAATTGGTCTAATGTGCGAGAGCCGGGTGCGGGTATGTTGCGGCGACGCGATTCTAGATGACTGTGCGCGAAGGATATCTGTTATCGCACAAGGTCGAAGACGAAGTTCGCGGCTGAGGTCCTTGGTCTTCTAATTCAATGGATTACCCCATTTCAGCTCACGGCCCCATCGCTCCACCGATCCACACAACCCGCAGCATAGTATAAGTCTATTTTGTACTTATACTTACGAGCGTAATTGCCCCCTGAACAACGGCGCAGTACTAAAACTGTCCTCTTTCCCTGCCCTTCCGCTTCCTACAGGCTTGCTCCCAATCTGTCCTGCTGGTCAACTTGTCCGCTAGTACGGCTATGACTAACATCACCCCGTCGGCAGCTCCGTTAACCCACCAACCGGAACGTTGTTGATCGGCGGTAGCACGCTGTAAACAAAACATTTAGCGAAAGGGTCCCCGCGACTACATGATACGTGTGCCTGAAAGTCGACGTTCGAGGTGTGTATTCTTCAGTGCGAGCCTGGTTTTAGTTCTGAGCTTCTCGTTTTGGATATCGGGATGCGCCGGGTCAGCCTCAGCTACGAAACCTGCTAGTGCCACCACCAGCGTACCTCCGAGTGGGGGCTCCGCTGTGACTTCGGTGACCATTACGCCGAGCTCTCCTTCGACAACGACCGGAGGTACATTGAAGTTCTCAGCAACCGTATCCGCCACGGCCACGGAAGAAACGGTCACGTGGACAGCCACTTTGGGCAGCATCAACTCCTTGGGTGCCTACACCGCTCCAGCGAACGCCGGAACTGATAAGGTCACTGCAACCAGCAATGCGGACCACAGCAAGTCTGCTTCGGCGACCGTGACCATTACTACGCCAGCATCAACTCCGGCACCTCCTCCTCCTCAAACCGCATCGTGCCCCGGCTCCGGTTGCCCGGCGTTTCCAAGCGCGGAAGGGGGCGGTGCCGCTTCAGTCGGCGGACGCGGAGGAGTGGTAATGGAAGTAACAAACTTGAACGATTCCGGCAACGGATCGTTGCGAGCGTGTGTGGAAGCGACCGGGCCAAGAACCTGCGTATTCCGCGTTGGCGGAAATATCGTGAACCAGTCCCGGTTGCAAGTGTCCAATCCTTACCTGACCATCGCGGGGCAGACCGCTCCCGGCGGCGGGATCACAATCGGTGGCACGAATATGAAGGGCGAGGCGCTGTTCGTCGACACGCACGACGTAATCATTCGCTACATTACGTGCAATGGAGATAATCCGAATACCCCGACCGGCCCCGATACTGGAACTGTGTGCTTCGAGGCGACCAGCGGTACCCACGACGTGATTTGGGATCATATCTCCGTACGCTGGTGGGGCAACAAGGGATTCATCACATACTCGAACGATACATCAAACATCGACAACGTAGTGAAAAACGTGACGCTACAGAACGCTCTCGTGTATGAGCCTAACACGACACATCCGGTGGGTCCCGGTACAGACGCGGCGGCATGGCCAAATGAAGCCATCAATCAAGATTTCCACCACATCCTGTTCGCCAATGTCGGGCATCGCATCCCGATGGTAGCGACGTCGGCGATCCGCCTGGTGAGCACGGTCACATATAATTGGAACTACTTCGCCGTGGGGATGGGCGGAAGCTCGATGGATCTGATCGACAACAAGTGGGTTACAGGGAATATGAACGAAGGGAACGCTAACCCGCATCCGGTGAATGCCTGGCAAGGGCAAGGGGGCAACTGCACGACAGGGCCAGCGTGCGATCTGCCCGGCGTAGCTTCAATCTACATGAGCGGAAACGTAGGGCCACAGGGAACCGATTTCGAATTGACTGCGGAAGAAGCCGGTACGGACGCGGAGGGCACAGCGGAAATCGCCACTCCGATCCCGTCAAGTTGGCAACGCTCGACGCCGCTTCCGACAGAGCCTTTTCCGATCACAGCAGATTCACCGGCAAGCCTTGATGCGATGATCCCACAGTGGGGCAATGCGCAGGGGCTCGACTGCGATGGTAACTGGATCTCACGCCAGGATTCTCAAGATGCCCGGATTATCGCGCAGTATCAGGCTCGTGGCAGCGGCGGTTTGTTCACCGGGCAATTCAGCCAGCCGTCAATCGCGGCAGGGACACCGTGCACTGAATCGATGCACGACGGCATCCCGGATCAGTGGAAAACTTCCAAAGGCTTAAGCACAACGGATTCGACGCTGTTCAAAGCCACAGCACCAAATGGCTACACCTGGCTCGAAAACTATCTAAATGGTCAGTAATTTGCCTCGGCTCGGACCGTGAGGGCTGCCGACTCGCGGTCACTGCGCATTTAAAGCGATCACCGTATGTTCAATTTTGAACAGCTGGAGCACCGTTTTGTGATTTCTGGCGTGCTGATTGTCGACGATAGCCCCACGATTCGCTCGAAAATTCGCGCGTAGGTAGAAATCGCAACATCTTTTCGGGTATCTGCGCGATCTCATCACTGGTTGGTAAGGAGAGCGGTATGTCTTCGGCAGCGGCACGGACTTCGTGGATTATCTAAGCTTAATCTTCCACATTGTTCGCTACCTCCACGGAAAATCGGCACCCTACCTACTATCCTGGGGTATTCCGCGCTCTTTCCGTTTGATTTCTGTTGCAGCCACCCTTGCGCTAGACGCCCAACTACCGGACGACACATACCATTGTTTGGCTTCTACGTCCTACGCTATAATCAGTTTCTCATGGACCGCAGTGCCGTCGAAACGCCGTCTTGCGAACACGAAGTAGCTTCTGGTGAACGCTTCGCGTTCGGTAAGAATTGGCAAAACTTTCTTCGATCACTGAGTGAGGCTCAAATTTCGGCAGCCGTGGCATCTCTTAAACAGATGCTTGGTCGTGAGTCCCTGAAAGGACAACGCTTCCTGGATGCCGGTTCGGGAAGTGGGCTTTTCAGCCTTGCTGCTCGGCGCCTGGGCGCGGAAGTTCATTCGTTCGACTTTGACCCACAGTCTGTCGCTTGCACGACGACATTGAAGCAGAGATACTTCTCGCTCGATAGCCATTGGCGGGTTGAACGAGCTTCCGTCCTGGATCCCCAATATTTGCAAACGATTGGCACGTTCGACGTCGTTTATTCATGGGGCGTGTTGCACCACACGGGTTCGATGTGGGCCGCCGCAAACAATCTCATTCCGCTGGTAGGTGAGGGCGGCCTGCTGTTTATCGCTCTTTATAATGACCAAGGGCTCGCCTCACGCTTCTGGAAGCGCGCGAAGCGACTCTACAATCAGTTTCCGCCCAGCCTCCGATTTCTCGTTCTAGGGCCTCTTGCGCTACCCCTGCTTGTAACTACCACGCTTGGGGACATCGTTCATCGCCGGCCGCTTCGACTACTCTCGAACCGCACGCTTGGCCGCGGAATGACGGTGTGGACGGACATTGTTGATTGGGTCGGCGGCTACCCCTTTGAAGTAGCCACGCCCGGTGAAGTGGTTGATTTCTTCGTGCCGCACTCCCTGATGCTACGAAAGTTGAAAACCTGTGGCGGCAAACTCGGTTGCAACCAGTTTGTCTTCAAAAGAGTCCTCTAGCCCGGGCACACAGTCACATTCTGAAGCCACTTTGGAGATGTTGAAGACTGCTGTTCCGCAGTCATTTGCTGTCCAAGACGGGATGATGGCCGATGCGACCGTTTTTCTCGCCTGCGGACAAACCCCTGATGGACAGCCTCGTGAGGTCGGATTCATCGGATTGATAGATCTGTGCTAACGGCAAATCTTGGGGGCGGACAACGTAATCGCCGTGCTCCAGAGCGAGGCCGGAATTGGAGATGATGGGGCTGCCATCGGGAGAGACGCGAAGCCGAAACTGGCGTGTTCCCGGCTCGTAGTTTGAGTACGTAAAACATTTTCCGATGCAGGCGCGGTCGACCAAATGACGGGAGTTGATTCGATTGTCATCGCCGAAGTCGATGGTGTAGGCGACTCGAGTGCCGAAGGGTAGTGGGCTGACGAGGTTTTCGACCTGCTGCTCCATGTCGTTGAGGATCGCGGTGTCTCGATATTGCATCGTGAAAAAGATCGCCGCGAAAACCGCGAGCCCCGCGAGTATCCATTTTCGCGGTTGAACGGAGCCCAAAACGGATAGTCCGAGAATGGCAGTCATCGCCGTCAAGCGGCTATTGATGGAGCTAACGGCCGCAGTGTATTGAGGAAACCAAATGGTTCCCGGCAGCACTGCTACGGCAAAAACGAAAATCACCCAAAGTTCCAAAGGCGTCCGAAACCACTGCGGCAGAGGACGATTTCTGTCGCGTATGGTTGCGGCGATGAAGGCGCAACTTCCAAGGATGAGCAGGTATTCCGCGAACAACCTGTAACGCTCGCCGAACAAGACGAGCTGGTCGGCGCCGTTCATGAACACGAAACGCGGACCGAAGCCTCCTTCGGTCCGAAAGTGGTGCAGAGCAAAGTGCAAACTGACAAGAGCCAAGAAACCTGAGGCGAACACGGCCCAGCGATACCACCCGCGTACGGATTCCGCCAGACGAACGTAAGTGACCACCGCCACCAGCAGCCCAAAGCCCATCGGATGGGCCATCAGTGTCAGGACCGCCAGCAGAACGCCCACGATCCAATCGGTGCGTGTTCCTCTCCAGAAAACGGCGGCGGCAAAGAGCGCCAGTCCGACGGAGAGATAAAAATTCATGAAGCCGACATAAAACGTATACCCGTACGCAACCATAGCGATCGCCGGAGTCAGATACCACGGCGGACGCAGAGACGCTGCTGAAATGAACGCGAAAGCCCCCCAGAAAAAGGTGAGGACGCAGAGTGAAACTACAATTCTCTCTGCGGTGATGAAACCGAGACGAGCCCCGAGCCATGTCAAGGCGGAATCGACGATTATATTGTTCCACTGATGGGCGAGATAAAGACCCGGAACGCGCCCTTGCTTTACCAGTAAGGCCAGCCACGCGTTGTAGGTGTGGCTACCCAGGTCGCCCGCTTCAATGCGACGGTGCCAGAAGCAGGGAAACAGCATCAGACCGGAGATCACCAGCACTAAAGCCCAGCGATCCCTTAGAAACTGACCCGCGAGACCGATGGCCGACGGCGCGGGGACTTGTATTGTGTCCGATATTTGCTCGGTTGTTAATAAATTCAAGAAGCCACGCCCTTGAGGGCGTAGTCGAAGACAGCTTGGGTGTGTGTCAGTTCTTCCCGGGTCGGCGGTATGTCCAGGATAAAGGACTTGAAGCCGCCACGCATGTAACGGGAAATCTCATCGGCAACTTCTTCATAGCTGCCAACAAGATAGGGACAGAACGTCTGATAATTCTGAAAGGGCCACATCCAATACACGCCTTGCACCTCGCCCACTTCCTTGATCATCTCTGAGAGTTGCTTGTGCCAGACCGAGTCTGAGACACGCATAGCCATTTGATGTGCGAGCTGCCCCTTTCGGTCGCCTGGGAATCGCTGATTTGCAATATTCCAAGCATCGGCGCTGTTGGGGCGGGCGATGACCCCGACGCGAACTCCAGATTTGTCGCCGTCAAGCGGTGCGCCAGGCTCGCAATCCTTTGCGGGTTTGGGGTATTTCACGGCAGTCGCGCCGACAGCGCGGGCGGCCGCTAAACCTGCTTCCGAGGAACCCGACATCAGAATGCCGGGAAAAAGGTCGGGTGCGAGCGGCGGAGTCATTTTAAGATTTTCCACCTTATAGAACTTGCCTTCGAAGGTGACCGGCGCGGGACTCGACAAGAGTAGCTTGATGATCGTGGTGTACTCGATCAATCGCGTGTAGCGCTCATCGTGTGGCGTGGTGTCGTTAAGTGCGATCAGATCGTTTTTGAAACCGCCGGCGACCATGTTGAGAAACATTCGCCGGCCGTACAAATGGCCGAAACTGGCGACCATTTTCGCGACGGAATAGGGATGCATGTAGACCGGTTGAATGGCAACCAGCGGGCACAATTTTTTGGTGTTCTGAAGAATGATATTCGAGACCAGCCAGGGATCCACGATAGAATTGTCGGTGTACACGAGAATAGCTGTGCATCCGGCTTGCTCGCTCCATGTCGCGACGTCGATGACCTGCTGCACGTAAGTTTCGCGAGGGAAGTCTTTCGACTGCGGCGTTGTCGAAAAGACTTCGATTTGAGATCTATCGAAGGTGTCCATCGTTGGTTTGTTTCCTCCCGCTATAAATTCCTGCGGCCTGTGAGCTCATAACTAATCGCTAATAAGAATAAATTCCCTGCCGGTGCTTCAGTGAAGCCGGAGTTACTTGCAATTTTTTTCTGCCCATGGCGTTGGCCAAAGACCAAATAGAACTTTACCTGCCCCCCAGGTGTACAGCAGTACAGATGGCGTACAGGATAGTACCAGTACTAAACTCCAGCGAACACTCGCCCTTAATCTGACCCACGCGCCAGTTGTGACCATTCGACCCCGCTAACTAGCATGGCTCCAGCCTGGCGACCCTACCGCCAGGAGGTCGGAACTGATTGTAAACGCTTGGGAAAACTTGGGTTCGGGAAAAACGGAGAGCAAGAGAAATGAATCCCCTTCGTAGGAAACTAGTTCTAGTACCTCTTGCATTGGCGGTCTCATGTTTGATTTGGGCCGGGTGCGCTGGGATGGCTGAACCCATGCCTTCGCTGGCTGTTGCTCCTGATGCCCTCACAGTGAGCGCTAAGGTGGGCTCAACGAGTTCGTTGCCCGTGACACTGACGAATACAGGTGCGACGCCCGTGAGCGTCACACAAGCGATGCTGTCAGGCACAGGCTTCAGTCTGAGCGGCCTAGCAATGCCTCTGACCCTCCCTGGCGGAACTAGTGCGAGTTTCACCGTCAAATTTGCGGCTACCAAGGTTGGAGTCGTCAGCGGGAACGTGGAGTTCTTGACCGACTCGCAACACCGTCCGGCCATGCTTCCATTAAAGGGAACGGGCTCCTCGCTGGATCCGGAAGTCTCGTCGATTGTGGTGTTGCCGGCAGTGGCGACGCCCGCTCCGCGCGCCACGGTGCAGTTCACGGTTGCGATCCAAGGAGCAACCAAAAATGATTCAGTAACTTGGACGGCATCGATTGGGACGATTACCGCTGCCGGCGTGTTTACGGCCCCGCCCGCTGGGGGCGTTGGCAAGATTACCGCGACCAGCGTTGCAGACCCGACCAAGTCAGCGAGCGCTACAGTGTCTGTGGCGGGTGCTTCTTCGCAGCCGTCGAGTTCGGGCGTGACAGGGGTAACGGTAACTCCTGCGACCGCTTCGTCGGTTACGGGCGGCACCCTGCAATTTAAGGCCACCGTTGCGGGCGCGACCTCAAACATAAACACGGCCGTGGTCTGGAAGGCCCAGTTAGGTACGATCACGCCAACCGGCAACTATACGGCGCCGGCAAAGGTCGGCACTGACACGGTGACGGCGACGAGCCTTGCTGACGGCGCGAAGTCTGGATCTGCGAGCGTGACGGTGACGGCACCCGGCGCGACTCCGGTGGTAAGCTCCATTTCGGTTTCACCAAGCACAGCCAAAGCCACAACGGGGACCTCGCTGCAGTTTACGGCGTCGGTACAAGGGACGGTCACCGACAAGTCTGTAACGTGGACCGCTTCGCAGGGAACGATCAACTCGTCCGGCATTTACACGGCGCCTGCTAAGACCGGTAGCGACACGGTTACGGCGACCAGCAACGCTGACACGAGCAAATCCGCGTCTGCAGCAGTGACCGTCACTGCGTCGGCGCCTCCGCCGCCTCCAACTCCGGCCCCGCCTAGCCCATCTTCCAGCGTGTCGTGCGCCGGCTCAAATTGCCCGGCATTTCCGGGCGCGGCCGGCGGTGGAGCTGGCTCTGCCGGCGGACGCGGCGGCACGGTAATCGAAGTGACGAACACAAATGACTCGGGAACCGGATCTCTGCGCGCCTGCGTGGAAGCCAGTGGCCCTCGCACCTGTGTCTTCCGCGTGGCCGGGGTGTTCAACATCACCTCGGGAGATAATTTCGCCGGCAGCCCGTACCTAACCATCGCGTGCCAGAGCGCTCCTGGCGAAGTCATCATCGGCGGGCCGAATTCCAATGGAGCCGCGCTGCGCATCTCGACGCATGATGTGGTCGTGCGCTATTGCACCTTCAGTCCGGACAATGTCAACACGGCGTCCGGCCCAGACACGGGGACGGTCGGCATCACGATTGTGAACTGTGCCGGAGATGGCACGCTAACCGGCGGAGGCTGTTACAACATCATTACCGATCACAACACGACGCGATGGAGCGGGAACAAGTCGTGGATCACCGGCAGCAACTTCACACCGGCCGTAAACGGCAACGGCAATGGCACGGGTCCGAACCACTCCATTACAGTGTCGTGGACACTAGACTATGAGCCGCACGAAGGCCACCCGGTGGGTTACGGGACGGCGACCGACGAAAGCTGCGTGGGAACGCGCACCAATCCAACCTGTCTGTCGCCGTATGAGACCGACATCGATTTCCACCACAATATGTTCGTCAACGTTGACCATCGCATCCCGGAAAACTCTAACGGATCAACGCGCTGGATCAACAACATCATTTACAACTGGAGCTTCTATGCCAACGAATGGCTGGGAGCGGAGATCATCGACGACATCAACAATAAGTTCATCCAGGGAAACCTGAACGGCCAGGCCCAGGCGCATCCTATCCACTTCACGACGAACAGCCCGGAGATGAGCGGAGCGCCGTCGGCCTACGTTGCCGGGAATATCTTCGGAAGCCCGGGAGCCAATAGTGCGGCTTCCGACCAGTACGGCACGCTGGTGGCGAACATCACCGGCGAGAATGGCGACGAGACCGGTCCGATCCCCAGCAGTTGGCAACGTAGCAGCCCGATGGATCCCAGCAATTCGTTTCCGATCGTTCCGGACCCAGCGGCCAATCTGGATAGCTTGCTACTGGGAACGATAGGAAATTCCCAGCACCTCGATTGTAGCGGCAACTGGGTTTCGCACCGAGACGCAGCAGACCAGCGCATCATCGCGCAATATCAGAACGGCGGAAGCGGCGGCTTCTGGCCGAACGGCGTGACATTCGCAGGCCAACCGAACATTCCGACACCGACTAGCAACTGGCAAGATAACCCGGTAACAAACTTCACCGCTTGCCAGGAATCGCTGCACGACGGGATTCCAGACCAGTGGAAGACCCTGAAGGGGCTCAGCACGACTGATCCAAATCTCTATAAGACAGTCGCTCCGAACGGCTACACCTGGCTGGAGAACTATCTCAACGGACAGTAGGTCAGGCTAGCCATCCACTACTTTTGGGGAAATGGGCGTTGCCTCATTTCCCCAATACCTTACCTGGGCGATCAAAACCTGGTTAAGCGTTTCGCTTGTCCCGGAGTGACATCAAGAAACCAGCGGGGATCGAGACCGCGACCAAGATCCTCGCCGTCGTGCGGAGTTCCTTGAATTGGGACAATGGTCCGATTCCCAATCCGAACGAGTAGCGGCTGTAGTTGATCGCGGAGCGAAACAAGCTTCGCGGCGTGCGAAACAGCCAACCGATTAATTCGTTCAAAACGAACCGATGGAGATAGGCGCGACCGGATAGCACGGCCGGGGTCAGAGTCGACAAGTGGTCGTCAGCACCGTCGTGCACGTGGTAGATGCGGAGCGCTTCGTTGACATATCGCGTCTTGTATTTTCTCGATAGAGCGAACCAAACGATGCTTTCCGGAATGAACTTCGCATTGGGAAGCGATGGAAACGGAAACTGCTTGAGCACATCCGTTCGCTGGAAACCCCACTTTTCGCCACGGACGCCATATTTGAAAGTTACCTCAATGGTGTCCGAGTCCAGCACGTCGCGAGGGAACTTGTCGCCGACAAGGTCTCCCTTTTGGTCTTTGCACAAGACGGTTACGGCGGAGAACTTCGCTTTTTCCGGCCCGGGGATGCTGTCCCAGTGATACTTGAAGCGCTCGAGCGCTTCGGGGACACAACCGTCGTCGGAATCGAGGGTTAGGAATAGTTCGCCGCGAGCTTGCTGTACGCCGTGGTTGAAAGCCGCAGGTTTGCCCTGATTTTCCTGGAAGATATAGCGGATCGGGAAGTTGGATTCGGCTTGCCAACGGGTAATCAGTTGTCGTGTGTCATCCGTCGAGCCATCGTCCATAACGAGCCATTCGAAATTGCGAAGGGTCTGTCGTTGGAGGCTCTCATAGACGCGCGGCAATGTTCGCACACGGTTATACGACGGAGTGAATACCGTGAAGAGGTATTCAGATCGCGTAGGATTGTTTGTCGACTTTTCGATTCGAGATTCCGTTGTGATTTCCACGGCTTAGGACCTGTACACCATTGACGAATTTTTAGCAACGGCAGGACTCGCTAAAACTCGCCCCTACATCACCGGAGTCCGTAGCGGACATAAATCTCAGCGCGCAATAGTTCCACTGACCGCCGGATCAGGACTCAGGTTGGCAGTCGACAGTCCGCCTAACGATGTCTCGTTTACTTGCCGTCCCGCAGTGGAGGCCGAAGCTCGCAGTGTGGATAGGCGAATGGCGATCACCAGGGCCACAGGAATAAGCACAAAGAGAACCGCGGTATAGCGCTGATCGCCATTTGGGTAAAGCCCGTAACTGACCGCTCGGGCCGCAAGAACCGCTGCGATCATGTCGCTGTAGAGTGACGTCCGATTGAGCCAAATGGCCAGGCCACCAAGAAGCAAGTAGAGCGCGAAACTGCCGGAGATCAGCCAAAGGTAGGCGCCGCGGACGACCTGGTGGAGGTACGCGGAGCGCGAGAAGTGCAGGATTGTCTCGCCCGGAGTGGTGAGCCCGCCCAAGAAAGAGTTGTAGAAAAGAGCTGGCCACCCGTAGTTGCCGGCAAAATAATTGATCGCGAAGTAGCTGCCCAGACTGAGCGCGCAGAGTGAGGCAAACTGGGCGAAATCGAGCTTGCCGCGGAGCAATAAAACCAGGAAGACGATTCCGGCCAATACCAGTACGTCGGTGCGGACCCAGATGTCGAAAACTAAGAAGGAACATCCCCAGAAATAAAGATTTCGCTCGAGTATGAGGTAGACGCCGAGCGCGGCCGCAAGTGTGGCAAGACCGTCGGGAGTCGCCCATCTGGACAGCTCCAGAATATTGGGGGAGAGCATGATGAGCGTACAAGAGGCTGCGAGTGGGAGACCAGCGAGATAAGGGGAAAGCCAGCGCCATACGAGCAGAGCCAGCAGGAAATTGGATACCGCGGAGATGGCGACCGCAGCTCTCGGAAAGGGCATCCCCAGGCGGTGCTCGCCCTTTATCAGTGCTACGTAGACGGGTTTAATGGAATAGAACGGCATTTGTTCGGCGAAGTGGTACGCATTCGCCGCGACATCCACGCGATAGGGGTTGTCAACCTGAATGTCTTTTTTTGCGGAGACAGGGCGGATGGCGTCGAACGCGACGTCATGAATCGTGCGGGCATCGGTGCTATCTACCGCGGAGCCTATGTAGCCAAGCAAATCCCAGGAGTACTCCGGCTGCAAGACGGCGTAGGCCGAGAGCAGCAGGAAGAAGCCCACGTAGGGAAGCACGATATAACGAGAGAGTTTAGGCATTCCGATGTTCACAGGAATTCGAATTTGTTTCCGGTGATTGCTTCGAAGACTCGGGCGGTCCGTACTTCGCAAGCGGCATTTTATTGTTTCTGGTCGGGAACGTGGAATACGTGCAAGGCATGATCGAGGATTTCCGTCTGCGGATATTGCAAAGCCCAGTGGTAGCCGTTTGGATCGTCGAGGAGTTGCCCGGATAGGTGCGTTGCGCTGACGACCACGGTTCCCGTGACGCGTTCGTTAGGAGCCAGAGGCGTGTAACGGATGCCGTAGAGAGAAGGGTCCACGGTTCCGAAATAGGCGAGGTGAATTGTTTCGCTGGGGTGTTCGGCCTGGTATTTGCGGAGCGCGAGCAAGCCCTGACCCCAGTCGAGGTTGCTGTCGCTGAGTAATTTGTAGCTGGTGGCCGGGTTGACGAAGATGTTGAAGTAAGAAAGATAGCCTGGAGCGTAGCGCAAGGTGTCGGCTGCGTTCGCGACAACCAACGCGACCAGCAGAGTGAGTACTGCGCGACGCCGCCGAGCGTAATGCCACAACGCCGCGGCATAGAGGAGCGCAACCGGGTAGACGAGCAGGATGTGGCGCTCTCCGAGGTCTACCTTGGAGAAAATGGCCAACAGAAAGTAGAGCGCTGGAAAAAGGGAAAAGATGAGCAGGTCGGGGGGGAACTGGATACGCTTGAGGAACCCGAGAACAACTGCCGTCAAGAAGATGGCAAGAACGACGGTGGGCCACTTCAGGAGCACCACGACGGGGAAGTACGACTTCCAGCCTTTGCCCACGGAGACTTGCCCGAGAAAGAAAGTGGGATGCCCGAGGTTCAAGTGATTGGCTACGCGGCCCATGCCTTCGACGTATTCACCCGCGGGTAAATACATGGTCAGATTCAAGTGCCGGTGCATGTCTCCGGTGGCAGCTTTGGTGCGATTCGGAGAACTTACCGTGACGAAGCCATCCTTCACACTGACTTTGGTCCAGTGGAAAAAGTAGGTCCCCCACACGAAGACAAAGGCGATAGCGATCATCGCGATCGCTTTGCGCCAGTTCCATTTCTGTGGTTTCCAGGACACACCACCGGGCTTCAGAATCAGCACAAGGGCCAAGGCAAGCGCAAACAGCACGGGCGTGCTGAACTTGGTGGCCAGCAGAGCGCCCAGGATCAAGCCTAGCGCGATGGTTCGGCCCCAGGACTGAGTGCGCTTCCAATAGACGACCTGCATGGCGGTCACGAAGGTGATCAGCGCTACCGCGCCATCGTTGCAGGTGATGGAAAAATTGGCGATCAGCGAGGGTGAGAACGCGAACAATCCAAGGGCGAAATTTGCGGCACCTTCGGAGAAAAGGCGCCTTGCGGTTATCCATAACAAGACGCCGAGGAGGACTCCCAACAGCACAATGACCGGCCGAGCGGCCCAAGCCACCGCCTCGGGATTGGGCTTGATTCCGTCAAAATACTTGGCCTCGGGCTGGATATCGAGTTCGGTGTGATTTAGCAGCAGCGGCAACGCGCACAAGAGAAAGACCAGCGGCGGATGGTCGTTCCAGCGCTCAAAACGATGGTAGCGCCACGCATCCAGGCCGGCGACCATGTGGAGAGGTTCGTCGTTGCTGAGCGATTGGGTGTTGATGAACCACGCGCATTGCGCTACGAACAACATGCAAAGCGCGGTGGGAAGGATCCACCTTGTTCGGGAGGGCTGGCCGGGCAGCGCGGCGCGATGCGCGGGCGCGCCGGTGGTTTGCGATTCGAGTTGGACGTCCTCGAGAGAGGGGTTGACGGTCGTTGGGGGCATAGTGGTTTGAAAGAGTTACGTTCCTAGTATAAGTTCTGTGATATGGCGTGGGGCTTCCAGCCGTTGAGCGCGCTTGATCCAGATTGGCTCGTTGAGTATCTCGGCCGGGAAGGCCACGCTGCGGAAGCGGTGCGCTGGAAGTATTTTGATTCGCGTTTCAATCGAAACCGCGAACGCGGCTATGCATGGGTCAAAGACGGAAAGATTGGTGGTTTTCTCGGCCTGATCCCTTTTCAAGTTGTCGTCGGGGACCGCGTGGCTGATGCGGCTTGGACCTGCGATTGGTCGGTGCAAGACCCGACGGCCCGAGGAATCGGGATTTTGCTGATCCGGCAGGCGCAGGATAAATATGAGTTCCTGACGCAGCTGGGAGGAAACGAAGCGACGCAGCGCATCATTTCGCGGCTTTCTTCAAAGACGGTCAACGATGCCGGAATCGTGTTCCATCTTCCGCTCCGCTTGGGGGCGATGCTGCGCGTGGCGCGGCGCAAGTTTCCGAGACTACCAATAGACGTTCTCGAATTCGTCAATCAGCTGCCCTTCCGGATTCCGCGCCGTCCGGCAGGGATTGAGTCGGTGATGTTTGAGCCTGGAGTCTCCAAAGCCTTGGGAAATTTGTTGGAGCCTGCTCAACGCGGCGAGATCCATTCGCGCTATGATTTCGAGTACATTCAGTGGCAGATCGGCGATTGCCCGTTCGTAGTTTCTGAGACCTGCACCATTGCGAACGGAGCCGAACCGCGCGCCGCGGCATTGATCTGGAGGCACAAGGATTCGCCGGACTTCTGGCGGTTCGCTTTGTGGTCGCGCGAACGAGCTGAGAAAGAGACGGAAATTCTCGTTTCCAGCGTCATCCGGCGTGTCTACGACCACAAAGGATTCTTGCTGTCCTTTGTGGTGTCGCGCCTCGATCAGTCTGTGATCGAACTGCTCCGCAGCAAGAAGTTTCTGGCTGCGCCGCGGCGACGGCCGTTGCATATCATCGCCAGCAGGAAGACGGGCGAGCCCGTCCCGGAGCTGTGGCCGTTGAGCTATCTCGACACCGACTACGCTTATCGGTTTTGAAGCTTGCTGAAACGCCGAGTTCAGTCTCCGGCAGCTCTCTTTGTGAGATGGATGGTTTCCGTGTGCCCGTTGGGTTTGTTTACGACGATCTTTTCCGACGGAACTGGACCCCTTGGAGCGCTGGCAAAAGCGGCCATCAGGTGCTCGTCGAGCAAGTTGCGTGACGGGCTGCCCGCGATCTTGAGGAATTTCTGGTTAATACCGCGTGTCGGTGTAGTCCGTGATCTCTTTGTCTTCGAAGGCCTGGCGAAGCTGGCGCATGCCGTCTTCCAGTTGCCAGGAAGCGGTGAAGCCGAGCTGGGTCTGGATTTTGTCAAAGGAGACGCGATAGTTTCGGCGATCGGTGTCCTCAATGTGCTGCACGCGCGTGTTGGGGAACATCTTGAGAATCATTTGCGAAAGCTGCGTCAGCGTGTAGTTGAGGCGAGTGTCACCCAGGTTGAAGATCTGACCACTTACGATCGGTAGAGGCGCATTCAGGGTGCGGATAATGCCCGCGGCCACGTCGTGAACGTGGATGAACGGGCGCCATTGTTCGCCGTTGAAAATGGTGATGACGCCTTCGTTGTAGGCTTTGGCCATCAAAAGATTCACTACCAGGTCAAAGCGCGGACGATAGGAGAGCCCGAAAACCGTTGCCAGGCGGAGAATCGTCGGGTGGAAGGTTTCGGACCGTGCTTGCAGCAGGGCGTGTTCGGAGTCCAGCTTGGTCTGGCCGTACAGCGAGATGGGACGGACGGCGGAGTTTTCGTCCATCATCACGTCGGTAGCGCCATAGACGCTGCAACTGGAGGCGAAAATGAAGCGCTGGATGCCGTGGCCTTTTGCCACTTCGATCAGCATGCGCGTGGCGGCGTAGTTGATCTCCAGCGCGGTCTGCTTGTCTTGCTCGCACGCGGGATCGCCGACGATGGCAGCGAGGTCGATAATAGAATCGACTCCGCGGACGGCCGCTACCATGTCTTGAATGTTGCGGCAGTCGCCGATGCGCATCTCCAAGTTGGGATGGCCGAAAACGCCCCGGAGCGGTTCGTCTCCGTAGACGAGGCTATCGACGACGCGAACCTTGCGCCCTGATTCCAAAAGCTTTCGCACGAGGCTCGACCCGATGTATCCGGCGCCACCGAGGACGAGAACTGTGCCTTCGGAGTTTTGGTTGTCGCGCGCGCGGATTTCGTAACGCTCGGTGAGCAAGGCCTTTGCCAGCCGAGTCAGGGAGAGAGCGAGCACGGTGAGGACGGCAAAGAACAGGAGTGCCAGGCGGGGCACGAGGTTGGCGCGGAAGAAGAGGTAGTTGACCGCGAGGAGCGTGAGGATGCCAACTCCCGCGCCGCGCATCACAACGACCATTTTATAGCGGCCGCTGTAGGCGCGTGAGCGCGTGTAAAAGCCGTTCAGCAGGAACACGAGGGGAAACAGCACCGAGATGCACAGGAAGTAGGGAACGTAGTAAGAGAGCGCTTCCACCAGCCGCGCGGTGGCGGCGGTTGAATCCCCGCGCGAAAGCAGGAAGACCACCGGAATGCCGAGCGCCATGATCATGCAGATCTGGACCAGCGCGAAATCGGCCAGCATGCGCGGCAGAGCTTGCGATGTCTTGAAATTTCGAACCGACGTTAACATTTACTGCCTCCCCGAGAGTGATACTTCCTTGCGTGTGGTGGCTGAGTGGGCCAGCCGGTGAATCGCGCGCGAGACGGTTTCGATAGTTGAGTCCGGAAGCGATTCATAGATTGGCAAGCTGAGAATTCCGCCGGTGACTTCTTCTGTGGTTTTGAGATCGTTGCGTGCGGCGTCGTGAAAGGGCTTGTAGAGCTTTTGCATATGCATCGGCGGATAGAAGTATTTCTTGGTCTCGATGTTTTCCGCCAGGAGGCCTTCGGCGAGTTCGTCGCGGGTCATGCCGAACTGGCTGGGCGTGACGTGGATCGAGTAATCCTTGTAGGTGTTCACGTCATTTGGATGCACGGACTGGAAGCGAAGTCCCGGAAGGGGGGCAAGCTGATCGGTATACATCCGGGCGATTTGGTTTCTGCGGCGGACGCGCTCATCGATGTCCGCGAGGCCGCTCAGGGCAAGCGCGGCGTTGAATTCGGACATGCGTGCGTTCATTCCCAGCCATTCCGGGTCGTAGGAACCGGTGTCGCCGTAGTTGCGCATGGCGCGGATAGCTTTTGCCAGGGTGGCGTCATTGGTGGTGACCAGGCCGCCTTCTCCGGCGACCAACAGCTTGGTCGGGGAGAGCGAGAAGACTTCGGCGTCGCCAAACTGACCGATGGGACGCCCTCGATATTGGCTGCCGAAGGCGTGCGCGCCGTCGAAAATGAGCTTCAGGTTGTGACGTGTCGCGATCTTGGACAGCACCTCGACATTGGCGGGATTGCCATACAGGTGCACGATCAGCAATGCTTTGGTGCGCTCGGTGATTTTGCGCTCGATGTCCGCCGGATCGACATTCCAGGTGTCCGGCAGGCAGTCGGCGAAGACCGGGGTCAAACTGTTCCAGCGAGCGGCGTGCCCGGTGGCAAAGAAAGTGAAGCTTGGAATGATGACTTCGCCTGTAACTCCCAGGGCGCGAAGGGTCATCATCAGGCCGCTAGTGCAGCTGGAAACGGCCACGCAGTGCTTCACTTGCAGTCGCTCGGCGACCGCCGCTTCGAACCTTCCTACGATGTCGGCGTTGGTAATCAAGCCGTTTTCGTAGGCCGCGCCATAGGTTGCCATCACGGTGTTGAGTGATGGGAGACCAGGCCGGATGAAGCGGAAGCGCTGAGAGAAGAGAGGGCGACCTCCATGAATTGCAGGCAGGTCATTCTCTCCCAGTCTTTCACTCGGTGACATGAGATCTCCTTTGATGTAGGTGCAGAAAATCACGGATGGGGGCTTCCCGCAAATTTCTGCCGGATATTGATGCTGAGTTGCTGGGACGTTGAGCTACTGCGTCGGAAGCTGCGAAATCATTTTGTACTGCCGGACTTTGCCGTAGGGCACGAGTTCGCGCGGCGTCCAGTCCTCAAAAATCAGCTTGCAGAAAGTGTGGAACAGAATCTTGATGTCGGCGCTCAACGAATGATTGCGCGCGTAAAATAGCTGAAGCGCAAGCTTCGTTGGACGAATCAGTTCTTCGTAGGTTTTTTCCGGATCTTTGCTGCCTTCCAGCACTGCTGCTTCATTCGAATTCCAGATTGATGCCCAGTCGGTGATCCCTGGCCGAAGCTCCAGAATCGCGCGCTCTTCGTCGGAATACATGTCCACGTACTTCCGAACTTCCGGGCGGGGGCCCACCAAGCTCATATCGCCGACGAGAACATTCAGAAACTGGGGAAACTCGTCGAGTTTGTGGCGCCGGAGGAATTTGCCGATGGGAGTGATCCGCGGATCGTCTTCGGCGGTTGCTGAGCCACCCAGTTGTTCGGCGTTGATCACCATGGTTCGAAATTTGTAGATGCGGAAAGGCACTCCGCGGAACCCGATGCGGACGCCGCGATAGAAGACTGGACCCGGCGAGCCAATCTTGATGAACAGAGCTACCACGAGCAGGATCGGGGACAGCAGCAGCAGGGCAAACAGCGCGACCACGAAGTCGAAGCTGCGTTTGATCAACTCCGAGATGCCATGCGCTTGCGGGTTCATCTAGCTTGTTGCTCCACGATGTTGAATTCGCGCGAGCTCTTTGGCCCAGCCGCCAGCAGTTCGCGATAGACTCCAAGGGTCTCGCTGACCACACGTTCGATCGAAAATTCCTGTACCGCGATATCGCGGCCCTTCAAACCCATGCCCGCGCGGAGTGCCGGGTTCTCAATCAGCAAGCGCAAGGCTTCGGCCAAGGCCCGGCTGTCGCGCACCGGCACGAGCAGACCATTTTCGCCGTTGCGCACGATCTCGCGGCAGCCTGGAGCATCGGTGGTGACGATTGCGCGGCCACAAGCTGCCGCTTCGATCAAAACCTTGGGTACGCCTTCACGGAGTGATGGGAGGCAGACAATGTGAGCCTGCGCCAGTACGTCCCTCATATTGGCTTGATGGCCCCACCATTCGACGACGCCGGAGTCTGCCCATTGACGCAATTGGGCGGCGGTGATTGCCGTTGGATTACCAGCGTCGGTTTCGCCGACGAGAACGAAGCGTGCGGGGACGCCCGCGTCGCGAAGGCTGCGCGCCGCGCCCACGAACTCGTCCACGCCTTTGTCGCGGAGCATCCTGGAAGCAAGCACTACCACCGGAACTCCGTCGCGTTCGGGAGTGGGGACATATGTATTTACATCCACGCCGGAGCCCTTGATCAGGGCCGTCTGGCGCGCCGCAAGAATCTTGTTTTGAATGAAGACAAACTGGTCATCCGGGTTTTGGAAGATGATGCGTTGATTGCCGTGACGGAACGCGACCTTGCAGCTTAGCGTCACCAGTTTCCGAATCACCGCGGCTTTGCGGGTCTCGGCGATGAATACGTAGCCCAAACCCGTGAGTAGCCCCACGACCGCGGGAACCCGTGCGCCATAGGCGGCCAAGCCCCCGTAGAGAACGGGCTTCAGCCGAAGGTGGTGCACGAGGTCCGGCTGGAGCTTTCGATACAATCGGAAGAGCGCGACGATGGTTGCGAGTTCTTTCCACGGATGCAAGCCGCTGCGCGTCATCGGCAACGGGTGGAATCGAAAACCCTCGTTCCGAAGAGTTTCTTCTGCTTTGCCTTCGGGAGCAGCGATGTGAACATCGAAGCCGGCATCGCGAGCGGCCCTGGCCATTTCAATGCGGTAGGAATAGAACGAGTTCACGTCATTGTCGACGAACAAGATCCTAACTTGAGGATTCAAAGAATTTCGGTGCAGTACAGTATGAGTCTGCTTCGAGCGCACGTTTTCAACGGGCTGCGAGAACCGTTTGGCTGACGTTTCGTCGGCGATCTGCTTATACAGGTTCTGATAACGGGTGATGATCGCCGCCAGGCCGAAGTTCTGTTCGATTCGTTCGCGCGCCGCCAATCCCAGCCGCCTTCGAGTCTCCGGACCCGCATCTAACAACCACTTCCACGCTTGTGCCAAGGCGGTGGGAACCTTGTGGGCCACGATGCGGCCTGTTTCACCCACGATGAACCGCGAATCGCCAACGTCGGTCGCTACGCATGGGATTCCGCATGCCATTGCTTCGGCAATGGCGTTCGGGAACGCTTCGCCGGTGGACGCGGAAGTGGCGATGTCCAACGCGTTGAGAATCTGCGGAATATCCTCACGCTGGCCCAGCAGATGGCACACCTCTTGAATTCCCGCGGATTGAACCCAGGCCATGATCTCCGGATCAGCGGGCGTGACGCCCTCGCCGCACAGCACGAACCTGACTTCGGGGAATTCTTGATGCAGAAGACCAGCCGCCTGCATGAAATTTCGGTGGTCCTTGATTGGGTGTTTGCGAGCGATCAAGCCGATCACCGGCACCGACCGTGAAATCCCTAGTGCCTCACGGGTCTCTCTGCGCTGCGCGAGATCGGATTTGAAACGATCCAGGTCGAAGCCATTCGGAATGACCTGCATACGATCCGACGCGTACCCTAGATTTGCATGGAACGTCCTCGACGTTTCCGAGCAGCAGACGATTCGCCTCGGCAGGCGACGCGAGAGCCGGGCGCACGCTCGAGCGGTCCAGATGGTGTGACGTTTGTCGGTTTCGGGACGCAATTCACTGTGGCGTATGTTCCAGACAACTGTGGAGAGGCCTGCCAACTTGGCAGCGAACCCGCCGACCAGATCGGCGTGATACATCCAGGTCTGGACCACTTGAGGCCGCGATTTCCGCAGCCAGGCGGCAAGTCGAAGCAGGTAGAATGGGTTGGCGCTACCCCGCTTCATGCCTAACGCGCGAACGCGCGCTCCGCTGGCCTGGAGCTTTTGAGCCATGGGCCCCAGGTTCGTCAGGGAAATCACTTCGTTCTGGAATTGACTGAAATCCATTCCAGCAATAAGGCGCTGCAGCATCTTCTCGGCGCCGTCCGGGTCTAATCCCGCGATGATGTGGGTTACGCGAATCACAGCACTTGCTCCCAGGCCGAGGTATCGCTCGTATACGCTTCCGAAGTCTCCAGCCCACGATCAACATTAGTCACGAGTGCAGCCACGTCGATCATCGAGAGCGACTTCATGCCATGCGTCTGCCGGCAACGGGAGAACACATCCAGGACGCTACGAAGGAAGTCCAAATTGTCATCCGTGTTGGCGCCGAAATTGTGCGGGTGCCACCAGAGGTGGAATATGCCCCGCTGCTCCGCCGCCGCGCGAATTCCGCCGGCGATCCGGCGGAGCCGAATGGATTCAAAGCTCTTCCGCTGCGCCGAGTACGGCCGGAGGAACATGCTCGATCGGACATCGCAAAGGCCGCTCGGCTGAAGGATTTCCTCCCAGCGCACTACTTTGGATCCGGAAAGCGAAACATAGTGGTCCAGGAGACGCGGCGCTCGCACCGCGAGGGTTTCCTGGCGACGCGGGCGCGGTTGGTACATCCAGTGGGGCTCGTTGCCGCGATAACAAATGATGCCAGCTTCCTTCAGCAGACTCTCGTAGCCGGGCCGAAACTGATTGCGGGGGAACACGATGGAGCGCACATCGATTCCATGGCGGTGTGCGATGGCGACCGCACGGGATAAGTCGGCGGCAAAGGCCTCGCGTGTCTCGCCAGGTTCCTGGCAGTAGTAATGCGAAAAGGTATGGGTCGCGATTTCCTGTTTCGGTTGGTTCGCAATTCGCGCGATCAAACTGCCGGCGTAGTGCAGGGAATCGTCGTCCTCGTTTTCACCCGTGGGCTCGGCATAAGGGTCGAGACGCTGATCCGCATACTGCGGGCGCACCGCCGGGGAGAATCCCTCCCGCTCGCCTCGCGACTCCGCAAAGAGAAATCCGACGGTTGCCCAAGTGGCCGCAACGTCAAACTCTTCGAACAAATCCAGAATCCGTGGAATAGCCTTGCGCGCTCCCAGCAGGTTCTCGCGGTACGGTCCGTCCGGAGCACACTTGTCTCGCACGCCCCAGTGGAGCTCAAAGTCGAGCGAAATCACCAGCGCGCCAAAGTCCGGCTTTTGTGTGAAGTGCGAATTCATTGCGAGTGATTTCAGCAACCGCGATGTACTTCTAATGGGCCGCGAGAGCTTGGTGTCCTGCCGCGACCGATTTTATAGAACCGCTTTCAGGCGTTGTCGCGCGTCGGCATCGGCCTCGAGGTTTATCTCCGGCGCTGGCGCGTTAGCCGCAGCCATGGCGACCTTAGCTTGAATCGCAAGATGCCACAGTCCGCCGAAAGCGCGATCCGTCCAGCTGATTTTCCGTTGGCCATAAGTGGCAACCATCGCGGGAAGGCTGGTCATCGAGTGCTTATATTCCCGGATGCATCGCCGGAAGTGCTCAGGGTTGAGGTAAAGATCGTCCTTTGAGTGAATGCAGATTGTCCACACGCCGAAAGGCACCGCGCGGAATCTCCAGAGCTGTTGCGGAACCCACACTACGTTTTGAGAATCGCGGTGAGGATAAAGGGCCAAGCCGTCGCTGATCGTACGGACACCCAGGCTAATGAGAATCGAAACCGTATTCTCGTCGAACGAATGCGCCGGCGCTACCCAACAATCCGGGCGCACGCCCTCGCGAGTAAAGATTGCCAGCGCCTGCTTTAGCTTGATCCGCTGATCTTCGAGAGGTACACCGGCAAACTCACTGTAAGGCTTTAATCCGACGAGGCCGGCGTTTCTGCTGACGTACCGATGCTGATATCCGTGCAGACCAATCGTCCATCCGCGCGCTTGCCACGCTCGTACGCGCTCCCAGAAGCGCTCATTTGGTTCGCATTCGTGAAGAATGGGATCCTGATTGTCGGGGATGACCGACAGAATCGGCCGGACATCCTCTTCAATCATAACGTCTTCGAGTTTTTGCCAGACGTCCCAATTAATCGTCGGGCACATGTCGTCAAACCGCAGCAAGAACTTGACACTCATGTTCGAGCCCCGCCTTTTCCTATGACATCAGTTAACCGCACAGCATCCGGAGAGGGTGAAGCGGATGAAACGCACAGCTGTGAAATTTACGTGATGCTCGGCTGAATGGAACTCGCGTCAGCCACACGGGAAGACACGCCTATCACGGGGGCATCCGCAACGGTTGCATCTTCTACTTTGCCTGAAACCAGACTTTTGTACTGCTCGAGCCATGACTGGAACATGAGCACGCCCCACATCTGAGCCTGCCAGTTGCGCCGACCGCTGACGTGTTCCGACCATTTCTGCCGGATGGGGGCGGGGGAGAAGTAACCTTCGTTGTTCAAGCGCGATTCGTCAAGTAATTCCTCGGCCCAAGGACGCATCGGGCCGCGCAGCCATTCGTGAACGGGCACGCCGAAACCCTGCTTTGGCCTCTCGACGAGGTGCTTGGGGACATAGCGATGGAGCAACTGGCGGAGCGGCCGCTTTCCGGTGTTGCCTTTGACCTTCATCGCCAGTGGCAGCCTCCAGGCGAACTCAATGACGCGGTGATCCAACAAAGGCACGCGAGATTCAAGACTGACACCCATGGATGCGCGGTCAACCTTCACGAGAATGTCATCGGGCAAATACATGATCGTGTCGAGATACATCATGACGTGCATGAATTCCTTGATCTGGGCCCACTTGGTGGGGTCTGTGAGCGGTGTCAGTGGTTCCTTTGCGCCGATGACCACCGAAGCTGGGTCCATCCAATACGAGCAAAGCACCCAGTAGAGCGCTTCGCGTTGATTCACTTTCAGGATTCCGGCGAGCTTCTGCAAAACCTTGTTCAGGTCCTTTTTCCGCAGGGTTTGTGGGAGCACCGACGGGCTTCCGCCCAAAAGCGCATTCCAGTCCAATCGCGACAATGGGTCTAGCGATTTCGCGAGCGCGGCTTTCAAAGGCCGCGGCATCCAGCCGATGTTTTTCTGAACGCTGCGTCCCCAGAGATAGGTGTTGTAGCCGCCGAACAGTTCGTCTCCGCCGTCGCCCGAGAGGCTGACGGTTACCTTGCGGCGCGCAAGTTGCGAGACCAGAAAGGTCGGGATCTGTGAAGAGTCCGCGAAGGGCTCGTCATACAGAGTCGGAAGCCGGGGAATCACGGCCATGGCTTCTTCCGGAGTGATGTACAGTTCGGTGTGATCGGTTCCCAGATGCTTCGCAACGGCCTTGGCCGATTCAGCCTCGTTGAAGTCTGAATTCTCAAAGCCAATCGTGAACGTTTTCACTGGTCTGTCGCTATTGGCCTGCATGATGGCGACGATCAGGGACGAATCAATTCCACCCGACAGAAACGCCCCGAGCGGAACGTCGGCTTCCATGCGCATGCTGACGGCGTCGTTCAAGAGCGTGTCGAGTTGATCGACCGCTTCCGCATCGGTCCCTACGAACGGAGCACTCAATCCATCTTCGGCGGCGCGTTTTGCGGACCAGTAAGGCTTGGGCGAGGCATCGCTGCCAAAACCTCGAATGGTCAGCAAGGTTCCGGGCAGCAGCTTGTAAACGCCTTTATAGATGGAATGGGGCGCGGGAATGTAATCGTGGCGGAGATAGACGGTGAGCGCTCCGCGATCGATTTCGCCTCGGAAATCCGGATGTTGGTGCAGGGCTTTCAGCTCGGAACCGAACAGCAGTGTGTGCCCAGCCCAGCCGTAGTAGAGGGGTTTTTCGCCGGCGCGGTCCCGCGACAAATAAAGAATTCGCTCCTGCTGGTCCCAGAGGGCAAACACGAACATGCCATTAAACTTCTTTAGCGCGTCTTCTACGCCCCAGCGCGCGATGGCGGCAAGCATTACCTCGGTGTCGGAGTGCCCGCGGAAGGTTTGCCCGAGTGCATCGAGCTCGGCTCGCAGAGCTTTGAAATTGTAAATCTCACCGTTAAAAGTGATGACATAGCGCCCGCAAGACGAGTGCATGGGTTGATGTCCCGCTGGAGAAAGATCGATAATCGACAAGCGACGATGTCCGAACGCAATTCCACTCGCAGCATCGGCCCAGGTGCCTTCGTCTTCCGGCCCGCGATGGCGCAGACTGGTAGCCATGCGACGCACGGTGGCTACCATGTCATCGTGCCGCATGCTTTGTCGTGTATCCAGAAATCCTGTTATTCCGCACATATGGACTTGCTCTCCGTTGCCGTTCTTCAACCAACCCAGCGCGGCCCATGCCGCATTGGGTCAAGCCACTTCAGGTTAAGCGTCTGCCCGAGGGTGAGCTTCTTCCGGGTGCCCGAGGGCCGGCGCGGCGCGTCTGTCTCTGCCTTCGAGGCTTCGGACGAGCACCTGTTCGGTCTTGTCACCTAGATGGGCAACTGTAAAATTCTCCAGAATCCGCTGCCGAGCGCGCAGATTCAGAGGGCTGCCATCTAGTGTCTCCCGCAGTCCAGTGGCGAGCGCTTCCACATCGTCTGACGGCACCGTGAGTCCTGTTGCGCCTACCAGGAATTTGGAATCGCCTACGTCGGTGACCACGCAATGCCGTGCGCAGGCCATCGCTTCGCCGATTACGTTGGGAAAGCCTTCGCTGGAAGAAGCGGAGCAAAAAATATCCAGCGCGTTATAAACGGCTCGCACATCACCCCGCGCCTGGACCCATTGCACCTTATTCTCGATTCCCAGGGTACGTGTCAATTCTTGCAGTTGCTGAAGATAGGCAGCGTCGCCGTGGCCAACGCAAACGAAGCGCACGTCTGGGCGCTCAGCCGCAACGCGTGCTGCGGCCTTGAGGAACAGCGGATGATTCTTGATCGGGTCGAAGCGCGCTACCTTGCCAATTACTTTCAGGCCCTCGCCGATACCCCATTCGGTCCGAACGCGTTTGCCTTCCTTCTCGGAGGGATAGAACGCGTTGGTGTCGATGCCATTCGGGATGAAAACCATCTTGTCTCGCGCAGCGCCTCGCGACGCGGCGTGTTCGAGGCCGGCCATCGAATTTACAACGATGCGGTCGGCGAAAGTGGATAGCCGCGCTTGCAGCCAAACTAAAACGCTCTCTACCGGATCAAGAACATTCTCAACATTGGAGGCTCGCACGCACCAGAAGAGCTTCACCCCCGGATAAAAAAGCCGAATCGTCGTCGCGATCACATTTTGCGTGTGCATCCAGCCGTGTAAGATGTCGGGACGTTCCTGGCGCATGATCTGCAAGACCTTCACGTACATCGAAAACAAATCCCAGCGCGAACGCTTCTCCAGGGAAAGCAAGCGGACTCGCCCGAGGTCCAGCTGCTTTGAAAGCGCACCCCCCGTATAGAACGAAGTGATGATCACCTCGTGTCCGCGGGAGGCTAGCTCATTAGCCACGATTACCAACTGGCGCTCCGCGCCTCCGATATTCAATTGCCTTACCAGAAATAAGACCTTCACGGGCGCCTCTCGTTTTTATCTCGGACTGGGCGCACAGGTATGCCGTTCAAGTAGTGCTCCAAAATCGTGTAACCGTCAGGGGCAACGCTCTTGTATAGGTCACGGTTTGTCGTGCTCAGGCCTTGTAGCTTCTTCCACTGGTCTGGGATTCCGTCGTGGAGCGATTCCGCGCAAGCGGCACCGCTAAGTACGGGCCGATCCTGCCATTGGGCGGCTGGTGTTGGTAGGGGCAGCGCCGCTCTGCCTGTCGCGGTAATGCCGTTGGGCCAAAACCCGCCCGAGCCTTGAAACTGGTATTGTGCAATGATCCGCAGGTCGGCATCGTCGCGGTGCTTGACCCAGGTTCCGTCGCAACTTAGATGTTGTGAATTGCCAACAGTAGGCAGCAGGATGGCGTCCAAACTTGCCACCGGATCCGCGATGATCGGGAAATCGGTCGCCGGCAGTGGCGCTCTGCGTTTCCAGCTATCGGGTATCGGACCATTCTCGCGCCCGTTTTCTCCAGTGATGTGCGACACCATCAGGTATTGGTCGCCATTGGAGTTCGATTGATTCGGGCCGACGTTGCCCGAAACGAAAACTGACGGGTTGCCAAGGACTTTCGGACTTTTCTCGGTGACGTGGATCTCATGGGCTTGCGAATACTCGTTCAGATTGCCGCGAACCCACTTGTTGCCGATGATGTCCAGCGCTTCGCCGCCGAGGCCGGCGAAGGCGTAGAACGCCCAATTGAAGGTCAAGTTGTTTACCCAACGCACCGATTTGTTGTCGGTCTCCGGGATTCTGTGGCTGATGTTTACAAACATGTTGTGATGGAAATCGATGTCCGTTTCCAGAGAACTGAAGCACGGGTTCGCAAGATGAGGGTCGGGTGCTGCGTTCGGGCATCCGACTGGATTTCCTGCTGTGCCTGGCCCCACCGGATGACCCGCGTGTGGCTCGTAAAACAGACTCCAGGATGCCGTGATTGATCGGTTGGGGCCGACGTAGTTGCTCCCCGTGATCCAAAGCTTGTTGCCTGCCCAGCGCAAACTCGCGTGATCGAGAATAATGTTGTAGTTGTCGCCGTTGATCACGGCAAATCCAACTGTGCCAGTCGATGGACCCGAGAGCGTCCCGGGATCGTCTGGGCTAATCGTGACGTACCGGACAATCACGTCGCGAGTAGACACTCGCAAGACATAGCCTTTGTTTCCCGGTCCTCCCAGGACGATTTCGCCTGGTGCCGTCTGCCCGGCGATAGTCAGAAATGGATTGTTCACGATGAGATCGCTGTGCTGGGTAATCATCCCAGCAACGCGAAAAATACACGTCCGCGGGCCGCTAGCTTCCACGCAAGCGCGAAGACTGCCTGGTCCCGAATCATCCAGATTGGTTACTTCCTGGACCGTACCGCCGCGTCCTCCGAGGGAGGCAGCTCCGCCGCCCTGAGCTTCCGGAAAGGCAGGCTTTTGCGCCACGCAAGGAGCGAAACCGCCGAGCACCAGCAAGCTTGCCCCAAGTACCACTGCCACCGAGCTCTTTTTCGTCGCGCCACAAGAACCCGCCATCGCGATCATCATCCATCCTAAAGTCAGTCGACAACGTGTTCCTGTTCCCGGGCCAAATTGTTAGGTCCTCTGCGCAGGAGACTTGGTGAAGGAGTATTCGTCGCAACCCGCGCCGAGAAGGCCGATGCATGGAGTAACGAAAGAACGAATCGGCTCAAATCCCAGCTTGTGCATGAAGGTTATGGCCTCTTGCGGAGAAATCGATTCGTACGGATAGCCGCCAAGCCAATCGCGTGTGTCGTGGTACATATCCATGCCGCGCTGCTGGAAATAGGTCTCGCGGCGTTTCTTGAGGCTTTCACCCTTGAGCGCTAGGCGCGCGCCAACTGCAACGTAATAGACTTGTTCGATTGCTTTTTGGACCCATTTTGGTGAGCGCGAATAGATTCTTTTCTCAATCCGCCAGAGACCGCAGAACGGCGTCTTTCCATACAGCGCCAGCGCTAGAATTCCTTGAGGCTTAACAACCGTTGACGCCTTTCCGATCGCTTTGTACATCGCGCCCGTGTGATGCAAGACGCCCCAGGAATAAACGATGTCGAACGTCCCCACTTTGTTGGGATCCAGATCAAAAACGCTGAGACGCTGGCAGTCCCAATTCGACCCAGCGGGAGCGTAACGCTCCAGTGTCTTACGCGTGGTTTGCACGCTGTTTGGATCTAGGTCTACAGCCAAGAGGCGCTGGCAACCCAGTCGCACCGCCGCCAGCGAAAACAGTCCCGATCCGCAACCGATATCGAGAAAGGTGCGACCCGCGATCGATTCCCGACCCACCAAACGAATGAGGGATTTCTGCGCTTCTTCGATCCTTCTCTCGTCAATTTTCTCGGCGTACTGCGCCCAGTTTTCCCCGAAGGAAAAGTGGCTTTCGAATTCAAGCAGATTTTCGGTCATGATTTTCTACCCTGGTTACAACATCTTTGGAACTGCCGAAAGAGACTCCGGATTTGCCGCAGCGTCAGCCTTCTGCTTCTGCCACACGATTGAGTCTGCTGAGCACATACCACAACAGCAAGACTTCGCCCACGCTGAGCACCGTCGAAGTGATGATCACGGCAAACGCCGCACCAAGCAGTCCATATTTGGGCACCAGCACCCAGCTTGCAAGAGCGGCAGCTCCAACCGCGGACGCGAGGACCGGAATCTGCCGCGCAAAACACCGCGCTGACGTGACCGCCGATGCCATAAGGGATGACACGTACGTCATGGCGCCACCAACCATCATCGCGATCAGCACGTCCGTGTGCTCTGCGTACTCGGGCCGATAGAGTAACGTCAGCAGCATATGCCCGAAAAATACCGCAACACCGATCCCGCCCAAACCCAGCACCGCCGCAATGCCCAACAGCTTCAAGAGCAGGGAATTGAATCCCGCAATGTCTCCCCCACCGTAGTGCTTGGCCAACCGCACAAACGCCGACTGTCCGAGTGCGTTGACAATTAGGCTACCCGATGACACGAGGAAAGCGGTCGCCGTAAAGATGCCTAGCGCCCGTTCTCCAAGCGATCCCTGAATGAAATACCTCGGAACGTTGGGAAGCAGCGATACCAGCATAGCGATGACTCCCAGCGTAATGGACGTGCGGAACAGTTCGCTTTGCGTATCCCAATTCCAACGCGGCCGCAGCGCATCTTTCTTGGAAGCAATAGCTTGCTCAGCCTCTTGGGTATCCGCGTGTCGCGGTAACAACTGCGTCCGCTTGTTAATGTCGTACCCGATCAGCACTACCGTACGCGCCAGCACCAAGGCAACAGCTCCCCAGACGACGCTCTTGGTGAGATAAACCGTCGCGCCCAAAGCACTGAGTCCCAGCAAGGCCCGGGCGATCATCGACTTGGCGATGCGGTCCATGTGGTCGTAGAACTGCAGCCGCCCGTAATAAAGATCGCTCAGCGTCTCGAGTGCCTGGCCAATACCAATGATCAAAACCACCAACGTCGATTCCCGGCGGTAATGCATGACGAAGGGAATGGCGCCAATGACGAGCACCGAGAACACTGTCGTCGCTAGCCGGAAGCCAAGGTACTCCCCGAATGGGACGCGTTCCCGGACGTCGGTCGTTAGGACCGCTCTAAGCTGCAAGGTTGACAGAGCCAGGATGGGCGTAGCGATAGCCATCGCCAGCCCGTACTGCCCAACCATTTCCGGATTCCCAATCTTCGCCAGTACCACAAGCATTCCCCATTGGCACGCGGAATAAATGATGTTGCCAACAAAGGTCCAACTGAAATTCCAACGAAGAGATGCGCTGCTCACATGGACTTTCGCGGCGCTTGGACTGGCCGGGGTTGAAAAGCCAGCCGATTCCGGAGTAGCGGAATTCATTTGCGTTCCCTCATTCGGTTGCTGCTGGAGTCCGCCGTTTGCGAAGGGCGTTGGTCCCGGCAAACCAGGCTCCGGTGAAGATATTGAGTTGGAGGCCGAACTCATCGGCGCTCCAGAGTAGGCGGTTTTTCCAGCCCCGCTTTTTGCAGCTTCACATGCAACTCACGCAGCATTCTTGCGCGCGCTGGCGAGTGTGCTGCTTGCGCCACTGCGATGGACCGAAACGCCCGCGCCGTGAAATGCCTCCTCGCCGCAGCCACTTGGATTGAGGCCGCATCCGCGGCCAGCAACCCAAAAAGTAGCCATGTGGGCTTGGTGTTCTCCCAAGTCATTCCGGAGCTCCCCAAAGCCCACGTAAGCAGCATCATCAACCACAGGCTGCGGCGCAGTACCGGCAGTTGCAACGCTGAATGAATCAACATCACCAGCAAAACAACGAAGATCGCAAAACCGACGACGCCTTGCTCCACCAAAATGGACAGGAAGGTATTGTGAGCGACCCAAGCAGTCACTACGTTCCGCTGGATGGCCGTTGGAAATCCGCCCGCTCCCACTCCGAAGAAAGGATGCTCCAGGAAGACATCCCAGCCGGCCCGCCAGATTACAGTTCGGGCATCCATGGTTCCCTGGCTGATTTCCGTTCCAGTGGTGCTCATGCGCTGCCAAGTAGAAGCCGGCACCATGGCGATTGCCGTAAAGGAAGCGGCCACCACCACCACACTCATAACCGCCTTCTGGCGGAACGTCCACTTACGGAATGTCAGTGGGATCATCAGCAGGCTACCAACAAGCGCGATCAGCGCGCCCCGCGATCCCGTCATAAACAATGCGCAAACGGCCAAGACCATATGCAAGCGGTAAAGCCATACGCGAAAGTCCTGTTTTTCCGACACCGCCAAGTACAGCGCCATCGGAATGCTTATCGCGAGGCGCAATCCAATGTCGTTCGGGTTCATGTTGAAGGTGGAATTGCGCGTGACTCCAGCTGCCGCTCCGACGTGGAGCAACGCTCCTATCGCGGACACACCGGTACCCACAAGGTATGCCTGCATCAGGTTGACTCGCTGGCGGGGTAGCGGGCACAATTCCCAAATGAGCCATACCATCGCCAGAAACTGGATGTAGCTGAGGACCTCTTCTACCGTATCGTCCGGAGAGACCGTCCAGAAGTACGTCAAACACGCCCAGGTCACAAAGGCCAGCATCACAAGGTGAACGGGTAACGGCGATCGCAGTCGTCCTTTTTCTATTACTGCAAATATTCCAAGGGCAAATGCCGCTAGACCCACCAGCCGTCCAAACGTCCCCACTCCTGGCAGGACGAGCGCGTTTTCGAGCGGAACTGCAAACACGAACAGGACAAGCAATGCAAACGCGGAGGAGGTAAGCAGTTGGCCGCCCTTTGACGCGACCGGACGACCACCGCCCATCGGCCCTACCCTATTTGTCCCAGGCATCTGCTGGCTCGGCACTCTGGCAGAGAACATTTGTGGAGAGTCACCTATCCGTTGCGGTTCGTACGGTTAGTAGAAGAGATAATTTTGGCCCGAACACAGACTGCGTCAGGCGTTGGGCGTTGGAGGATGCTTTGCGTCCGCAGTCTGGCCGTAACCGTAGCCATAGCCGTAACCGTAGCCGTATCCATAGGTGCGGCCAGGAGTCTTCCGCGGATCCCAACTGTTGAGCACGGTACCCAGAATTCGCGTGCCGTCCTCGGACAGCCGCTGCGTTGCAATCAAGGCCGCCTCGCGCATGGTGTGGCCCGCACGGACGACCAGAATGACTCCGTCCGAGAGACCTCCCAGTAGTCGTGCGTCCGCCAAATGCATCATCGGCGGAGCGTCAATGATGACCATGTCAAACTCCGTGCGCATGCGGGCCATCAATGCTTCCACCCGCGGTGAGTGCAGCAGTTGCGAAATGCTTGTGGTGCGCGTGCCGCTCGGAAGCAGCGACACACCCGCAATGCGCGTCTCGACCACCAACTGATTCAATGGCACGGTTTCGAGAGGCGCTTCGGACAACAGAACATCGCTCACTCCGCGGGTGTTTGCCGATCCGAAGATCTTGTGCAACTTCGGCTGTCGCAAGTCACCGTCGATCAATAGCACACGGCGTCCCATCTCGGCGATGGCGATGCTGAGGTTGCTCGCAACGGTGGTCTTGCCTTCTGCCGGTCCAGGGCTGGTTACCACGATTACCTGCGGTCCGTCAGAATTCTGCCCGGGCAGCAAAATCGAAGTCAGCATGGCTCGGAAAGATTCCGCTACTGCGGACGGTTTGTGCTTCCAGGTCACTAGTTCCAGGCAATCGCTGGGGTCGGCGGGTCCAAGCGCTCGCTGGCTGCGAACCGCGGGCGTGTCGCAGACCTCGGCCATTGGAATGACGCCGAGTTCCGGAAGATTCAAGTACACCTGCAAATCTCCAGGGGCTTGAATGCTGCGATCGAATCGCGTGCGGAACACCACGAAACCTAGTCCCAGAAAGATGCCGCAGAACAATCCTAGTGCCGAATTCACCGGCACATTCGGCTTCGCTGGCAGGAAAGGCGGTTTGGCTTCGTCCACGACTAGCACGTTGCTGGCGCGCATTGCGGAAGCCAGCGAGGCTTGCTTCACGCGGTTCAGAAGCGTGTCGTACAACTGACGGCTCGAATCCACTTCGCGGCGTAGCGTGTCGTAGTGGATGACCTTGTCCGATTGATTGGCCACGGTTTTCTGTTGTTCGATGTAGGACTGTTGCAACAATTTCTCGCGACGTGATGCCGCGGCGTATTCGTTCCCCACGCGGCGCAGCACGTTGGTGCGCTGTTTTTCCAGAGCGCCCTGCAATTCGTTGATTTGCGCCTGCACACGCTGGACTTTGTAGTGTTCGGGAGTTAGCGTCGCGCTCAACTCCACGAGCTGCCGATGCAAGTCGGTCAACTTTATGCTGTAATCGCGCAACATAGGGTCGTCGATCGTTTCCGGCAGAGATTCCGCAGGCTTGCTCTTCGCTTCTTCAAATTTCGCTTGTTTGTCGACGCGGTCGGCCTGCGCCTTGTCGAGTTCGTCCTGAAGCTCCTTGAGCCGGCCTTCGGTGACGTTTTCCTTTTCGGTCATCGTCAACCCGGACTGGCGCGCGTACGTTTGGAGCGCCGCCTCGGACTTTTCCAGGTTGTTCTTCATTTCGCTCAAATGACCGGTGAGCCACTCGCCCGTGCGTTGGCTGGACTTCCAGCGCATTTCCTGACTTTGTTCGATGAATTCGGAAACCAGCGTGTTGGCAAACAGCGCCGCGAACTTCGGATCTTCGGAGTCGTACATCACTTCCACGAGGCGGGTCTGGCCGGAAGCGCGAACCGTCAAGTTATTGCGGGCTTTCGCTACGAACGCATCTTTATTCACTTCCTGGTTGGGCTCCGAGAAACCGAGCATCCGCTGCACGCGCTCCGAAAATGCTCCCCAACCGCTTCCCGGCCGCTCTTGCTGCAGATCAAGCTTGTTGGCGACACGGTCCAGCAGGGAATCGCTCTGCAGGATTTTGATTTGCGTCTGGAAATACGAGTCGGTGGCGGCGCCCGGACCAGCGTTTGTCGGATCGACGTTCTTTAGATCCATGAACTCCGAGTTAAAATCCTGAATTTCCAGCGAGGTTCGTGCCCGGTAAACGGGCGTCTGCAGCAGGCTGAACAGAACCGCAATAGCGAGCCCTGCCAGTGCGAAACACAAAAGAGTAACCTTGTTGCGGACGAGGATATGCCAATATCCGAGCAGACTGTCGTAGCCCTGCGCCTCCCCATTGTCCGCCTGGACGGTTTCATCCGCTCGATAAACCGTGGGGCGGTTATCCGAATAGGTGCTGAGCTGCACTGCTCGCGTCCGATTGTTCACTCGATCGAAATGCTTAGACATGTATTACCTGCCGTTCCGCCCTGCGGCTAAAATTGACATCTCCCGCGATCGCTCTGTTTCCTTGAGGGATCTTTACGGGCGATAAATCGCCAGACCCGTGCCGGTCGAAATTGCTGCTTCCATGAAGCGCAGTGCGACTTTCTTGCCCGTGCTATCGGGGATAAACAGAATGTCGTTGCCCTGCATGGGAACGTCTCCACCCTTGCCTTGTAGAATGCTCTTCAAGTCCACGGGAATTTCCGTGCGTTGGTCTGCGCCGGGGGCTAGGCGCAAAATCTTCGCATGCTTCGGATCCGGTGCTGGTCCCATGCCTTCTGCAAGAGAAACGGCTTGCAGCACGGACATGGTTTGTCTCTCGCCGAGAACGAAACCTCCGGACTTCTTTACATCGCCGGTCACGTACACTAACTCCGCCTTCGGCACCGAGATGACGTCATGCGGCAAGATCTGAATATTTTCCTCGGGCGTCTTGGCTTCCATAATCTCTTGGAGATTCACCTGAGCGACGCTGAATCGTCCCGAAGCGTCCAACTTCGCGCCGGGCAGCGGGATGCATCCCCACTCCACTTGCCGCGTGATGCGGATGCTGTAGCCGGCATCCGGCCGCACGCCTCCCGCCAGGGAGATCATTTCGAGCAAGGTCTTGTGTCCTTCCACCTGATGCACACCCGGGCTATTCACCGCTCCCAGAACGGAGGCGGGCTGGCTGCGCAGATCCTTAACGTCAAGAGCTGCTTGCGGGTGGCGAATGTAGGTGCTCAATCGCTTGTTCAATTCCTGCTCGGCTTGCTGCACCGTCAAGCCCGCGACATGCACTCGGCCAACCAATGGCACCTGAATATCACCTTCACCATCGATGCGTACGGTCTTGGTGGTTAACTCTTCCAGTTCGGGGCCCGAGATCTGCAGTTCATCTTCTGGGCCGAGCAGGTACGTCGAACGCACCTGGCTATTGCAACCCGCTTGCTGGGAGTCCGCTGCCTCCGGCGAAGTCGCTCGCCCATCTCCACCTACTGTCAAGAAGAGAACCACCAGGCCGATCGTGAAACCTCTTAAAGTAGTCATCGACCCCCCTCTCCGCACTTTTGTCACGTTATGAATTTCGATTTTCACTTGCTGTCCTCATTCGTCTCTTTGCTCTTAGATGCTCTCTAGACCCGGCCCGAGGAAATTTCGGCTGCAATGGGCGCCTTCGCGTTTGGCGCTGGCTCGCTGGGTCCGCTGATCGGGTGCATCCATTCTGGAGCCACTTCCACCGAGATCGATCTTTTCAGTAGCGTGACCGCGACATACATTCGGTGCTGATTCGCGATCTTTGTTACAACGCCTTCCAAACCTCGCAGTGGCCCATGTTTCAGCCGCACCTTTTGGCCCACCATCAGCGACGGAAATGGTGTTACCGGCAGGCCGGATCGCAGCACCGATTGTATCGCCTCGATCTCGCTTTCATCCACCGGCTCAGGATTCTTGCCGACCCCAACCAGGTACAGAAACCCCGGTGTGGTCAGAAGCGGCATACGCTGCTCTAGATTCAGACGGCAGAAGAGGTATCCAGGGAACAGCGGAAGATCCATCATCTTCACGCGATCGGACCATTGCCGCCGACTCCGGACCAGGGGAAGAAACTCTTCAAAACCCTTACCTCGAAGGGCCGCAGCGACCGGCTTCTCGTAGTTGGGGCGGACCCGCAGCGCGAACCAGGGCGCCACGGCCAGCGTCACCTCACCATCAACCCTCACCGTCGACTGAAGTTGTCCAAGCTCGCTCGGCCCAGCCTTATCATGGGGATTGGATTCCCCGGATTGCTCCGGAGCCTCGCCTGCTCGGCCATTTTCCAATTCTTTCATCCTCAGTCCAATCGCTACTGCTGGGTTAGGGGTAAGCTACCGCCCTTTGAGTCACATTTGTCCTTCAGACTCATCCAACCCATCGGCTCGCTTAACTTTGCGAGCGCCAAAATCTCGCCCATCCTCAATAAGATCCGGGCACCTGAACATTGCACACATCGACAGGAGACACGGTGGCCTGACCACTCCACTTTGCCACGACCTGTCCTTTCGGCCAATGGGCCTCAAGTTCCTCAAGAGCAGTACCGAAGTACTCGGCTGGAAGGGAGGCACTTTCGGTCCAGCCAAACGGTCCCATCGTACTATTTGCAAGGATTGAGCCTGCGCTGCTAATGACCGTAGGCTCCTTGGCCGGGCTTGGTTTGTTCTTACTCCCCACTTGCCCTCCCGTCATCCTCTGCTGCCTCATCCACCCGGAGCTCATCGAGCGCGGTATATTCTTGGTCTGCCTTTTGCCCGCGAGTCTCACGCAAGCGGGTCGTGTGGTTCATCGCTGCAAACCCACAAATGTCAGAACCCGTTGCGCGACGCTCTGATCGGACGACCCTTCCTATGGCATGGATTTCCGACGGACGAGCCGAATGCTCTGGTCTGGGGAGGAAGACATTCATTTCGACGGAGACGCCTAGCGGTGGAACAAACTCAGCTTGAACGTAGATCCCCCGACTACCTAAATCGCGGCAGTACCCGTCGCACCCTTGCACGTGCCCGGCATCATCTTGCCAGGAGAAAACGACAGGAAGTCGCAAGGGGTACCGTAGTGCTGTTCTTCGTTCCGCGACGCGGCTCGATGGACTTGGACGCGCGAACATCTGGACCTCCCACCTGCGTATGGGGAACTCGTTAAGCTGAAACACCCATCCGTCGTATCAAATCTACTCGTGTGCTGGCGATAGTAAAGAGGTCGAGTGTCGCCGAGAGCAGAGGTCTGCGGACCTCCCGATGGACCCATAGTTGTGCAGAGTCCTAAGACTCTGATATTAGAGACTAAAGTCTCTAAGACTCGAAAACGGGCATTAAGGGAGGCCCTATCGGCGGGAACGCGGGCTGAACAGGCTCAACAACACTCCAACTACGAGAATCGCCAAGCATGGTTGATCCCACCGGACCCGAGGAACGCCCAGCAAGCGGTGGATGGCGAATAGCTTCCGCCATACGTATCATTTCATTGCGGCGAAGGTTGGGGCGAATATGACGAATGGATGGAAGCAACTTCACTGGGGACAGACTCCTTGGAGGATCGATTTTCATCCTCAGGCGATCTCCTTT
>Ga0210383_10000365_pt1 | contig 43110 bp, 38 predicted proteins | sample IncBWC14OmetaG_FD_160072 | JGI IMG/M metagenome (GOLD analysis project Ga0210383, IMG submission 160072) | Forest soil microbial communities from Barre Woods Harvard Forest LTER site, Petersham, Massachusetts, United States - Inc-BW-C-14-O ...
TCGGGTCGTTTGTTCAACTTTTTGACACCACGAACGGTTAGCGAAGTCTTCGACCTCAAACCGACCAGTGGTCTGTACCTGAAAAACTCGGCTCATTTGTCCAACTTTTTGGCACCACGAACGGTTAGCGCTATTGGGCGGATCTCCGCCGAATTTTCTGCCGAGTTCTATTTTTTCGCTGGTTTCCGGCAAAAACGTGCGCTAAGAAGCGGGAGTGTTTGCTCCCCAATTAATCTAAGGGCGCTGGCTTTGCGTCGAAGATCTCGAAGAGCCCCAGCGGCTGATGGCCGAGCATCCGCATTGGAGTCGCCGACGGCTTTCGATCGCACTGTGCGAAGCCCTCAACTGGCGGACCGCGAGCGGGCAACTCAAAGACATGTCGGCCCGGTTGCTGTTGAACAAGCTAGCCGACGGGACGGAGCCGCTTTACGTCGATACCCAGGCACTTCGTGCCTGGCTACTATCAGCCTGTCCCTCCGGGACAAAAGCCATTCAGTGTCCTAACTTCGCGCCATTCCACCCTGGGCTAAGGGATTTAGGAGACGTTGCACTAGCTCGATGGAGTCAATGAGAATCATTCTTGCGAAGCATAGACGGCCTGATGGGTCGCAATTAATATTTGAAGATTATAAAAAGTCTGAAAGACAAAATATGACGACCAAACTTAGTGGAAAAGTGGCTTTGATCACCGGCGCAAGTGCGGGCATCGGGCAAGCTTGCGCGCGTGCCCTGGCCCAAGAGGGCGCGCGACTGGTGCTCACGGCGCGGCGCCAGGAGCGGCTCGAGGAGCTTAAGCAGCAAGCAGAAAAGCTGGGCAGCCAGGCCATCAGCGTCCGGGGCGATGCTCGAGAGGAAAGCACGGCGAAAAACACGGTCGAAGCCGCAATGCGGACCTTCGGACAAATCGACATCCTGATTAACAACACAGGTGTGGGAAATTATAAAAACCTCGTTGACACCAGCGCCGAGGAATATGATGACATGATCGATACGAACGTGCGTTCAACGTTCCTCTTCACCCGGCATACCGTACCGGTCATGATTCAACGGAAGCAGGGTACAGTTCTGATGATATCATCGATGGCGGGCATCTACGGTTTTGCGGGCGAGGCAGTGTATTGCGCAACAAAGTTTGCCCAAGTCGGATTCGCACAGGCCCTGGATAAGGAACTCCGACCTCACGGGATCAAGGTCGGTGTGATCTGTCCCGGAGGCGTGAAGACCGAATTCGCGATCGGACGGGGGCGGACGGAAGATGGGGTCAGCAAGTCCGATATGCTGGAGCCAGAAGACGTGGCCGGCGCAGTTCTGCTGGCCTGCAAACAATCGCCGGGCTCGCGGATTATTGAAATACAAATGCGCACGATGGCGGAAGCGCTTGCCTAGACAAACAATAAAATATCGGAAAATCTGAAATTCTAAGCACTCGCTGCGGTTCGCCAACTATACTGCGGGTTGTACCCGAGCACGCGCCGGGCTTTGTCGATGGACTGAAGCGTCTCACTCACCCTGATATTGGCGAATCAATTCGTTGATTGCCTTTTGGGAGTGTTTCTAGAGCGCCATTGCGATTGGTTCCCGAATATTGCGGCGGCACCCGACGCCGTACAAGGGCTCCCATTCAGCAAAGTTCTTGCTCGTCTCGCTCAGGGAGAAATTGTAAGAGACCCAGAACAGCGATTGACACACCGCCGCCTCGTGTTCGTCGCGCGGCGTGTAAACAACCATTACACCGGGCGGGACCAAGCCAAAGCTCGAAGAGAAATGTGGTTCGGCCCATCCCCGGACCACCGCCCGGTGGGCGCAGCTCAAAGGCAACGTAAGATAAATTGTTGGCGCGCCGAATAGAACTCTCCCGAACTCCCTCCCGGTAATGAAAACAGAGGGGTCACCGGTTGCGACGTCCTCACCTACCTGGAGAGAAACGAGATCTCCACTGCCAACCGGCAACGGACCTGCTTCGACATTCGGCCATGCCGTCACTTTGTCAATCAGGTGATGCAGTCTTCTATCATCGCCTTGGTCGCCGCATTGAACGTGGAGTGGGCCGCGGATTGTGACCGGCCGCTTACCTCGCCTTTTGGGAAGACTAGGAGAAATGCTGATAAGATTTTGTGCATTTCCGAATTTATCCATAGAGTACTTTCTTTCTCGTGGCTCAGCCGAATAGCTTTCGAGATGAAAGTATCATCGGCCTTTATGCAGTTCTATGCTTCGGAAGGGGGTTTCTATATAGCTCGATGGAGGTAGTGCATCGTCTCATCAGCGGGAGGCATACCGTTGGAGCGTATCGGCTCATGTCATCTAAGATAAGGAGTGTTCGCCACCATTCTTCAGCCCCTTCGGGACAATAAAACATCCCAAACTAGCCTTTCAGCAAGACCGGGGCTCAAGCTTCGCAGTTTCCGATTTTTTCTGGTCTCGTTCGCCGTGGCCGTTTACTCGAGTTGCCTGAGCAAGGCGAGCATCAGGTTGTTTTTGGAACCGAGTGAAGCCAAGTGGAGTCGATAGCCGGTTGGCCGGAAGGTAGTGACGCACAATCGGTTCTTCGTCGCCTGCGTGCATCGCCCACACGCGCTCGACAAGCTCGGTTTCGGCTTTCGTCATGCGTGCATACTGTCTCAGATGCTCCGCCCAAGAGCTTACGAGCATTTCTGTCCGGAAAGTGCCGGAATGTTCGAGGTTCTCGTCGACGCGGAATAGAAAAGCGCCGTTGCGCAAAAAGATCAACCGAAGCTGGTTGATCGACGCAAGGAATTCTTCCTGGTCTTGCGGACGAATGATTAGCTCTCGCGTAACCGTGACGGGTCCGTCGGCCGGTTTTGGTATCCAGGACAATTGGTGGGTGTTCTGTAACGGCGCCGGGTCAAGATTGAGGGACTGGGCGAAGTTTATCGAGAGCGGGATGGCCAACGCCAGACTCGCCGTCAAGAGCAGGGCGCCGCCCAGCAGCGTAGGGCCGAGACCGATGGACGTCGCTGCCCCACCCCAACAGACTCCGCCGACCGCCACCCCACCTTGCGAGGCCATCATGTGGACAGCGTTCATCCGCCCGCGAGCCCAATCGGGCATGGCTCGTTGTCCGGCGATCCAGAGTTCGGAAGCCGACACCGTCCAACTGACGCCGGCCAAGGCGGTCACTGGCAGCAACATCCAGAGGTTTGGAACGATGACCATCAAGACAAGAACCGCGACTTGAATGAAGCCGGCTAAAATCGTGAGCGCGTTTGGGCTGACTTTGGCGCGAGCGTAAGGAAGCAATAAGGTGGCGCCCAGGAGCGATCCGATTCCCATGCTAGTGAACACCAGCCCGAGCTGGCTCGCTTGGACCCGCAAATGCTGCAAGGCCACGACCGGCACCAGGGCGGGGACCACCGCGATAAAAAGTCCGAATAAAAAGTCCCGCGTCAGGATGACCTGCATCCCCGGCGCATACCGCACGTAGCGTGCTGCGGTGGCAAACGACTCGAGAAAGTTTTCCAGATGCGGCTCAGGTCGCTGCCGGCGGTGGTAACGTTGCGAAACCACCCACGCCGTGGTCAGAAAGGCCAGGGCATTTAGAGAAAAGAGCGTCGCCGGGCCTACGATCGGTAGAAGAAGCCCTCCCAAGGCCGGACCCACGATTCCGGCCAGGTTCATCTGCACCCCGCCTAGGGTGATCGCGGACGCGAGTTCCTCTTTTTGGACAATCTCGGGAACGATGGACGCCCAGACCGGGGCGTTAAACGCAAAACCAGTTCCCAGCAAAAAGACCGTGATCAAGATGACATACGGGTGAACCCAATGCAGCCAAGTACAAACCGCAAGTAGACCTGCCGCGGCGGCTAACCAGAAGTAGACCGCAATAAGAATGGTCCGTCGGTTGCTCAAGTCGGCGAGGGCACCGGCCGGCAAGGTCAAAAGAAAGAACGGCAATGAAGCAGCGGTGGCAATCAGCGAGAGCAGCAATGGTGAAGCGCCCAATCCATTCATGAGCCACGTGGCCGCCGTGTCGTGGGCACCCACGCAGACGCTAGAAACCACGCTGGGTAACCACAGCCCGCTAAAGGCCGGATTTCTGAGCGCCAACCAGATCGAAGTATTTTGTTTTGGTTTGCTAGCCACGTGCAACAGTTAACATGACCCCTCTCCAACATCTATTTGTTGGCATGGCCTTGCTTCCTTTGAACGCTAAAACAAGTATCACCTGTTTAAAGATACCTCTATAGTCAGGAAGGATGATTAGATCCGACTCTATAGGGCTACCGAGGCTGTCAAACTGCTTGTCTGACGGTGCGAAACGCGATTCCGCACATCGAAGCCGTGTCAATAATTCATGATGGGATTGGCACGGTCAGGACGATGCTTGTTCCGTGACCGGCGGCAGTATGGATGTCCAATTTTCCGTCGATTTGCGAGGCTCTGGTTCGCATGTTACTCAATCCGAAGCCTTCGCTTTTCTCCAGGCTGGCACTGGAGATTCCAGATCCATTATCTTTTACTTGAAGAATGAGATTGGGCGGTTCCCAGCGAAGTGTCACGCTGACCACTGCCGGTTTGGCGTGGCGAACGGCGTTGCTGATCGCCTCCTGGGCAAAGCGCAGCAGCTCATGTTGGATCCTCGGCGACAATCTTTCTTCGGGTATGTTGTCGGACCGGAAATCACAGCGCAAGCGGCCCGCCACGTTCGAGTGCTCAACCAAACGTTGCAACGTCGTCGTCAATCCCGATTCTTCAATCACATTGGAGCGGAGGCTGAGAATGGATCTGCGCGCTTCAGCCAAACCAAACTTAGCGATTTCGTTGGCCCGCTGAATTTGGCGGAGAGGATCGCCTTCCCTGGCGGCTAGTTGCTCCCCGGCGACTCCCAGTTGCATCGAGATGCCGGTAAAGCTTTGCGCCAGTGCATCATGAATCTCGGCGGCAAGCTGATTTCGCTCTTCCAGGACCGCAGATTGCCTGGCGGCTTTGGCCAATCGAGTCAGATGAATGGCCAAACTGGCTTGGGTCGCTAAGGCTCGGGCGATTTCAAGTTCCTCCGGGTCAAAATCGCGTTCGTCGGTAAACCGAAAGGTCAAACGACCGACCACTTGGCCGCGCGATATTAAGGGAATCACCAGCACGGTCTTTACGCCGAGAGCCAGCAGATAGGCGCGTTTGTCCTCAGGAATTGTCCCCAGCGCCGGGGGATCGGCGACGCGCTGGACGGTAACCGGTTGGTCGAAAAAGTTGCGTCTGTCATCAAGCGGCCAAGAGTGCCAAGCTTCCGGATATCGGGCCTCAGCCGGAGACATCACTCGACCGTCTTGGAAGACAAATTCGAGGCTGAGAATGTTTTTTTCGACGTTGCACAATCGCAGAGTGGAAGAGACAGCGCCAAGTTGGCCGGTGATGGCAGCCATTACTTGTCCGAGGAACTCATCGAGTTCGGGCACCGAGGCGAGGGTGTCAAGGCATCCGCGAAGTGCTTCGTTGGCTCTCGCAAACTGCGTCGCGCGCTGCTGCGCAAACAGTTCGCGTTCGCGTGCCATGGCCGCTCGCATTTCTTCCGCGCGCTTCAAATCGGTGATGTCCATGACCGTACCAATAAATTCCAGCTGGCCGGACGTGTTAACCAGGGCTTGACCCACACTTCTCAATAACTTTGTCGATCTATCCGGAAGCACGATTCGATAGTCGTATTCAAAATCCTTCTTGTCCCGGACCGCCCGATTGAGGATCTCTTCGAACGAGGAACGATCCTCGGGATGAATTCTTTCCATGAGCAGCGAATACGAGGGCTTCGCGGTTTCCGGATCGTAGTCAAAAATCCGAAAATGTTCCTTCGACCAGTAGACCAACCCCGTGGCAACACGCCAACCCCAACTGCCGGTATGGCCTATCCTTTCTCCTTGGGCCAAGAAATCCTCTGCTCGCTTGCGGATGATGTTCTCCTGCTGCAGATCGGCGTACAGGCCGGCATTTTCCAGCGAGATCGCAGCCTGAGAGGCCAGCAGATCAAGTATCGCCAGCCGCTTGGGCGTGAACACGCGGGGCGCCAATTTGTTCTCCAGATAGAGCACGCCCATGAGTTTGGTCTGCTTCACCAGAGGCAGGCAGAGGACTGATCTGGGCAACTGCCGGCGCACATATTCGTCCTGCAAAAACAGGTTCTGGACCGAGGCATCATCCAAAATTACGCTCTCCTGAGTTCGAATGACATAGCGAAGGAGCGAGTCGGGCAAGTCGGAGGGCGTCACCAACGCATCTTGCAATTGAACCTCGACCCCGTCGCGGCCGGTCCTGATTTCCGCAGCGATTCGAAGTTCTTCGCCATGCGGCAGGATCAGAAGACCTCGCTCGGCACCAGCGTGTTCGAGAGCAATCACCATTAGGGTTTCGATCAGATTCTCCAGCACAATCTCCCCAGCAACCGCATGCGACGCCTTCACTACCGTCCCCAAGTCCAGTTGCTCAACAGACGTGCCGATCGTGCTAGCCGGAGTAGGTATTGGCGCTTCTTCCCTGAGGTGTGGATATAACCCTTCAAGTTGGCGAACCTTCCCCGTGGCTCCCCAACGGAGATAACAGTGCCAGGCGTTTCGCATGTACGCATGGGCGATCGTTTCAAAACCACGCTTCGCGTAGAAGCGCGCGGCCAGCTCGTTGGCGAGCGCCTCATTGTGGACAAAGCCGTTTGCGCGCGACGAGTGGATGGCCTGTTCGTAGAGGCGCTCGGCATCGAGTTCGCGGCCTTGAATGCGTGCAATCTCCGCACCAACCAGCGCGGCGCGGTTCGCGAAATTCTCCGGACAATTTTCTGCCCATACTTCCAGTTGTCCGTGGTGCGAGGTCAGAGCCTCGAAATGCTGCCGTCGCTGGTCGGCTATCGCGGAATCGCAGCACGCCGCGTGCGAAAGCGCACCATAGAAGTGATACTCCGCCGTTTCAAAAAGGGATGCTGCTACCTTAAGCAGCCGTTGCACCCTCAATGAGGCATCGACGGCCGAGGCATAGTCTCCGGCAAAGAAGCGGGCTTGCAGCTTTCGGGTCCAGTACCAGCACTCGGGCAACGTCAGTACCGGTTCACTTGCCAAATGGCGCTCGAACCGAACCTCATCAAACTGCCCATCGTCAAAGAAGCCGAATTTCGGCGTCAAGCCACGGAGGGTCCGAATAAGCCCAAGCTGGGCGGCGATGAGGTCAATGACGTGACCGAACCGGGCCTTCTGGGCAAACTCCAGACCATTCTCGGCTTCACGTTGCACCTCAACCAGCGGGTCTCCGGCCGCCAGAAGGTTCGAGTTCAGGTTGTTGCAGCTGTACGCCGCAAAAGTGAGATCGCCGGTCTTGTTCGACGCCTCGAAAGCGCGACGCAGCAGATCACGGCAAGCCCGGAAATGTTTCGTCCATGGCATGACGTCGTATCCGAAGCACGCATAGGTCCTGGCCTGGAAACGCTTCAAGCCGCGTTTCTCGACCAATTCGTAGCCGAGGCGACCGAATCGAAATCCGGCCTTGTAGTTGCCGAAGTGCGGTCCAGCTATGATACCAAGCCATACATAGGCGAAGCACGAACCGTCGCTGTTGCCATGCTCGAGACTGAGGTTAACCGCCCTGCAGATAACCAGGGAAAGAAGGTTCGCATCCGTAAACAATGCAGGTGGTAAGACCTTGGTCAGCACATCCAGAGTCGCGAGGGATACTGGATCGCTCATCAAGGGCAGCTCAATAAGCTCCTCAATCGCGCGGCTCCCGAGCTGTGACCAGATCAGCTCGTATTCGCGTCGCCCTTCCTCTTCTGTCGGATGGGGCGGCCATTCCACGCCCATACTTCGGAGGTAGTCGAGACAGACGGCGACCGCGCGGTCGCTCCGATTGAGAGTCGTGTATAGATCCACCCGCAAGCATGCGACGGTAGCTCGCTCGACCGTGTTTGCGGCGCGGGATGAAAGCATCGTCAAGCGCTCCGCCGCAACCGTCAACTCGCCGGTCAGGAACTCGCATTCGGCCCGGTGCAATTCCAGGGCGAAGGCTAGCTCATGCCGGCGCTCCCAGCTGTCATCTCCTAACAGTACCGCGCCAGCGATAAGATATTTCAGCGCTGCGGCGAAGGCGGTGGAGGCCTTGGCGCGCTCGCCCGCGTGCAGGTTGAGTTCGGCCAATTGCTCCCGTTCGTCTCGTGAGGTGATCAAGGCCGCGCCACGGTTGAACTGGTTAACGATCTCGAAGATCGCTTCTTCCCGCTTCTCTGGGGGAGTGTGTGCCGCCAGCCGTCTCCCTATCCGCAGATAGGCCTCGGCGCGCAGTTCTTCCGGAATCAATGAATAGGCTGCTTCCTGGATCCGGTCGTGGACAAACTTGTAGGAGCCCTTCAAACGCACAATGAACTCCAGACGTACCGCTTCCCACAGATCCGAGTGGACCTCCTCCTCCGATGTTCCGTGAACGATGGAAAGCGTACCGATCTCGGTGCTGTTGCCAAGGCAGGCAAACTCTTGCAGTGCCTTCTGCGTTTGCAGGGGTAGGCGGTTCAATTTCCCCACCATGAGCTCTACCACATTATCGGTGTAACCCTTGGCGTGAATGCGATTAAGGTCCCAAGTCCATCTCCCACCGCCATGATCGAAAGCGAGTAACCCCTCCTCGGCCAGCGCAGAAATAAACTGAATGGCGAAAAATGGATTACCGCCCGTCTTCTGGTGCACCACCTGCGCCAGCGGCGCGGCCCGCGCCGCCTCGCAGCGCAGCGACTCGGCCACCAACCGGTCCAGGTCTTCGCGGGCCAGGGGTGCAAGGATGATCTCCTGCACTCTCGCTCCAGCTTTGCGGATCGCTTCGAGCTTGCGCATCAGCGGATGGGCGGAATTAACTTCGTTGCCTCGGTAGGCGCCGATCAACATCAGGTGCTGCACATCCGGCCGGGTCAACAGATCCTCGAGCAAATCGAGTGTTGCCGCGTCGAGCCATTGCAAATCGTCGAGAAACAGGGCAAGCGGATGTTCCGGCCGTGCGAATACGCCGATGAACCGCCGAAACACCAGCTGGAAGCGCCCCTGCGCCTGTTGCGGCGGGAGCTCAGGAACGGGGGGCTGTTCTCCGATGACGAGTTTCAGTTCGGGGACGAGGTCGACGATGAGCCGTCCGTTCGGGCCTAGCGCCTCCAGCAGGGCGTGGCGCCAGCTTGCCAACTCAGCCTCGCTCTTGCCCAGAAGAGGTCGGGTAAGGCTCTGAAAAGCCTGCGCCAGCGTCGAATAGGGGATATCGCGTTTGTACTGGTCGAACTTGCCTGATGCGAAGAGCCCGCCCGGTGAAACCAGCACTCGATGCAGTTCATTGACGACCGAGGATTTGCCAATGCCGGAATATCCGGAAACCAGCACCAACTCCGGCGTGCCGCTCTTGACGATGCGATCAAAGGAGGCGAGCAAGGTATCGACCTCGCGCGCCCTTCCGTACAGTTTCTCGGGGATCAGCAGCCGGTCGGGCGCGTCGTGGTCGCCAAGCGCAAATGAGTCGATGCGCCCCTGACGTTCCCATTCGGCAAGGCAGTGTCGAAGATCACACTCAAGGCCGGCTGCGGTCTGGTACCGCTCCTCGGCCGTCTTGGCGAGCAGCTTCATGATGATTTGGGAGACCGGGGCCGGGACATTCTCCAGCCGCTCGCTGGGCGCCACCGGCTTTCTGGCGATATGGCAGTGCACCCATTCCATGGGATCGGAAGCGGTGAACGGCAGTGGACCCGTGAGCATCTGGTAGAGCATGACACCGAGCGAGTAGAGGTCGCTGCGGGAATCGATAGAGCGGTTCATCCATCCGGTCTGTTCGGGCGCCATGTAGGCGAGCGTCCCCGCAATCGACTCGGGCGGATCGGGTGCCTGCCGCTCGCGGGGCAGGCGCGAGGCAAGGCCGAACCCGCTAAGCCAGCACTCGCCAGTGTCGGAGTTCACCAAAACATTGGCGGGCTTGATGTCCTTGTGGATAAGACCTTGCTGGTGGAGCTTGCCCAGCGCAGCTGCCAGGCTGACCGCCAAGCGAAGGAACCGGCTTAATTCCATCGGTTCTCCCAGGAGCCGATCGAGTGGCTCGCCGCCAGGGTCCTCGAGGACAAGCATTGGCCGGCCTTCACGACGAGCCAGGGTGAGAGGTCGAGCCGCCCATTTTGAATCAAGCTCAGGCCGAAGGTCATATTCGTGCTCAAGCCGCTTCAATATTCCTGGAACGGGATGCTCTGAGACAGGAGCTACCACCAGAATGGTCGACAGATCTCTATCTCCTCGGCCCCGCTCCAGGACGAACTCTTCGTCTTCCCGCAGCGTTTCAAACACATATCTTGAAAGCTCGATCACGACAGGTCTTCCGGTTGGCCTACTCGCGTGAGGGGTGAATGGTGCATGCCGCTCACGTGCGCAGGCCGGCCATGCCGTACGCCAGGGCTGCGTCTGCAGCGCGGGCGACACCCGGCAGCGCAAGCAAGACTCAGCACGGTGAGTGTAGGACGGTAAATTCCGCTGTGCAATTGGTTTTGGCGCGAGCTTATCCGCCTTGACTCGTTGTCCGGGCTGACGCCCGAAGAGAACTCCCCGCGCCCCAGCGTGCGCAACTCCAGAACGGATTCGTTCTCGCAGCAAAAAGCCTCCGGCGACACCTTGTTGCTGCTCAGTTCGCTTTTATACTTCCTGGTGGCGGCTGGTTAATAATCGCCCAGAAAATCCCGAGCTCCTTAATGGCGTTGACAAACTCGTGAAAGTTCACTGGCTTGACTACATAGGCGTTGACGCCCAGACTGTAGCTCGCCACCATGTCTCTTTCTTCACGGGAAGAGGTGAGCACCACCACGGGAATCATCCTGAGCTTCTGATCCGATTTGATCTGCTGCAGCACCTCCAATCCATCGACCCTGGGCAATTTCAGATCGAGGAGAAGAACGGCGGGATTATCATTCGAGCGCGTACTGAAGGTGCCCCGGCGATAAACATAGTCCAAGGCCTCCTCGCCGTCGCGCGTCACGATAACCTCGTTGGCAAGATTATACTCCTCTAAAGCGGTGAGGGTAAGCTCCACGTCTTTCGGGTCGTCTTCAACCAACAGGATACGTCCCAAGGTGCTCATAAGTTAATCTTCTTGCGATTTGGAAAGTGAGAAATAAAACGTGGCGCCCTTATCCAACAGACCCTCCGCCCAGACTTGGCCTCCATGTCGATGGACGATGCGCTGAACGGTGGCCAACCCGATGCCGGTGCCTTCGAACGCCTCAGGCGGGTGGAGACGTTGGAAGACACCGAATAGTTTACTGGCATATTTCATATTAAAACCGACTCCATTGTCTCGAATGAACACCACTACCTGATCTTGTCCGTGCTTCAGGCATCCGATTTCGATTTCGGCTTGCGAGCGCGTGCTGGTGAATTTTACCGCATTCGAAACCAGATTGACAAGCACGAGCCGCAGCATGGAACGGTCCCCGTACCATGGCGGCAATCCGCCAACCTTCCAAACTATATTGCGCCCGTCGGTGTCCTTCCGGACTTCGGTCAAAGCTTCTTCGACAAGTTGTTCCAGGCTGACCATCGTCTTATGGGTCTCTGTCCGGCTTATTCTGGAAAAGGCTAGAAGATCGTCGATCAGGTTGCCCATCCGTTGAGCCGATTCCAGGATCATCATCACATATCGTTGGCTTCTCGCGTTTAGAAGCGAGGCGGTATTTTTTTGCAGGAGCTCCGTGAACCCCGCCATATGGCGAAGGGGCGCGCGGAGGTCATGCGAGATGGAATAAGCGAATGCCTCCAATTCCTTGTTGCTGGCCTCAAGTTCGGCGGTTCGTTTCCCAAGTTCTTCGTTGAGGTTGCGAATTTCCCGCTCTCGTCGCTCCCGCTCGGTAATGTCATTGTTCGTCTCCAGGACCGCAACGGGCCGCCCCTGCTCGTCTCGCCGCAACGACCATCGGCTGGATACTGTCACTTGGGTTCCGTCGGACCTGGACTTCTGGAGTTCGCCGGCCCAACGCCCGGAGAGCAGCTCCGCGTGAATCTCCTCGATCGGCGCCGGAAATACGGAGCGCAAAAGCTCGTGAGCGCGCTTGCCGATCGCGTCCTCCGCCGTCCATCCGTACAACTCCTGAGCTCCCCGATTCCAGTAAGTGATGACGTCGCTCATATCACGGACGAAAATGGTGTCGTGCGTGAGATTCAGCAAACTAGCCTGCTGAGTTCGTTCCGCTACTTCGATTTGGAGGTCGTCGCGAGCTTGGCGAAGCTCTCCCTCCACGCGGCGACGAACGGTGCTGAACCAGGTGACCAGCAATGCGAATGAGGCAAAAATAGTGTAGTAGGGGATGTCAGAACGCGAAACGTCGAGCGTGTAAAGAGGCTCTACGAAGAAGTAGTCGAAGCTCACGCACGAGAGGACAAGCGCCACCACGGCGGCCCCCATCCCCCCATACCAGGCTGCCACGGCGACGGCAAAAAGGAAAAGCGGAACCTCCACGTCGCGGAAGAAGAAGCGCTCCAGGAGGAGCGCCCCGCCGAGCGCCACAGAGACGGCAAGCACCGCAAGGCCATAGCGTTGAATCCTGGAAAGGGGCTTCGGCGATGGGAGTTTGTACCGCACCGTGGCCTGCCTCGCTTCGAGACGTGCCTGTTTCATTCCGCACCGATCCTAACGCTTCTCCGTTCGCGCTGCCAGTTTTGCTTCCACTCAAGATAAGGAATGTTCGGGACCGGTCCTTCGCCTCGAAGCCTCGAAGCGGCTGGAGAATTTAGCCGGGTTTCAACCCGGTTTCAGCCCTGGGAACGGTACCTACCCAGCGAAGAGCCCTGAAAGGGAAAAACCCTGAGCTTTGTAGACAATTCGAAGAAAAGGCGCCGACATCAGTATTTCAGCCCAGAGACAGGCTTCCAGCCTGTGTGGTAAGGCGGGACGCGTTAGTTACGGCGGATAGGCGGGACATACTGGGACAGAAGGGTAATCAACACCCCGGTTCGCCAGCGGTCGTAAGTAAGGCGTCCCGCCTTACCTTCCGGGTTGGAACCCTGGGCTGAGTTCTCTAGCCCCTCCGGGCCGTGGACGGGTTGAAACCCTGGGCTATATTCGTCAGCCCTTCGGGCCCTGCAGTTTGGACATTTCGAGAAAGTGGGCGCCGCAAAAATTTTGAGGCTTTGCCTATGGCCCAAGGGGCCAAAAAAGTAAGTATAGCCCAGGGTTGAATGGCGCGAAGATAACGGCAGTTTGGGATAGTTCTTCGTCCCGAAGGGACAGGAGGATTCAGGGTTTCAACCCTGGGCACGGAACACCCGTGGCGACCCGCCCTGTAAGGGCGCAAGATAGAGAGTGATAGTAACACAAATGTATAACGTCCTCAAAAGTCCATTGAGTCCCACTACTTTGGTAGGCCGGTGTCCCCCCTCTGTGGAGCAGGTAAGAAACGCTCTTTCGGGCTGTAGATATCCAGTCTGCTTGACGGTACCCTGATTAAAGGATTGGTACTGTTATGATGATTCGCACGACGGCGAAATCTGTATATTACCCGGCACCGGGCCAACGGGTGGCGATGATTCGTGCAAGTGCGCGAGTGCGGTATATTCGCGGTGCGCTTCTGGTGAACGCGAAATGTTTGAATAGTCGCTAAAGAAAGTAAATGGCCACGGCGCAGTGAGAGGAGACCGCAGAATGAAAGTTTACGAAGTGGAATTTCGGGCAGTAATCAAACTTGCGGCAGAGGATATGCAAAAAGCCGCCTCATATTGCGCGGCGGTTATTAAAGAGAATCCGCATCTGATTTATGTGAGGGCCGTTCACGAGAGGAATTTTGAACCAGCCGGGGAAGATCCTGGACCTCAGAGTCGAGTAAGTTTCCGCGATCGCTTTAATCTACTGTCGCACTCTAATTAGTTAGGAGAGACTAGAATGCACACCACGTCAGTCGTTCAAGCACCGTCACTTACCCTCGGGTCTGGTATAACCATTCCCGACAGCAAAATGGCTCGCGAAGTCACCGAATTAGTTCGCGATACAGAGAACTCGTTGCTGTTCAACCATTCAAGCCGCGTCTACTACTTTTCCGCTGCCACCGGCAAACGGATAGGTCTCACCTTCGATCCGGAGCTGCTGTATGTGAGTGCAATGTTCCATGATCTGGGTCTCACTCCGAAACACAGCAGCGCGACGGATCGTTTTGAGGTAGACGGAGCCAACGCTGCTCGTGAGTTTCTTCGTCAGCACAAGATCCCCCAGCAAGACATCGACACAGTGTGGACTTCGATTGCCCTTCACACCACACCCGGTATCCCTCAGTACATGCATCCGGTGGTTGCGCTATTAACCAACGGTGTCGAGATGGATGTTCTCGGAATCGCCTACTCGGAATTCTCCGACGCTGATCGCGAAGCGATCGTCGCCGCGTATCCGCGCACCGAGCACTTTAAAGAAGACATCCTCCAGGCCTTTTACGACGGCATCAAGCGCAAGCCTGAGACGACATTCGGCAATGTAAAGGCAGATGTACTGGCGGACAAAGATTCAAAGTTCCAGCGGATCAACTTTTGCAGCGTCATCCGCGCGTCGCAGTGGAAGGGCTAAGAAAATCGCTCAGCGGAACGCCCGCTGCACTCAGTCTTCTCCATCCCTAAGCGTGAAGACTGGTCACGGTTACGATCAGCAATCAGGAGTTTATTCGAAAATCTATGAAAATACCTACAATACTCGCAGTAGCCGCTGCGGCAATTACGCTTACCTCAAGCGCGCTAGGAGACAAATATAGCGATCTCGTCGCGCAAGGATTTCGCTGGACGATCGCCGATGGCCTTTACGCCTGTGTTTCTAAAGATGACGTACCTCGAATGGTCAACAACCCCAGTGATGAAGTCCGGCTGAAAATGGTCGAAGAAGTCAAGGCCTACTTTCTGATTCCGGGAATGATCGTTCAGGTGATTGAAGAGGATCCAAGCTTCGGGCTGTCAAAGATTCGTATGGCTGGAATTACTGTCGATCTTTGGACGTTAACCAGATTTCTCAGCAAGGAAGCCGTCAAGGACACCTATGGAGTTATCGAAACTCCCGAAACTTCTGGGCTGATTCCGACAGCGACATCGGCCATCGACGCCGGCCCGATGCCGGTGCCCGATTTCAGTCCGATTCCCGGCGTGAGTCCAACGCCCGGCCTGAGTCCGACGCCCGGCGCGTCAGACCAATCAGCAGAATAGCCGCCGATCGAGTGTCGATTCAACAGGCAGCGCTAAGCCGCGCTGGCGCAAGTAACCGGATGTAACGGGCGATTGGGTTCCTTGCGAAGGTCCAAACAGTTCCCATCGCCAAAGCCATTCAATTAGTAAAGGCTGGATCATCGGCCTGGATTGACCAGACTTTTCGACAACTGGACAACTTTAGCTGGCAACAGGGTGATGGCGCTTTCAGCGTGAGCGTCTCGCAGTTGCCGGAAACCATTCATTCCATCCAAAATCAGGTCGAACATCATCGGACCCGAACTTTTCCACAGGAAGACCTGGCGTTTCTGAAGCGGCATGAGCATTCGACGCGCGGTCGCTTGCTCATGCCGGGGCTCAGTTTCGCCGAAAAATATCTGTGGGACTGACCATGACTTCGACCGTCCCTCCGGACGGGGCTTCTCTGCATCGCTACCCAGGCGCTTCGTGCCTGTATGGGTATGGCGAAGTCTTCGAAACACGTACTCGTGCCTGGCTACTATCAACCTGTCCCTCCGGGACAAAAGCCATTCGCCCATCGAAGCGCCACACAATTATCTTAGCGCTTACGGAGTAAACTTTAGAAAACTGACATATTCTTCCTGGAAGCTCCTGAGCCGATAATGCTCTACCTGATGACTCCGGTCCCCTGTTCGATGCTGACGCTTCTCGCAACTTCGAGAACGCTATTCTCGATGCTGTGTAGCATTGATCCCCTCCAAAAGAGCAATTAGGCTTTGGTGATTCAAGGCCCGCTCAAATGTTCGATTTGCCAAAGAATGATGGCGAAAGACGGGAGGTGCATGCAATTGGCGTTTTTGTGAGCCCGCCGACCGCAGGCTCGTGGTCGATTGAGCCTTCAAACTATGTGTTTGAAACGCTGCGTGAGGACGAGGAATTCGTATTTTGCCGGGGCCGGAGCGATGACGACGAACCACCGACAATACTTGCGATAACGCCTGTCTCAGAGCATCCCGTTCCGGGAATCTTGGAACGGCTTGAGCACGAATATTCCCTTCGGGCTGAGCTTGATTCGGACTGGGCGGCTCGACCTCTCACCCTGGTTCGTCGTGAGGGTCGCCCAATGCTTATACTCGAGGACCGTGGCGGGGAGCCACTAGATCGGCTCCTGGGACAACCGATGGAATTAAGCCGATTCCTTCGCTTGGCGGTCGGCCTTGCCGCTGCGCTGGGCAAGCTCCACCAGCAAGGTCTTATTCACAAGGACATCAAGCCGGCCAACATTCTGGTGAATTCCGCCACCGGCGTGATCCGGCTCACCGGCTTCGGTATTGCTTCCCGTCTCCCGCGCGAGCGCCAGTCCCCAGAGCCACCCGAGGTGATTGCCGGAACACTAGCCTACATGGCGCCCGAACAGACCGGTCGCATGAACCGGTCGATCGATTCTCGGAGTGATCTTTACTCCCTGGGCGTCACCTGCTACGAGCTGCTCACGGGCGCGCTTCCGTTCACAGCGTCCGATCCGATGGAGTGGGTTCACTGCCACATCGCCCGGCAGCCGGTCCGGCCCGACGAGCAGGTCGCGGGCATCCCGGGGCCGCTCTCGGCGATCGTGATGAAGCTCCTCGCGAAGACCGCCGAGGAGCGCTACCAAACTGCGGCCGGCGTCGAGGCTGCTTTTCGCAGATGTCTCGCGACTTGGGAGTCGTTCGGACGGATCGATCCGTTCCCGCTCGGTACATCGGACGCGTCGGACCGGCTCATGATCCCGGAGCAGCTGTATGGCCGGGAGCGCGAGATTGACGAGCTGCTCGCTTCCTTCGACCGTGTCGTGGCGAACGGCACCCCGGAACTGGTGCTCGTTTCCGGCTATTCCGGCATCGGCAAATCGTCGGTGGTGAACGAGTTGCACAAGGTGCTCGTGCCGTCGCGTGGTCTCTTCGCTTCCGGCAAGTTCGACCAGTACAAGCGGGACATCCCGTACGCCACTCTTGGCCAAGCCTTCCAGAGCCTGGTACGCCCGCTTCTGGGCCAAAGCGAGGCAGAACTAGGCCGGTGGCGGGAGGCCCTGGGCGAGGCGCTGGGCGCGAACGGTCAGCTTATCGTCAACCTCGTTCCTGCGTTGGAGCTGGTGATCGGAAAACAGCCGCCGGTTCCGGACCTGGCGCCGCAGGACGCACAGAACCGATTCCAGTTGGTTTTCCAGCGGTTCCTCGGCGTATTCGCGAGGAAGGAGCACCCGCTTGCCCTGTTCCTCGACGATTTGCAATGGGTGGATACAGCGACGCTCGATCTCCTCGAGCACCTGGTCACGCACTCTAAGGTGCGGCATCTGCTTCTGGTCGGGGCCTATAGGGACAACGAGGTCGACCCCGTGCACCCGCTTCTGCGGGCGCTGGAGGCGATCCGCCAGGCCGGAGCGCGGGTCTATGAGATCGTGCTGGCGCCCCTTGGGCTCCACGACGTCGGCCGGTTGGTGGCGGATGCCCTGCATTGCGTGCCGGAGCACGCGCGGCCCTTGGCGGATCTGCTGCAGGAGAAGACCGGCGGGAATCCGTTCTTCGCGATCCAGTTCTTCACGGCGTTGGCTAAAGAGGGTCTGCTCGCGCTCGATCCGGTCGCGCCAGCCTGGCAATGGGACATCAACCGCATCCGCGCTGGGAACTACACCGACAACGTGGTGGATCTTGTGGCCGGGAACCTGAGGCGGTTCTCCGCCGACACCCAGGAAGCCCTGAAGCAGTTCGCCTGCCTGGGCAACGTCGCCGAGATTGCCACTCTCACCCTGGTTCACGGGAAAACAGAGGAGGCGGTGCATGCGGTACTCTGGGAAGCCGTCCACGCTGGGCTCGTCTTTCGCCTGGAGAACGCCTACAAATTTATGCATGACCGGATCCAGCAGGCGGCTTATTCACTGATCCCCGAAGCGCACCGCGCCGAAGTCCATCTACGCATCGGTCGCGTGTTGCTGGCGAGCATGACTGCTGACGAGCTGGCCGAGCATCTGTTCGATATCGCGAATCAATTCAATCGGGGCGCTGCACGGCTGTTGGACCGTGACGAGAAAGTGCAGGCGGCAACGATCGACCTGCGCGCTGGGCGAAAGGCAAAGGCGTCAGCAGCCTTTGCGTCGGCCTGCGTACATCTGGCGGCCGGTATGGCACTCCTCGACGAAAGAGACTGGGGCAGCCGCTACGAATTAATGTTCAACCTGTGGCTCGAACGCGCGGAGTGCGAGTTTCTGAGCGGTAGCTTCGACAAAGCCGAGCAATTTATAGAGGAGTTGCTGCAACGCGGAGCTTCGAAAGTCGATCAGGCGGGCGCCTACCACCTGAAAGTTCTGCTCCATACCGTGAAGTCGGAAAACCCGCAAGCAGTCGCCAATGCGCTCACGTGCCTGCGCCTGTTCGGCATTGAAGTCCCGGCACACCCGACCCGGGAGCAGGTCGGGGCTGAATACGAGACGATCTGGCACAACCTGGAGGGGCGCCCCATCGAGAACCTGATCGACCTGCCGCCGATGACCGATCCGGAACTGCAGGCCGCCATGCAGGTGCTGTCGACCCTGCTAGGTCCGGCCTACTTTACCGACTTCCACTTATTTTGCTTGCTCGTGTGCCGCATGGTGAACGTCAGCATGCAGCACGGGATGTGCGGCGCGTCCGCGCACGGCTGTGCCTATCTCGGGACCGTCCTCGGCCCGGTCTTTCACCGTTACAGTGAGGGGTATCGTTTTGCTAAGCTCGCATGCGACCTGGTCGAGAAACACGGCTTCATCGCCTACCAGGCGAAGGCTTACCATTCGATGGGAATCGTGGCCATCTGGACACAGCCAATCGCGACCGCGATCGAGTTCAATCGGGCGGCCTTTCGCACCGCGATCGAGACGGGGGATCTGACCACCGCTTGCTACAGCGTGGATCAATCCGTTACAAGTTTTCTGGTCCGGAACGATCCGCTCGATGCGGTGTGGCGCGAGTCGGAGAAGAGCCTGGAATTTGTCCGGAAAGCTCGATTCCATGACGTCGCCGCCGCCATTGTGAGCCAGCAACGCTACATCGCGACCATGCAGGGACGGACCGCGACCTTTTCCACCTTCAGCGACGCGCAGTTCGACGAGGCGGCGTTCGAAGAGCAACTCACGGGGGACCGGACGCCCACGATGGTCTGCCTTTACTGGATCGTCAAACTGAAGACCCGGTTTCTGTCCGGCGATTACGCCGAGGCGCTGGCGGCAGCCGAGAAGGCGAGGGCACTGCTTTGGGCCTCGCCCGCCCATATCCAGTTACTCGACTACTTTTACTACACCGCGCTGACCGTGGCGGCGCTCTCTGGGAACGCTACTCCCGAAGAGCAGAACAGGTGGCGCAAACTCCTGACGGCGCATTGCGAACAACTTCGCGAGTGGGCCGAAAACTATCCACCGACTTTCGCCGAAAAGCACGCCTTGGTGGGCGCCGAGATAGCCCGCCTCGAAAACCGGGACCTTGATGCCATGCGGTTGTACGAGAAGGCAATCCGGGCGGCGCGAGAGAACGGGTTTGTCCAGAACGAGGGCCTCGCCAACGAGCTGGCAGCCCAGTTCTATCTAAAGCGAGGCATCGAAAGAGTGGGGCACTCCTATCTGCGTGAGTCGCGCTACTGTTATCTGCGTTGGGGTGCACTGGGCAAGGTGCAGCAGCTCGACGAGCGCTACCCTGCGATCGCTGAACAGGCCTCTCTGCGTCCCGCTACGAGGATCGGCACGTCTGTTGAGCAGCTTGACCTGGGGACGGTGATGAAGGCGTCGCAAGCTGTTGCTGGGGAGATTGAGCTGGAGAAGTTGATCAAAACGCTCATGATGATTGCCGTTGAACACGCTGGTGCTGAGCGCGGCCTTCTGATTCTGTCGCACGGCACAGAACTTCGAGTCGCTGCGGAAGCCAGGACCGGCCGCGACGGGGTGGAGGTCCAACTGCAACATGCGTTGGTGACGCCCTCCGACTTGCCCGACTCGCTGTTTCGCTATGTGATCCGAACCCTGGAGAGCGTGATTCTGGATGACGCCTCGGTCCAGAATCAGTTTTCCGAGGACGAATATGTGCGTCAGCAGCGCCCAAGATCAACCCTCTGCCTGCCTTTGGTGAAGCAGGCCAAGCTCATGGGAGTGCTTTATCTGGAGAACAAGTTGGTCCCCCGCGTGTTCACGCCCAACCGGCTGGCGATGCTAGAGCTGTTGGCCTCTCAGGCTGCAATCTCTTTAGACCACGCGCGACTCTACGCCGATCTCGGTCGATTGAATGCGGAGCTCAAGCAAGAAAACAGCGATCGAAAGAAGGCCGAAGAAGCTCTCCGAGCCAGTGAAGAACGCTGGCGTAAACTGTTTGAGAACTCATCGGCCGGCATCGCGTTGATCACTCCAGACGGCCACTACATTGCGGCAAACTTGGCTCTCCAGAAGATGCTCGGCTATTCGCAAGAGGAACTCCAAAGGCTCAGCGCTTTAGAGTTAACCCATGAAGAAGACCGTGCCGCCACCGAAGCGATTCTATCAGAGTCGGTCGATCAGCGGCGACTAGATTTCCGAATCGAGAAACGCTACCGACGCAAGGACGGCAATGTGATCTGGGCGGACCTCAGCAGTACCCTGGTCCCGGCGACTGGAAGCTCGCCGGCGTTTTTCGCGACCGTCGTCGTAGACGTCAGTGAGCGCAAGCGGGCGGAGGAGGAGCTGCGTGAGAGCGAGCAGCGACTGCAGGACATTGTCGACAACACTACGGCGGTGGTTTTCGTGAAGGATCTTGACCTTCGGTACCTTTTGGTCAACCGCGAATATGAGCGTCGCCATCGTGTGCGACGCGACCAAATCCACGGCAAAACCGACTTCGATATTCTGCCCCGCGATGTCGCCGAAGCGGTTCGTGACAATGACCGCCAAGTGATCGAAGCTGGCGTGCCGATCCAATTCGAAGAAACCGTACCCTCGGATGCGGGCGAACATCTGTACGTCTCGGTCAAATTTCTCCTGCGCGACCGCACGGGCAAACCGTATGCGTTATGTGGTATCGCGACGGACATCAGCGATCTGAAGCGCGCGGACGAAATGCGAGCGGCCATGGCACGTGAACGGGAACTGTTTGCGCAGCAGCGCGCCACCGAGCTGGCCAAAGCAAACGAGGTTCTCCGGGGATGCCTCGATGCGCTTGCCTCAGTGCCCGAACTGGATGATTTCCTTGGGCAAGTGATGGCTGCGATCACGCGCCAGTTGGGTGCGGTCTCTTCTTTGTTGCGGGTGCGTAACTTCGAGCAAAATACATTGGCGGTGGAGCTCATCTTCCAAAACAGCCGAGTCCTCACTCCGGATGAAGCGAAATTTCCGGAAACCTGGCGGTCTCTGTCGCTGGTCAAACAACGTGCCGCCACTTTTCTGGACCAGCCGACGGCTGTCGTCCGTATTCTCGATCCACACTCGGCATTACCCGAAGAGCTGCGCTTCTATCTACTCGGATTGGGTGTGAAGACCTTGTTGATCATTCCTTTGACTTTAGGAGGCCAGGCCAACGGCCAGTTGAGCTTTCGTTTTACTGAGGAGCGTGATTTTGACCCGGAGGAGCTCGAAATCGCGAGGGCCTTAGCCATCCCAGCCAGCTTGGCCATTCATCTCACTCGATTGGCAAAAAGCGCCAGGCAATCTGCGGTCCTGGAAGAGCGAAATCAGCTGGCCGCTGAGATCCATGATGCGCTGGCGCAAAGCTTTACCGGCATCTCGATGCAACTGGGAGTCGCCGGGGAGCAACTAGCGGCCAGGGAAGGCGATCCTCTCCGCCAAATTCAGCGGGCCAACGAAATCGCCAAATTTGGCTTGGCCGAGGCGCGCAGATCTATTCTCAGCCTCCGCTCCGGTGCTATTCAGGAATCAGGATTGACGACGACGTTGCAACGTTTGGTTGAGCACTCGAACGTGGCGGGCCGGTTGCGCTGTGAGTTCCGGTCCGACAGCATACCGGAAGAAAGATTGTCGCCGAGGATACAACATGAGCTGCTGCGTTTTGCCCAGGAGGCGATCAGCAACGCCGTTCGCCACGCCAAGCCTACTGTGGTAAGCGTGACGCTTCGCTGGGAACCGCCCAATCTCATTCTCAAAGTAAAAGACAATGGATCTGGAATCTCCGGAGCTACTCGGAAGAAAAGTGAAGGCTTCGGATTAAGCAATATGCGCACAAGAGCCTCGCAAATCGACGGAAAATTAGATATCGATACTGCTGCCGGTCATGGAACGAGCATCGTCCTGACCGTGCCGATCCCATCATGAAATCGTCTTCTACATCGGTAACGAAGGTTATACGGGTCCTGATCGCCGACGATCATCCGGTCGTCCGCGAAGGACTGGTTACGATTCTGAAATCAGAGAAGGACATCCAGGTCGTAGCTGAAGCTGCTGACGGAAAGGAAACCTGCGAGCTCTACCATGAGCTTGCTCCCGACGTTCTCTTGCTCGATCTCCGGATGCCGGAGAAAGATGGCCTGCAGGTTATCACTGAACTGATGTCGCACGGCGAACCCAAACCACGGATCATCGTGATGACAACCTACGAGAGCGAAGGGGATGTTCGCCGAGTATTAAAGGCCGGAGCCAAAGGTTACCTGGTGAAAGGGGCGGATCCCCAGCAGATCCGGGAAGCTATCCGAAAAGTTGCCGCCGGAAAATCTTTGCTGCAGCCTGAGATCGCTTCCAAGCTCGCGGAATCCATGGCCCGACCTGAACTTTCGGAGCGCGAGCTGCAGGTTTTGCAGTCGATGGCTCTCGGTAGAAGCAATAAAGAGATAGGACAGGTACTCTACATCAGTGAGAACACGGTGAAGGGTCACGTGAAATCTATCCTGACCAAGCTAGATGCGATCGGTCGAACCGAAGCTATTGCCATTGCCAATAGGCGTGGGCTTATCCAAACGAGTTAGTCTATCGGCACCGTCAGAACGATGCTCGTTCCATGACCGGCGGCAGTATGGATATCTAGTTTTCCGTCGATTTGCGAGGCTCTGGTGCGCATGTTACGCAATCCGAAGCCTTCACTGTTCTTCAGGCTGGCACTGGAGATTCCAGATCCATTATCTTTTACTTGAAGCATGAGATGAGGCGGTTCCCAGCGAAGCGTCACGCTTACCACCGTAGGTTTGGCGTGGCGAACGGCGTTGCTGATCGCCTCCCGGGCAAAACGCAGCAGCTCATGTTGGATCCTCGGCGGCAATCTTTCTTCGGGTATCCTGTCGGACCGGAAATCACATCGCAATAGGCCCGCCACGTTGGAGGTCTCAACCAAACGTTGCAACCTTGTCGTCAATCCTGATTCCTCGATGGCACTGGAGTGCAGGCTCAGAATGGATCTGCGCGCTTGAGCTAAGCCAAACTTTGCGATTTCGTTGGCCCGTTGAATTTGGCGAAGAGGATCGCCTTGCTTTGCCGCTAGTTGCTCCCAGGCGACTCCCAGTTGCATCGAGATGGCGGTAAAGCTTTGCGCCAGCGCATCGTGAATCTCAGCGGCTAGCTGATTGCGCTCTTCCAGGACCGCAGATTGCCTGGCGCCTTTTGCCAATCGGGTCAGATGAATGGCCAAGCTGGCTTGGATTGCTAAGGCTCTCGCGATTTCGAGCTCCTCCGGGTCAAAATCGCGATCCTCAGTAAAGCGAAAGCTCAACTCGCCGTTCGTCTGGCCGCCCAAGGTCAAAGGTATGATCAACAAGGTCTTTATTCCCAGTCCGAGTAGATAAAGGCGCACCGCTTCAGGTATTGGCGAGTGTGGATCGAGAATACGAGCCACAGTCGTTGCCTGGCCTAGAATAATGGCGACACGTTGTTCGTCCAGCGACAGAGATCGCCATTCTTCTGGATATTTCGCCTCGGCTGGAGACATTACTCGGCCGTCTTGGAACAGGAGTTCCAGCGTCAGAGTGGGTTCCTCGTGGTTACGCATCCACAACAAAGAAGAGACCGCACCCAGCTGCCGCGTGATCGCAGCCATCACTTGCCCAAGGAAATCATCCAATTCTGGCACTGAGGCAAGCGCATCGAGGCATCTTCGAAGCGCCTCGTTTGCTTTGGCCAACTCGGTGGCGCGCTGTTGCGCAAACAGTTCCCGGTCGCGTGCCATGGCCGCTCGCAGTTCCTCCGCGTGCTTCAAATCGCTGATGTCCATGACCGCTCCCATGAATTCAAAGCTGCCCGACTCGTCTTTCGAGGGACGACCCACCACTCGGAGATATTTGACGGATCCATTGGGCATCAGCAACCGATGCTCAAAATCGAATTCCTTCCTCTCCTGTGAAACGCGATCGACTACCTGTCGGACCAGCGCTCTGTCTTCCGGATGAATTCGATGAAATACTAATTCCAACGTGGGTTCAGTCGGTGGGTCGTATCCAAAGATCCGAAAGGTTTCCTGCGACCAGTAAATTTTCCCGCTGGAAACATCCCAGCCGAAGCTGCCCGTGTGGCTTAATTTCTGCGCCTCGGCCAAGTAAGCTTCACTTCGTCGCAGGCCTTCTTCGGCTCGGATGAGGTCGATTCGTTCCTCCGCTTCCCGTAAGGCCCGTTGCACCGAGGGCACGATCCTGGACAGTCGTGTCTTGAAAATATAATCCGTCGCACCGATCTTGAGCGCTTCAATCGCCACTTCTTCGCCCAAGGTTCCAGAAACAAAGATCAAGGGCACATGCGGCCAGTCTTGCTGGGCGATCTTCAAGGCAGACAGCCCGTCGAAGGAGGGAAGGGTGTAGTCTGCGAGAATCAAATCAAAGCCGCCCTGTTCGAGTGAGACGATGAAATCAGCCTCAGTTTCAACACGCGTTACATGGCAGCTGATACCGTCGCTGGCGAGCGTTTCCTGAACAAGCTCTGCGTCCCTGGGGTCATCTTCAAGATACAGAATACGCAACGGAGATTTCATTTCTTTTGCAGGAGATCGGTGAACCCGGCCTTAATGGTAAAGGGAGGCGCGGAGGTCATGCGATACCTTAGTTCTTACTTAAAATCGAAACCGTTGATCCTGGAAAATGGTGAGCGTATCATCAGGCACACCGGATACCTAGAGCCCGGAAGAGCGTTTCTTACCTACTCGAAAGAGTTGGTCCTGGATGATCCAGGCCCCGGCGGAGTCGTTGAAATCGTGCCGTAGCATTGGGGGGTTCCCAGGGTTTCAAACGGTTTCAACCCTGGCCTTTGTCCACAAATCGAAGAAAAGGCAGATTTGGAAATCATCGCCTTATGGTACGAATAGATATAGGCTGGAAGCCCATACTACTTTACGCCGTCGCGCGTCGCGACGGGTCCGCGGAGCTGGTCCCGCATGACCTCGAGTCATCGCTCGACGCTCAGGAGAGCAATGTAGCATAGGCTTCCAGCCTGTATTCATTCACACTATCGAGCGATGCTTTTCTCGCCGCGCAAAATTATGTATAAAGCCCAGGGCTGAATGGCGCGAAGTTAAGGAAGATTTGGGGTGATTTATTGCCCCGGAGGGGCTACAGGGTTTCAACCCTGGGAACCGCCCACCCGGGCGACGCGCCCTGAAAGGGCGCCAGGTCAGATTTATAAGAAACAGACGCGAAGCTCCTATTTATAGAGGGCCGGCAATCACTCAACGCTGCGTTGGTGCGCATTATTTTAGCGAACGGGAGACTGTATCTTCTGCCAAATACCCAATTCCTTTTCGGTAGCATTCGGAGCGCATTTGGACCACGCAATCTCTCGCCCTTTCAGGGCGAACCGCTTTATTGGATGTTTCCCAGGGTTGAAACCTTGGGCTTCTATCGCCCCTGCGGGCCAAAAAACATCCAAAACAGCCCTTAGCTTCCCGCCATTCTGGTCAGACGGAGAGGCGAACCCTGGGCTAAGGTTGCCTGCAGTAAGCATGGCGTCCCGCCTTAACTCTTCATCTGCGGGAAGGGCCCGCACGCAGAAAAAGAGCAAATGTTACTGATCGGCCCTAATGAAGGTTTCAGGTGTGCCGTCTTCCGGGTTGACAAAGACGATGTCCTTTGGATCGCGGCGTGGCGTGTCGATCGAGAGGAAGACGACAGGGTCTTGCAGGATCTTGGGCTGCGCATGGACCGTGCCGCGTTTGAAAAAAAGCAACTCTCCGGGGCCGAACTCGGCGCTGGTGCTTTCGTCTCCCATCCAGAATGTGCCTCGGCCTGAGAACACGTAGAGATACTCGTCGCAGGTTGCGTGATAGTGTGGAGGCGTGGGCTTATAGACGCGGAAGACGCGTGCGCTCGCCGCTTCCCGATTAGTGAGGTAGTGATCCACGAGCAGCGTGGTAGCCGTCTCGGGCAAGCTGGCCGCGATTTTTCCGACGTCGAATCGGCCTGTGTCGATGGTTGTTTGGTTCATATTCGTTACGGGACAGAGAGTCTCGGATTCAATTCGCTCTTCATTTGTCCATCGGTTTTCAGACAATAGGAAAAACAAACGACTCATTCCATAGCTCGTGAGGACGATTTGGGCTCACTCGAAGGGGTGGCACCGTAACGTCCAGCGCTCACTCAAAAGATGCCCAGTAAGGCATTTAGCCTTTGGTCCGGCTGGCCGGTTACCGGCAGCTTCTTCTTGACCTGGTAATCTTTGATCGCTCGATGCGTGTCAGGTCCGAGGATTCCGTCGATCTGATCGGAATAGATCGCCAATCGCCGAAGAGCTGCCTGAACCGACCGGATCTCATTGTCGCTGAACTGGAAATTGTAACGAGCGGAAGACTGTGGCATCCGGATGAAACGATCTTGATCCAGAAGGTTTTGCGGCGCCCCCAACCGGTTTGGATTCTGCACGGTAAACTCTTGATGGCCTTTCCTCGAGTTTCGATGCCATTCGGTCTTTTCAATGTTGCCTCAATTTATGAGGGATTTTTCATTACTGCGGACCGGATTCCGGACCAAATGGCCATGGCCTATCGAAGCTCCGCGTCTCTGAGTTATAGGTTCTCGGGCCGATAGTTACATTGTCGCCGGACTGAGCCCGTCCTAGTACAGCAGTTTGTAAGTTGACGGCTTGATGCGTTCCTGGCGTCCCAGCGACATCGGAGCAGGCGGCAAACGCCAGCGAGCAAATCATCGGAACCATCAAGAGTAGTCGACGGTTGGAATCATCTTGAATTGTTTTCTGAGTTTTCATATTAAGAAGCTCTATTTAGATGGAAGAGAGGGCTAATTGCATTTCACGATGGCCTATCAAGGTTGGTGATAGCCGCAGTCCTTTCGAAAACCTCCCAGTGATCAGACTTGATGCACTAGCCCAATCGAGTCATCAAGAAACCTCCTTCCGAAGCATAGAATGGATTAAAAAGCGATGGTACTTTCTTCCAAGCCATTTAGCTGAGCTGCGTAAGACGAACCAGGCGGGTATCGGCGTATTGGCGTAATCTTCTCAGATCGAAGCGACAGATCCATCATCAGTAAATAAAGATATGAAAAATACTTTTGAAGAAGTCGCGTGGAACAGACTCGGGGTACCCACCATACCATTCCCGACCGATGACCTGCTTCACGTCCGTGTATCTATAAACATTGCTGAAATTCTTGAGTACCTGGAAGACGCCGACTTTGAGGATTGGCTTACCGCTGCCTTAATCGAAAACGCAAGTCGAATACCATTACGCCATTTATGCGTCCACGGCGCCTGCGGTTCCGAAATTTGTTCTCTCGACGTATGGATGGTCGAGATTACACAACGTACGGGGAAGATTTGGAACGGAAAATTCCAGGTAGAATTTGACGAAGTGCAGAGGGGCTTCTCTCAAGCCGAGCTCTCATCGGAACACCGCTCCGGAGAAATTTTCTTCACCCTGGACACCGCAAGCGCTGAAATTGTTTTCGTGACAAATGTCGACGGCGCCTAAACTCGATTTTATGGCAGAGCTTCTTGGTGCCTTCTTGGTGGTGGCCGGGAGTGGGCCATCTCGAATCGACTGCTTCAATCTCTAGCAGCCAGCTGTGGGAACTTCTAGCTAGTTTCTGCGGCCCTGAAGGGGCACCCGTTAAAGAGACGGCCAGGAACCAAATGGCGAAGAATTCGCTTCGGCATTTGGTTCCTGCGCGTCTCTTTGTGCCCCTTCAGCTTCAGGGCCTCGCGCAATAAAACGAAAAACCCAGGCTAAAGCCTGGGGTAAGCTTTCTTGGCCTTTCGGGCCCTGGAGTTTGGACTTTCCGAGAACTATTCAGGGCGCGAGAAGGCGGGACGCCTTACTTACTGCTGCGGACGAACCGGCCGTTTGATCACCCCGTATGTCCCGCCTATCTGATGTAAGTAAGGCGTCCCGCCTTACCTTCCGGGTTGAAACTTTGGGCTGAGTTCTTAGCAATCAGTTCAGTGTGTCAGTTCTCAGCGGCAGAAAAAGTTGTCGATGTCAGTTGGGCAGGTGTCGATGGACGCACTCATTTTGAGAAAATACTCTGATAAAAAGCCCGAGCAATTGTCCTTCCCCGCTGGCAACTGACAACTGACAACTGACAACCTCCTCCGCGATGTTAGGCGGCCTTTAAAACATTCAGCTTCAATGCTCGTGCCACACCATCGCCATAGGCGGGATCGGCTCTTCGGCAATTCGCAACATGCCGCTCCAGGACCTCCGGAGAGGCGCCATTCATCGCGCGAGCCGTGTTCTCGAAGAGCAGCCGCTTTTGCTCGGGGGTCATCTTCCGGAAGAGATTGCCCGGTTGCTCCCAGTGATCATCCTCTAGGCGGTGGTCATAGTGACTAGCGTCGCCTTCGAGCGTGAGCGGCGGCTCAGCGTATTCCGGTTGATTGTCCCACAATTTCTGGCTATTCGGGTTATAAGTCGTCGTCGCTCCCAGGTTTCCATCAGTGCGCATCTGGCCATCGCGGTGATAGGAGTGGAACGGGCACTTCGGCGCATTAACAGGGATGTGATTGAAGTTAACACCGAGGCGGTATCGCTGGGTATCTCCATAAGAGAACAGGCGGCCCTGGAGCATCTTGTCAGGAGAGAAGCCAATTCCGGGAACCACATTCGCCGGGGAAAAGGCGGCTTGCTCGACCTCTGCGAAGTAGTTTTCCGGATAACGATTAAGCTCCATGACGCCCACTTCGATCAGTGGGTAGTCAGCCTTGGGCCAGACTTTGGTCAGATCAAAAGGATTGTGCTGATGGGTCTTTGCCTGTTCCTCTGTCATTACCTGGATGAAGAGCGTCCAGCGCGGAAAATCTCCACGTTCGATGGCCTCCAGAAGATCTCGGCCATTGCTCTCCCGATCATTTGCCACCACCGCAGCCGCGGCTTCGTCCGTGAGATTTTTAATACCTTGCTGGGAGCGAAAGTGGAATTTCACCCAAGTGCGTTTGTTCTCGGCATTGAACATCGAGAAGGTATGACTACCGAAGCCGTGCATATGCCGGAAAGACTTTGGAATTCCGCGGTCGGACATGACGATGGTGACCTGATGGAGGGCCTCCGGAAGAAGAGTCCAGAAGTCCCAGTTATTCTGAGCGCTCCGAAGACCGGTGCGGGGGTCGCGCTTGATCGCGTGGTTTAGGTCAGAGAAGCGTAGCGGATCGCGGAAGAAAAAGACTGGCGTATTGTTTCCCACGATGTCCCAATTTCCGTCCTCGGTATAGAACTTGAGAGCAAACCCGCGGATATCGCGCTCCGCATCGGCTGCCCCACGCTCCCCAGCGACGCTCGAAAAGCGCGCGAACATGGGCGTCTGCTTTCCAATCTGCGAAAAAATCGCCGCCTTGGTGTACTTTGTGATGTCGTGAGTCGTCGTGAAAGTTCCATGCGCCCCCCAGCCTTTGGCGTGCATCCTGCGCTCTGGAATGACCTCACGATCAAAGTGGGCGAGCTTCTCGATGAGCCAGATGTCCTGGAGTAGAGCCGGACCACGACGACCGGCGGTCAAAATATTTGTGTTGTCCGGTACGGGAGCACCGGTTGCATTGGTAAAGCGTTCAGATTTTGACATGATGAATTCTCACTTGCAGAAGTTTTGTATGCTAAAGTTAACAAATGAATCATCATCGTGTGGAAATGCTATGCCCAGAACGGGTGGTTGCTTCTGGCCAGATCGAATGGTATTAGATAGATCGAACTAGTCGCTAAGAATGCCTCTTTGGAGGGGTACCGTTTGGCCGACGGCTATGAGAATGGCGATTCTCCCGGCGACTTATAACGGCGGTTGACTTCGGTAGCAGGTTGGCATCGTAGGTGTTTAGCGTCGTGTCCCCATTCTCCTCGTCTTTCGTCCGTTTTTCGGGTGGTACGAGCGAAACTCCCATCGCTTGCTTTCTCCATTCATTCTTCTTCCATCCTGGCAAATCGCCTCGATTTCCAACCGAGAAGGACGACGAGGACGACGATTGTTCGCCAGTACGTCTGCCTTCACCCTTCTTTCGAGTAAGTACGAAACGCTCTTTTGATTAGTAGAGATTCTCCTGGTCAGATGGTAAAAAAGTTATGGCCGGGGATCGGTTGGTTAGCTCAAGGCATGGGAGGGGTTAAACGAAGAGTTGTACTGGCGAGAAATTAGACCCGTGCGGAGCAAACGACAAGTGTGAGGTCGTGCGAAGAACCGCAGCGCGGCCAGGCAGAGTAAAGCCGGCACGATAGAATGAATGGAGATATGCAAAATGAAACTTATCGTCTGTTTTCGCCATCTGAAATGCATCTGCCGGAAATGGCGGAGAGGAATCGATTACTCCTGGCATGTGCAGCATCTGCTTCGCGAATTCGGCCGCGGCCAGTTTGCTGATCCCCGATTTAACCCATAGGCGCGAATGGCGTTAAGAGCAGCGACGCAGACGGACCCTTTTCAAGCCAACCAGAGGGCCGATGGCGCTTTGGCCGATTTTCCGCGTTGCTCGTTCCTCATGTACGGACCTCAGTATGCTCGTCGCTCGCGCCTTGAAAATCGGCCAAATCGCCGACGGCGGTATGCTTCCCACTTATGAGACGATGCACTAGCTCGATCGAGGCAATAAAAACCGCTCCTGCGAATCATAGAACGAACCTTAGGTCGGTGCGATGGTGGTTTTGGAATCAAATATTAACAATGTCAAAAAGCATTCCACCGATCTTAGTCTGTGTCGTTGCCTGCGTCGCGCTGAGCGCGTTCTCTGTGGCCGAACCTCTCCACTACCGACTCGCCAGCGACCATAGCCTCCGGGGCAAATTCAAAGATGGGCAATGTATGGACTATGCGATAGCCCTTTCTTCGAGGCTGACCGCCCATGGCATTCACGGGCAACTAATCTTTTATCGATGGCACATCGCTAAGAGCGAAATCCGCGGCAGCCACGTCTTCGTCATGTATCATCTACCTGACCGCACGGTGTGGATTGTTGATAATGAAATCCCTCACCCGAGACCTGTCCCGGTCGGCTCGAGTCCGATGCAAATGGTCTTTCTCTTGAGCAACACGCCATCCGCCCCCGTGGAAGTGGAGCTGGAGGAAGGGCTGAACCGTTTGAGTTACTTTTGACGCTTAAGTAAAAATTAATAGGAAAATGAACATAGAAACAGTAAAGCACAATAATATTCCGTTGCCGATCTCAAGGGTGGGTCTCGGAACCTGGGCCATTGGAGGCTGGATGTGGGGTGGAAGCGACGAGGCCGAATCGATAAAGACCATTCAGCACGCCGTGGACCTAGGAATTAATTTGATCGACACGGCGCCGGTCTACGGATTTGGCCACTCTGAGGAGATTGTCGGAAAGGCTCTGGCAGATGGAGGGCGCCGGGACAAGGCGGTGCTGGCAACGAAAGTAGGGCTGGAATGGGTGGACGGGGATGTCTACCGCAATTCAACCCCGGAGCGAATCCGCAGGGAGATAGAAGATTCGCTGCGGCGACTTCGCACCGACCGCGTCGATCTTTACCAGGTGCATTGGCCGGACCCGCTGGTACGAATCGAAGATGCCGCCGAGACCTTACTGGACCTTCAGTGCGAAGGTAAGATTCTCGCGCTCGGCGTGAGCAACTTTTCGCCAGAACAAATGGATGCTTGGAGACGTGTTGCACCGTTACATAGCACCCAGCCGCCCTACAACATCTTTGAGCGCGAGATCGAGAACGACGTGCTCCCATACGCTCTGCAACACAGGCTTCTGGTCCTGTCCTACGGCGCTATTTGTCGAGGGTTGCTATCGGGCAGAATGAGATTCAATCGAAAGTTTGACGGTGACGATTTGCGACGCAAAGATCCGAAGTTCCAGCAACCACGCTTTGCCCATTACTTGAAAGCAGCCGATAGACTGGGTCAGCACGCCTGGGAGAATCACGGGAAGAGCCTTCTGGCATTGGCGATCCGTTGGATTCTTGACCGAGGAGAAACTATGACCGCTCTTTGGGGCGCCCGCAATGCCGGTCAACTTGACGCGGTGGAGCAGGCGTTCGATTGGAAACTGTCCAGCGGCGACTATGCTGAGGTCGACAGGATTCTTCGCGAAACGATTGAGAATCCGGTCGGCCCCGAATTCATGGCTCCGCCCGCGCGCGATCTGGTGGCTGTGTAAGCCTGGAACTACCGTGGCAAGCGCGGCTGACAATTTTCGCCATAACTATGGTGATCACCATTCGTGATAGGTAGTCATACTCTGACGTAGAGGACCTCTTCGTGATTGTGAGATGAGCATATTTTGTTTTGGTCTTAGCCATCAGACAGCGGCAATGGACGTGCGCGAGAGATTCGCGATTCCGGAATCTGCTCTGCCCGAAGCGTTGGCGCGGCTGAAGAGGATGCCAGGGCTCACCGAGGGCCTCATTGTCTCAACTTGCAATCGAACGGAATTTTATGTCACCGGAGAGTTTCGGGACTGCCCGGCTTCGGCTTTTTTCGAGAGCTTCTATCGAGATTTTCGGGCCCGGGACGAAACGCATCTGTTCCGCTTATGGGCTAACCAGTGTGTTCGTCACCTGTTTCAAGTAGTTTCTGGTCTGGAATCGATGGTCGTTGGCGAAACGGAAATTTTTGGCCAGGTCAAGCGTGCTTACGAGTTTGCGGCCGCCGCTAAGACGACTGGCAAACTCCTGAATCGACTTTTTCAAAAATCGTTTCAAGTGGGTAAACAGGTACGCTCTTCTACTGCCATCACGCGCGGCAGTGTTTCCGTCGGTTCCGTGGCGGTGGCTTTGGCAGAACAGATCTTTGGAGATCTAGACGGTTGCAAGATCATGATTCTCGGAGCCGGTGAAACCAGCGAAAAGACCGCCAAAACTTTTCGGTCTCGCGGAGCGAAACAAATTTTTGTCTCCAATCGCTCTTTCGATCGAGCGCAAGCTTTGGCGACAATCACTGGCGGACGAGCAATTCATTTTGAGGATTGGGAGCAGGAGTTCCGCGACCTGGATATCCTGGTCAGTTCGACGGGATCTCCGCAGGCGATTGTCACTTTGGATAAGTTAGCGCCGTTCTTGCGAGCTCGCCGGCACCGGCCGCTCTTCATGATCGATTTGGCGATGCCACGTGACATCGAGCCGGCCGTTCGCAAATTGGGTGGCGTTTATTTGTACGACCTCGATTCGCTGCAGGGCATGGCTGAGCGAACTCTCGCGGTTCGTAAGCAAGAATCGGAAAAATGCCATCAGCTGATTGAACTTCACGTTGAGGACTTTCAGCGGTGGATTGAACGCAACCAGTCATCGAATTTTCCCTCGATCATTGTCGAATTGCAGGAGGGCGTGATTCGCGGGATGGGATACCGCTACCGCTTGCCAGGAGGCTCTTAAACGCGGTTTGGCGGAGCTAAGCAGCGAACAAAGTATCTATCATCTCAGAAGAGCACCTTAATTCTGCCTTGCAGCCGCAGCCTTCGGAGTCAGTATCTTCTCTGCTAATGCCAACCAAGCCAGCAACCAAGAAAACGATCGCCGCAAAAACTAAAGCGATCAAGCCTGTCCAAAAGAACACTGCCCCGAAGAAGGCTGCGCCCGACAAAGGGGACGGCCTTCGCGTTTTGAAGCAGGTACTACACCTCTCTCCTTCCCAGAAAAAGCCTGCCTCCGACAAAGTCGAACACCTGGTGAGAGATTATCTTGCCAAGCTCAGAGAGGTCGATCTGACCTTCGAAAACGGAGCTGCCGTCGTTGAGAAATATCGCAGCAAATATCCAGAACTGTCCAACCACGTACGACGGATCGTGCCTGAAGAGCGTCGCATCGAGATAACACAAAACCTGGGTGACGATGGGGATCTGCGCCTGCATCTCTTTGTCATTCGCATCCTGGATGACGATGCTCTGTACGAGGTAACGCTCCCCGGAAAAGAAGAGCATAAAACGGTGAAGTCGTCCGAGTGGCTCTCTCTGCTGCACGACACGTTGGCGAGACTTATTGCCAGGATTATTTACGCGCGCGAGACCTCGAAAGCGTGAACAGCTTCGATCACGGAAATCCGCGACAGGGGAATCTCGCTCTCGTACGTCATTTCTATCACGCCATCTCCGGCTGGCTTCCGCACGTGCTCGATCAGCTCCTGATCAGGTTTTTCCTATTGCCAATCATTTTTCGTGTTCAGAGAGGAAGATTCCCCCATGGTTGATGACTGATACGAGGTCTGCCAAAAAAGAAGGCCAGACTCGACGCAGCTTTTGTCGGCTACGACCGCTTGACTGGTTGCTCTTGGCAACAAAACTATCGATTATGGCAATTGAACACAAACGTTTGGGAAAACATGGGGTCTTGGTCAGCAACATCTGCCTGGGCACCATGAATTTCGGCTGGCACACCGCTCAGGAAGAAAGCTTCAAAATCATGGACCGGGCGCTCGAGCTCGGCATCAACTTCTTCGACACCGCGGACGTCTACGGCCGAGGTGGCGAACAGGGCGACACCGAGGAAATATTGGGCCGCTGGTTTGCCCAGGGAGGCGGCCGCCGAGACGCGGTGGTCCTGGCCACCAAGGTCTTTAATCCTGTCAAACGCAAAGCCAACCTCGCAGAACCCAACACTGACGGCCGCAGTCTCTCGGCTTACAAGATCCGTAAGCACAGCGAGGGAAGCCTGAAACGGCTGCAGACCGATCACATTGATCTTTACCAGATGCACCATGTGGACCGCGACTGCCCCTGGGACGAGACTTGGCAAGCCTTTGAGCAATTGGGCAACCAGGGCAAGGTGGTTTACGTGGGATCTAGCAACTTCGCGGGATGGGACATCGCTACCGCTTGCCAGGAGGCTCTTAAACGCGGTTTGTCGGGACTAAGCAGCGAACAAAGTATCTACCATCTCAACAACCGTACGGTGGAGTTGGAGGTAATCCCCGCCTGCAGGTACTACGGCCTGGGACTGATCCCTTGGAGCCCCCTGGGTGGCGGCCTCCTGGGCGGAGTCCTTGAGAAGTTGGAAAGCGGCCGGCGGATGAGTGAGGAGTCCCTCAATGAAATTAATAAAAACCGAGCCAGGCTAGAACAGTACGAGGCCCTGTGCAAAGAGTTGGGCGAACCTCCATCCGCCGTGGCCTTGGCCTGGCTTTTGCACAACCCCATGGTCACCGCACCTATCATCGGCCCCCGAACAATCGAACAATTGGAATCGGCCTTGCGCGCCACGGAAATCACCCTGGCTGAAGAAACCTTGAAAAGGCTCGATGAGGTCTTCCCGGGTCCGGGCGGTGAAGCGCCCGAGGCTTACGCCTGGTAGCCCAAAAAGGGATCAACTGCGCGGTCCGAAGCCTCGATAGGGCAGCAGCGGAATCAGGTTCACGAGTTCCAGCATGCCCGCTTTGACGAGGGGTAGGGAGCCGATGATCTCTCGCGCCGCTCCTTCGCAATCCGCCTCCAGCAGCGAGCACGCGCCGCGCTCATCTCCGCGATGCCAGATTTGGCGCACCGCGCCTTCGATATACAAGGTGCGCGCGCGTTGAGCTTCGTCTTCGAGCAGGGGCGCGAAATCGGCGTCGCTGAACAGGTCGGTGCGCATGCGGGAAATGGCGAGGAATTGCATAGTGGCCTTTCGTTCTGTGATCGACTGAAGATGAATCCAGCCCAAGCCTGGACACCTCAGAGTAAAGAACGCACTTTTCTGAAGGAAAAGTTATGGTTTCTTTTCTCCACAAGAAAACGAATGGATTGCTGTGCGTGGTTGGATTCCGTAAGAAGGCAAACATGACTACACCGACAACAACACCCGAATACTTGCTGCTGTTTCGAGGTGCGGATTGGGACCGGGGCTTGTCTCCGGAAGAAATTCAAAATGTGATGAGCCGATGGATCACCTGGTTCGATCGATTGACCGAACAAGGAAAGGCCAGAGCCGGTCAACCACTGACCGATAAGGGTAAGGTTATTTCCGGCAAGAAAGGACAGACGGTCCTGGACGGTCCTTTTGCCGAGTCCAAAGAAACAGTCGCTGGCTATTTCCTGTTGCAAGTGGATAACCTGGATGAAGCGGTGGAAATAGCCAAAGAGTGTCCAGGCTTGGACTACGGTGTAACCGTTGAAGTCCGACTGGTGGACCACCTGAAGGCCTCCTTATTCTCAATCAACATGGTCCGGAAATGAGCGATGTTAGTTATCCAAGCACCCGGTTGCGGCCTTCCAGCGCCAGTCGGTAGAGCCGCTCGGCCCCGGCCAAATCTCCTTCCGCTTGCAGCATCTGGGCCAGGTTGAGCATCGATGTGAGTGTGTTGGGGTGCTCCTTACCCAGCAGGCGAGCCATGGCCTCCAGCACCAGCTCCTGAAGTTTGCGGGCCCCTGCCAGATCTCCTTGTGTGTACAACGTCTGGGCCAGGTTGTTCATCGAGGTGAGGGTGTTGGGGTGCTCCTTACCCAGCAGCCGAGCCCTGGCCTCGAGCACCAGCTCCTGGAGCTGGCGTGCCCTGGCCAGATCTCCTTGCGCTTTCAGCGTCCGGGCCAGGTTGTTCATCGAGGTCAGGGTGTTGGGGTGCTCCTTACCCAGCAGCCGAGCCATGGCCTCGACCACCTGTTCCTGGAGCTCGTGTGCCCTGGCCAAATCTCCTTGTGCGTAAAACGTCTGGGCCAGGTTGTTCATCGATGTCAGTGTGTCCGGGTGCTCCTTACCCAGCAGCCGAGCCCTGGCCTCTAGCGCCTGCTCCTGGAGCTCGTGTGGCCTCGCCAGATCTCCTTGCGCTTTCAGCGTCTGGGCCAGGTTGTTCATCGACGTCAGTGTGTCCGGATGCTCCTTACCCAGTAGCCGAACCCTGGCCTCGAGCGCCTGCTCCTGGAGCTTGCGTGCCCCGGCCAGATCTCCTTGTGCGTACAACGTCTGGGCCAGGTTGTTCATCGACGTCAGTGTGTCCGGGTGCTCCTTACCCAGCAGCCTCAGCATGGCCTCGACCACCTGCTCCTGGAGCTCGTGTGCCCTGGCCAGATTTCCTTGTGCGTACAGCGTCTGGGCCAGGTTATTCATCGACGTCACTGTGTCCACGTGGTCGGGCCCATAGACGCGCTCTGAGCTTCGAAGGATCTGACGTTCCACATCTTCCGCCTCTCCATATCGGCCTTGGGCGTACAGCATTGCGGCAAGACCAGACAACGTGTCGAGCGACCGCTCACCCTCTGGCTGATGGCGCTTCCACAGCTCGGCCAGCTTGCGCCGCCAGTCGATTCGCGCACCGACGAACGCCGTGAAATCAAATCGCTTTTCCAGTCCGAGGAACACAGCATCCAAAGACGGAAAATCTAATAAACGATCATGATGCCTGTCGAAGGCTATCGTCATCGCTTTCTGGTATGCACTGAGATGCTCTGGGGAACACTCGGCGAGTTTCGAAAACTCGGCCTTTTTTTTGAAATAGTCCAAGATCACCTCGATACGCTCGCGAGCCACGGGCCGATCCTCTGCCTTGGCTGACTGGTTTTTAATGAGGGCGAGTTCCATCAATCGATGGAACCGGAAAGCTCCGGGAAGATCGCGAATTTCCTCCACGTAAGAGTAATCCCCTCCGGTAAGGGCCGCGAAATGGAAGCCGGCTGGAATCAAGCGCATCTCAACAAGATGATCGAAAAGTGATTCATCGAAGCTGCCAGCTAGTGCCAGGCAACGAAAGGTTTCGAAGACCCCTCGCTGCCCTGTTTGTAGATAGCGAAGAAAGCGGATTTGCAGTTCAGCCGGCGTTTGGCCTAAGTCAGCGGGTTGGAAGTGAACTCCCTGCTCATAGACGATGCCATAGGCGAGGTCGAGGTAATAAGGGTGGAATGACGACTGTTTGTCCTGGCTACGCTGCTCGCGAATGACCGCAAGGATCGCCTCCGCATGTTTTCGCAAATTGTCGGCCGTAGTCAGGTCTCCGCGACCTTGATGATAAGTCGCTGCCGATTCTAGAAATTTCAGCGCGTCTTCTTTTCCGAGTCCGCGAACGGCGTGTTCACTGATTCGCGTCTCCCATTCCTTGTCGTAAAGCTCATCCCAACGGTTCTTATTTCGCCCGAGCAACACGCAGCCAAAGCGTCCGGAGAACGGCCCGTCGGGATCCGTCAGTATCCCGCACCAGTCGGCCAAATTTTTCTGGATGTCATCTGCTAGAGTGGTTGATTGAATGCGTTCAAACCCATCGATGGCGACGCAAAGCGCACCATTGGGGTGTTCCTCCAGCCATTGCTCCACATCCGCGGCTAACATGGGCGCCAACTCCGCCTCCATGTCCTTTTCGGTCATTGACTCAGGGTTCAGTCCGCGTTTAGTCAACAGGCCCTTGCGATCTCGGTTGCGCAAGTAAGTCAGGGCTTTACCGAGCAACTGAAACAGACCGCCCGCCACACCACCTGCTGTGGCGACATCGGAAACTCCAGCGGCAAGCTTCGCGGATGCTTCCGCGAGGATCGTGGTGCCCAGGGTGGAGGTGCTTAGGAGGTCCTTTAGCACGCTGTCACTCAAAGCAAAATTTTCACCTGGATGCTGCGCTCGCCAGAGCGCGAAATAGAGATAATCGAAAAGCGGTGTTTCAATACCGGCTCCGCCTCTTATGCCGCGCGGTTTTGTCTCCCATAGCCTGGAACGCAAATGCCAGAAGAACTCAGCCACAGAAGAAGACGATGTCCACCGATCATGATCCAGATCGAGAGAAATTAATCGTAGTCCGGCAAGCCTCTGGCCAAGGTCTTCTGTGGCTTTTTCCAGCAGTTTAGTTTTCCCGATCCCACCGACTCCCCAAATACTCAGGATCGGCTTTTCGGGCCGAACGTCGTGCACCCGGTGGACCCTGGGCAATCGTTCGAAAAAATGGCGCAGAAGCTCCCGCTCCTGGTTTCGATCGGTAAAGAGTTGCAGGGCGGATTGTCGTACTACACGACGGGCGGCGGCACTAATGGATTTGCGGATTGGCATAGACGCTAAAACCTTGGCAATGTTTTCCTGGATGAGGTATCGGGTTCCCCCCCTCGAGAAAATTTCGTCCCGAGCTTATTTGACTGGTGGTACAGAGCGCGAGGGCCTTTCGTCCATGAGGCGTCATTGAACCGTCCAAAAAGGTCATGAAGTGGGAAAAGTACACCAAACAGCGGTCGGATCGGTCGAATCGGCCAAAAGCAGCCAGAAAAACTCCTACAGAGAGCAACTGTTGATTCCACACTGGCGGACGCTTCCAGAAGCGGTATCTTCTTTAGCCCTCGCGCCTTGAAAAACCGCCAACTGACCTGCGGCGAAGCTCAAGGGAATTTAGGAGACGGTACACTAGGGCAAGCCGTGGTCGCTGCGCGCGGAAGTTGCCAAATGGCAAAGCATAGAAGGAGCTCGAGTCCATGAATTTGCTGCAAGAATGGATTAAGCGAACTTTAGCGGTGACGTCAAACAGCTCTGTTTGGAGTACATCTGGGAAGGTCCCGCCAGTCTGAATGGCGCCGAGAGGATTTATATGAAATACCTCGATGAATATCGAAACGAAGAGCTGGCTCAGAAAGTGGTCAGCGAAATCCGTCGTGTTGTCACCAAGCCTTGGGTACTCATGGAAGTCTGCGGAGGCCAGACGCACACGATTGTCAAATATGGGATCGATCACCTAATTCCTCCAGAGGTGGAACTTGTGCACGGGCCTGGCTGCCCCGTATGCGTCACCTCGCTGGAGATGATCGACAAGGCGCATGCGATCGCGTCTCGGCCGGATGTAATCTTCACGTCGTTTGGAGACATGTTGCGCGTACCGGGTTCCGAGTCCGACCTGCTGGTGCTCAAATCGCGGGGAGCCGATATCCGCATCGTGTACTCGCCGATCGATGCTCTCAAGATCGCGCGAACTAATCCGAACAAGAAAGTTGTCTTTTTTGCGATCGGATTCGAAACCACAGCACCTGGTAACGCGATGGCCATCTGGCTGGCTCACAAGCAAGGAATCAAGAATTTCTCTGCGCTGGTTTCCCATGTTTTGGTTCCTCCGGCGATTGCTTCGATTTTGCAGTCACCGCTAAATCGGGTGCAGGGATTTCTCGGACCGGGACACGTTTGCACCGTAATGGGTTATCGGGAATACGAGCCGATCGCTGAACGGTTTCATGTGCCGATAGTCATTACCGGCTTCGAGCCATTGGATATCCTCGAAGGAGTGCTCATGACGGTCCACCAGCTCGAACGTGGTAAGTGGGAGGTCGAGAATCAATATCCGCGCGTGGTGAAGAAGGAAGGCAACCTGCCGGCCCAAGATTTGGTAAATAAGGTTTTCGAGGTTGGCGATCGCAAATGGCGCGGAGTGGGCTCCATTCCGAAGAGCGGTTATAAGCTTCGCTACGAGTTCCGAGACCACGATGCCGAACGAATCTTTGAGGTCGAGGAAATCGATACCAAGGAACCGGATATCTGTATCAGTGGCCTGGTATTGAGAGGGGTCAAAAAGCCGCAAGACTGCCCGGCTTTCGGCAAGCAGTGCACTCCGGAGCGTCCGCTGGGTGCCACAATGGTTTCGGCCGAAGGAGCGTGTGCAGCCTACTATGCCTATGGGCGGCACTTGGAGGGGCATCCGCAGCCGAGCGCCGTCGGGGCGGGCCTAAAAGTTAATGAATCATCAGAAGTCAAATGAGCACAACACATCAAATCAGTGCATCCGTCGACGAGACGCCTGAAAGTTTTCGGGACAAAGTCATTCGTAAATGCGGCGAGAGCGTGGAAATGAAGCAGAAGTTTTTCACAAAATACGCCGAGTCGCTCGAAACGGTGTCACGCGCGATGGCGGAACGTTTTCAGCACGGCGCCCGACTTTTCGTAATGGGAAACGGCGGCAGCTTGTGCGATGCGCTCCACATGTGTGTGGAGTTTAATCATCCAATCATCGAAAAGCGACCTGCCTTTCCGGTAATTCCACTGATGACCGACATCGCCACCATGACGGCGATCGGGAACGACATTGACTTCACTCGGGTCTTCGTCAATCAACTCCGCCTCTTGAGCGTGCCGGGCGACATTGCGATGGTGTTCAGTACGAGCGGTAAATCGCCCAACCTGATTTATGCACTGCAAGCAGCCCGCGAAAAACAAATATTGACGGTGGCCTTCTCCGGCAAGGACGGCGGTCGCTTTCCGGAAATAGCGGATTATTGTTTCGTCGTCCCGTCGTACAGCATCCATCGGATTCAGGAAGTGCACGCTACAGTAGTTCATGTGGTCTGGGATCTGGTTCATATGGCACTCGGAGCGGAGGATGTTACGTGATTGGTAAGTGATCTTCTTCGCTATCGCCACATCATTTGCAATGCTCTTCTGGCTTAGATCCAGCTGGCATATCCCCAGCCTCAACAGGATGAGGATCAACACGATCTGCCAGAGCAGACCACTGGGATATTCAAACTTTCGCCGCTCAGGCAACTTTATTCCCCGCTTTGGGTTTTTCGGGCACCAGCTTGAGCCAACTCGCAAAAGCGAAACGACTCGCCTACACTCGCTCAAACGCTTAAACGCTCATTTATGAATTTGATTTTACAATCGCTGGTTCCGCTGGCGTTCGTCATCTTTTTGGGCTGGTTTGCCGGCTGGCGGAGGATCATTGACGCTAAGCACAGCTCCAGTCTGGCAACCTATGTAATGAGTTTTAGCTTTCCCTGTCTTCTTTTTGCCAAAACTGCAACCACATCGCTGCAAAACTTAATTAATTACCGCTTTATCGCGGGTTTGAGTCTGGGCTTGCTCGGGATGTATCTGCTGGTCTTTTTATTCAATCGCTATCTTCGACGAATATCCGTCAGCCATAGCTGCCAAACCGCGTTTGTCTCTTCGTTTCCTGATATGGCATTTATGGGTATTCCGATATTCCTGGTGCTGTTTGGTGAAGAATCTCTGATTTCGATTGTCATCGGAAATTTGATAACCAGTTTGATCATGATCCCGCTGACCGTTTCCATTCTGGAAATCGCCCAGGCGGCGGAAGTCAAAACCAATATCATGCCTCTCGTGCTGAAAGTCTTTAAGAAGCCCTTAGTTCTTGCCCCGATCATCGGAGCTATCTATTCACGCTTCGGTCTTCACCTGCCGGCGCTGGCGATGGAGTCGCTCAATTTAATAGGAGGAACTACTTCGGGCGTGTCGCTGTTTGCCTTAGGCCTAATCATGTCTCAGGACAACGTTAGCATTAGTAAACCGGTTTTGTTGAATGTGTTTAATAAGACTGTGGTGCATCCTTTAATTATGTTTGGAGCGGTTATTGCTTTTGGTATCACAGGAGCGTTGGCAAAAGAAGCGATTTTGCTGTGTGCTTTGCCCCCAGCAATTATGACCACGATGTTCGCGGCCAAGTACGATGTACTAAGACTTGAATCAAGTAGTAGCACTGTCGTGGGAACGGTTGTGGCCTTATTTACGATTGCCTTCATTATGCGCGCTTTAGGGATCGGATCGTAGGACTGGGATCGTCGTCGATGGAGTCGATCTGGATCTTCCTGATGGTGCGCCGCTCTTGGGGGGCCCGTTTGCCTCCGGGTGGTCAAGCGGTGCTGATTTCCGGGCCCAGTGGCGCCGGAAAGAGTACTTTGCTGCGGGCGATAGCAGGGATCTGGCCATACGGTTGGGGCGAAATCAGGTTGCGGAAAGGGTGAATTCATCTTGTGCCCCAGCGTCCTATTTGACCTTGG
>Ga0210383_10000366_pt1 | contig 43074 bp, 37 predicted proteins | sample IncBWC14OmetaG_FD_160072 | JGI IMG/M metagenome (GOLD analysis project Ga0210383, IMG submission 160072) | Forest soil microbial communities from Barre Woods Harvard Forest LTER site, Petersham, Massachusetts, United States - Inc-BW-C-14-O ...
ATTGGATACGTTGTTCCGAATCAGCTTGAAACGAATGGCCCGGAACGACTGGCGATCGGTTCCGAGATTGAAATGAATCAGCAATGCTGGCGGAAGGCTCGCGAGCTCTTGAGCAAGATGAGCTGGGATGACCTGGCACTCTGGACGCTGGTCAAATGGGAGACGTACTGGTTAAGCACAGACCAGCTGATTCAGCCCGGACGAATTTCGAAGCTGAATCGCGCGTTGCATCTGGGCGCCGTAGTTTTTTACTGGGCGCTCCTTGGTCTGGCTGGCTGCGGCTGGTGGGAACTGAGAAAAACGCGGGCCCCGATTGCTGCGGTTCTTTTGGGGTACGCCGTTTTAGTAACCCTTCTGCACACCCCATTCGTAATGAATAGCCGAATCCGAACACCGTTAGTCGATCCACTCATCGCGGTTCTCGCCGGAGGTGGCTTCGGAATGCTTTTCAATACTGATACGAGACAGATGAACCGGATCGAACCGCTGCCTTTGGACGTCAGGTAGGTTTCAAACTTGAGACACGATGTGCCAGTAGAATTCTCTTCGAACTCAACCGCAAGATTCCCGGACGATCACGAAGTAACAGATTCCTGGGAAGCCGCATACCTCCGATTCGAAACTCCGGCTCAGGAAATCCAAAAATTCAAAAGACGCCTGAAGCGGCTGGGTGCACAGAAGTGGCCTCGCGACTCGCAAATCGTCGAACTTTTCTGCGGCCGTGGGAACGGACTTAACGCCCTGCAACAATTCGGCTTCACGAATCTCACAGGAGTCGATCTCTCCTCTCGACTCGTCGCCGAATATCACGGTCCGGCAAAATGCATCGTGGCCGATTGCAGGCTATTGCCGTTCGGCGAGAAATCCAAAGACGTTTTGATCGTGCAAGGTGGACTCCACCATCTTCCCACTCTGCCAGATGATCTCGATGCTACCTTTGCGGAGATGCGCCGCGTCCTGCGCTCCACCGGCATGGTCCTTTTCATCGAACCATGGCTCACGCCGTTTCTAAGACTTGTCCACACAGTGTCTGCAAATTCCGTGGCCCGCCGCGTTTCTGCCAAGCTGGACGCTCTTGCTACGATGATTGAATACGAGAGACGCACATACGATCAGTGGCTCACTCAGCCCAACGTTATCCAACGGTTGGCCCATCAATATTTTTCGCCCATTCACGAATCTGTCTCCTGGGGCAAGTGGCGCTTCCTTGCGAGCCCCCATCCTCTCGATTCGTAGTCGCCACTTCGTATCCAACCGGAAGTTCGCAGCGACTCAGAATAAATTCGCTTGAAGGAGGAAAGCTTCGTTTACCTGGGAAGATTTAGCCTGAAGCTGCCCCGACGGTCTGTCTCGTGGCCGCGTGAGGAATTGCGACTACTGAGAGGAATCTGCGCGGTACGGCGTCAACTCGGTATCCGCGTCTTTGGGGAACACGTACCAGGCATGACGTCCCTCGTAATAACGCAGCAGTTCTGCATTTTCTGCGGGGCCGAGGTCGCGCGCCCAAATAACCTTTTGACTATCGATATCAGCGCTGTTGTACACCCAATCGTAGCTTCGATCTTCCTTGTTGTAACCGACGATCACGACGTGATCGCCAGGGAATCCTTGCAATTTTGCATCGATCATTGAGCGGTCGGTAGTGGCAACAGGAAGAGCGTTATACCATTTGGCCGGGAATTGGCTTTCGTCCTTGAGTAGTTGAAGTGGCGAAGCTGCTAGCCGCGTGATGAGCATGAGAAAACAGACGGCCAGAATTGCACGGCTCAACGCCAGACCCACGTTTCTACCACCCAATCGCCACCGTCGAATTTCACTCATGGAAATCATTAAAATTACAAACAATAGTCCGACTATCGGAGCCGTGTAGTGCGGAAAATAAAATACCTCCACCCCAATTCCCACCACTGAGAATACACTCGCTGCGATCAGAAACGTCGTTCGCTCGCTCCAGCGCCGGTAAGCCGAGCCTCGCAACCATATCAAGATCGAAATCACGAGCGGCACGAGCAAAATAAATCCGAAATAAAACAAAACGGTCTCACCAATTCTGATCATCCACACAATAATCGCCCCCACCGGATTACGAGCGATCCGGTAGTGCCTCACTCCCTCGCCAAGGTAGAAATCGCGCAGCACGTCTGTTCGGTACGGTGGAACTGGTTTCAACGGTTGCCAAATCAGAGTCGGGGCGACCGAGTACGTATCCTCGGATACCTGATAGGGCATACGGAAAGGGTTACCGGTGACCCGCCAAAAATAATAGGCCATTCCAAAAGCAACCATCAAAAGAACAATCGAAACGGGCAAGATCACGCGACGTACCGATAACCAAAATTCGGATCCATTTTTTCGAAATAGCCACACGAAAAGGGCGATTGCCACTGGAATGCAGAACACAAACCCTTCGAATGGACGGCTGTTCGCCAGAATGGCGATTCCCAGTCCCAGCAGAAGCGTGTCGACCAGATCTCGAGACCGAAAGATTCGCGGAAGCGCGCCCAAGACGAGCGCTCCGCCCAAAGCCGCCGCCGCGCCTCCCCAATATCCGTCCACCCAGTACGTAAACAGTCCTAATCGCACCACGGCGAAGATGCCGCCGACGAGCGCCCAACTCGGAGATACCCACGCTTGCAGCATCCAGCAAATCGCCGCGCACATCAGTCCAGTGCTCAACCAAACTCCAACGAAGGGCCGCCCTGCCAGCAGTCGGCCGGCTGCTAAGATCAGAGCCTGAGCCGGTGGATACTTCGAAGCGTAGGTCGGCTGTTGAATTACGTGAAAAGTTTCGAAGTGGATCCACATCGGGTGCGGCGGATTTGCGAGCCGGCCATGGAGAAACGTATCCGCTCCCAGTAAGTAGCTGAACTCGTCGTCTATATGGGGCTGCGGTATCGGAAGGATCGGAAGAATTGCCGCACGTGCTCCCAGCGCAAATAGAAATACGAGCACAACGGACAACTTCTTCCGTTGAGCCAATCTGGAAAAACTGCTCTCGGCTCGCAGGAAAAAACTCGAACCAAATCTAGGAAATAAGAAGGCAACAAGGAGGGCCATGAACGTGAGCGCCAGCTCAATCTCCATGACTTTTGTAAAAATCATATGAAGCTTGAGAATTGTCAACATTAGGTCTTGTTGCTCTCCGTGCTTGATGCAGCCCCAATAGCGGAGGGATGATTCGAAGAAGTTTGAAGCACCGCGACAAAGTGAAGACCGCGATCGAAAAGCCATGAAGCGGGTACCGGATATAAACCCAGAGAATTTTCTATTCTCATGATCCGCAAATTAAGTCGCGAAAACCCCTGCTCCCATTGCGCTTTCGACCAATAATTATAGGGCAGCACCACGCCGTGATGTGCGTTGCCCACCCAATCCATAAATCGCAATGTCGCATTCGAGAGAAACCCCTCTCGAAAATGATCCTTGATGAGAACTATTTTCGCGACGCGCGCAGCTTCCCTCAGCAGCACCAAGGGATTTTCGGTGTGATGTAGTACGTCGATGAACATTGCTACATCGAAACTCCCATCGGGATACGGAATCGCCGATCCGTCGAAGGGCTTGACTGGAATATGGGCGCGCGGTCGAACGAGAACGTCGATCCCTTCAATCGCGACGTCGGGTCGCCGCTGCATGATCAAGGAATCGATTGTTCCATCGCCACAACCTACGTCAAGAATTCGACAGTTCTCCGGGATCAGACTCACCAGATGATCCGCGAGGATCCGAACTCTTCGCCCAAACACAAGATTCGCGTGTAGAGTCCCGACGACTCTGCTCATGACGCATATTGATGTTCTCGTGAATGGTCCGGAATCATGTCCGTTCCTAGCGCCGCGCCATACCCATCACACTTATGAAAAAACTCGAAAGCACAATCTCCATACCCAGCGTCACGGCTACCAACCCCGGTATCACTATCCGAAGAGTTTTATCCGGATCGAGAGGCCCGAAATGGTGGCCGCTCCAGTAATTCAACCCGAAGATCCAAAACCCAGCACCAACCGCGATCAAAAGTATGCCGATGAATAATCCCACTTCGAGAGTGATGCAGCGATACAGGCGATTCAGACGCGGATCCTCCGGCAGCAATCCTTCCGTGGTTGCGAAAATCTTGCTGAAGGCCGCGAAATTGATCGATTGAAAACCGACCAGCATGGCCATCGCCGCGAAGAGCAACGTATGATAGTCAAACGTAACGGCTCCGATGGTTTGCGGCCCCGGAAGCAGCCACGCACTTATCGCAAACCCCATGAGGAACAGAATCATCCCAGGGTAAAGAAACAGCCAACGCGGGCTGTACAACAGCAGGAACCGAAGGTAACGCCACCCGTCGCGCCACGTTCTTAGGTGCGGCGGCCGATCTCGGCCGTCCGGCGAAAGCACTGTCGGGATTTCCGCGATTCGCAGCCGAAAGAGTGTCGCCTTCACCACCATCTCGGTCGAGAATTCCATCCCTAAAGTTCTGAGGTTGAGTTTATCGATCGCGTCCTTCCTGAATCCGCGCAAACCGCACTGAAAATCTCCCACCGGACATTTGAAGAACAGTCGCCCCAGCCAGCTCAATCCCGGGTTGCCAAGGAAGCGATGCAAAACGGGCATTGCACCGGGTTGAATTCGTCCCTTGAACCGATTCCCCATCACCAGGTCGTAGCCTTCATCCAGCTTGTTTACGAAGTCAGCCAATTGCGTGAAATCGTAGCTGTCGTCACAATCACCCACGATGACAAGTTCTCCGCGCGCAGCATCGATTCCCGCACGAAGTGCGCTTCCGTAACCGCGCGCGGAAACAGGTATCACACGCGCGCCCAGGGCTTCAGCGATGGCCGGGGACCCGTCCGTACTGCCGTTGTCCGCGACGATTATCTCCCCGCGAATCCCAAGCTTTTCGATTGTGGTCCTCGCCTTCCTAATGCAGGTTCCGAGAGTCTGACTTTCGTTCAGACACGGCATAAGGACGGACAGCGCATAGTGGGGCGAATCGTGTGAAGTGCCATTCCTAAGGGCGGACAAGACATCTGTTTCGGCGCTTGTTATTTTGGCGTTAGAGATTCGTTCGGTTCCAGCCATTTCAAGTTCCCTATTCGAACGTTCGCGCGAGAGTCTCAATCTTATCATCTGGATTTATAGATCTCTAATCGTGCAAAAAGGCAACCGTGCTATCGCTTTCTTCGACTCTTTCGCCGTATATTCGGTAGGTGCGCTCGATATGAAAGATCACCTTAAAAAGCCTCGATTGACACACGCGTAGCCGCTAGGCATAGTATTTGATGGGGTTATCTGTTGTATGAGAAAAACGGTCCGTTCCGCAGGCGGGTTCTGGCGTAAGCCTATCTTCATCGCTGTTTCTTGCTTGGCATTCGGCCAGCTGGGAACTTACGGTCAGAGTAAAGACGAGACGACGCAGCAGACGAACGGAAGGATTCAAGCGCTGGCTAGTCTTGGGCCATCGACTTCCGAGGACATTCCGCTCGGAGCAGGCGATCTAATTCACGTCGAGGTATTTGACGTTCCTGAGCTGTCTCGCGATGCTCGCATCAGCGTTTCTGGCGAAATTGGTTTTCCGCTTGTCCATGAAAGGATCAGGGCGGCCGGCCTGACCCCTTTTCAATTAGAGCAAAGGATCCAAGAAGTCCTTATTGAAAATGGTTTGGTTTCTCACCCCCAGGTTTCAGTTTTTGTCAAAGACCAAAACAGCCAGCCCGTGACGATTATCGGAGCCGTTGCACGTCCAATGACGTACCAAGTACTACGCCCAACAACTCTCCTCGAGCTCATCGCAAATGCAGGGGGGATCACCGATAACGCGGGTACTGTCATTCTGATCACAAGACCGACGCAAAAGGAATCTGTTAAGCCTGTCTCCGACGCTTTCGAGGGCGATTCCGATTCCGCAGCGAAAACGATTAGAATTCAGTTGCAAGACTTACTGAGCACTGGCGACACCCTATTCAATATCCCAGTCTACGGGGGGGATGTTGTCAATGTTCCAGCTGCGGGCATGGTCTACGTCCTCGGTCGAGGCATTACCCAACCCGGAGGATACGTTTTGCAGAGTCGTGGACAAGACCTCACCGTTCTGAAAGCAGTTGCCCTCGCTCATGGACTCGGTGGTTTTTCAAAGCCGGATGATGCAGTGATCTATCGCCTAGATCCGAAGACGGGAGAGCGAGAAGCAATCCCTGTCCACATCAAGCAGATCGAAAAAAACAAAGCTGAGGACGTCACTATGAAATCCAACGACATCCTTTATGTCCCGGATAATGTCGCGCTAAGGATTGCGGCCAAGGGAGCTGAGGCCGCGCTGCAAATTGGTTCGGGTATCCTGGTCTATCGCTCGACAAACTCAGCACCTTAGTGAAGACGATCCAAGAAACTCTCAATCGATTCGATTCACAGGCAAGGAATACTAGTTAAATGGAAGAAGCCTCCAGACTCATTGCTCGGGACCGAAGGGCCGGAGAATCTTTGGCTGTCATTCCTGCCGCCTCGGTCCTCCCGTGGGAGCATATGCCGCGGGAGCCGCACCTTCTTGACTATGTCATCATCCTCCGTAAGCACCAGTGGCTGATCGCTACTTTTCTCTTGACGGTTGTTACTGTAGTGACAATCGCTTCCTTCAAAACCAAACCGGTCTATCAAGCGGCGGCCCGCGTCGAGGTCGACAAGGAATCACAAAATACTTTGCCGTTTCAAGGGGCCAATTACGACGAATATATTGATATGGAAAACTACGTCGAGACACAGGTCAAGATCTTGCAGAGTGAGACTCTCGCGCTGCAGACGATCAACGAACTGAACCTGGGCCAGTACCCCGAGTTCGGTGGGGCTCCCGTCCATCTCGCTTTACCGCATGGTAGCGCCGGGGTGACACGTCCCGCGATACTCGGAGCCTTTATGGGACGTCTTACCATCAAACGCGTCCCCAACAGCCGTCTTGTCGAAGTGCAATTCGAGTCGGGAGATCCTGCGCTTGCTGCTCGAGTTGCAAATGGGCATGTCCAAACATATCTCGAACAGAACTTTCGCAGTAAGTACGATGCAACAACGCAAGCTTCTGGCTTTCTGTCCCAAGAACTCGAAGAGCTCCGCATCAAGGTCGAAAAATCCGAAGACGCCCGTCTTGCCTATGAGAGGGCGAACCAGATTTGGCAAATTGACGAGAAGCAGAACATCACTACGCAAACTCTGGGAGACCTGAATAAGGCCGTCACCGAGGCCCAGACCGCCTTGGCTGGTCAGGAAGCGCTGTACCGTATGGCAATATCGGGAAATGTGGATCTGCTCCCCGAAGTCCGGAATAGTCCGGTCATCCAAGAGCTGAGCAAACGCAAATCTGCTCTCGACGAATCATACGCCGAGGCGCTCGATCAATATGGACCTAACTATCCTAAAGTTCAGCGAATCGCTGAGCAGAAGAAGGAAGTTGACCAGGATTTGGCTCGCGCCCAAAAGATAATGGTGGGCAGCATCGAAGAAGACTACAAAACCGCCCGTCAACATCTGGATCTTCTACAAGAGGCTCTTGATCGGCAGAAGGGAGAGTCAAACGATCTCGGCGAAAAGCTCGTTCAGTACCACATCCTTCAGCATGATGCGGAATCGAACAAATTGCTCTATGATGGGCTCTTACAAAAGCTGAAAGAAGCAAGTATTACCGCGGGCCTTCGTTCGAGTAATATTCGCGTCGTGGATCCGGCTCTCGTCCCCACTAGTCCCGCAGGGCCCCAGAAAGCACGCAATATTCTCTTGGGTTTCCTGGTGGGTCTGATCGGAGGAATTGGCCTAGCAATTTTTCGCGAATACCTCGACAATACGGTGAAGTCTCCTGATGATATCGAGTCTCTGGCCGGTCTGCCTTCCTTAGCAGTTGTCCCGTCATTACCAGGCCTCAATGGCCACCAAGGCAGATGGTCACAGATCACCCACAAAGACGCGCAGCAGCAAATTGGATCTAATCCACGAGTAGAAACGCTTTCCCATACACAGCCGAAGTCGCAAATATCAGAAGCGTTCCGGGCGTTACGCACTTCTTTGCTTCTTTCCCAAGCGGAGCATCCACCGCAAGTTATCCTGGTGACGAGCGCATTGCCTCGAGAAGGTAAGACTACCGCTGCTGTAAACCTCGCTGTCACGCTGGCCCAGCTTGGCGATCGCACGCTATTGATGGACTGTGATCTGCGCAAGCCGGGGGTTCGACGCGCTTTGAACCTAACGATCGGCAAGGAAGTAGGATTGAGCTCGTATCTTGCTGGCGTATCGGATCTTGATGAAATTGTTTTCGCTCATCCGACGATTGGTAATCTCGAGGCGATGATAACCGGTCCCATACCACCGAGCCCAGCAGACCTACTGTCGTCGCACCGCATGCGCGAGGGGATTGCGGAACTTCGTCGACGGTTCAAATTTATAGTGATTGACTCGCCGCCCGTCATGGCCGCTACCGACGCCGTTATCGTATCGTCACTCACCGATGGGGTCTTACTTGTGGTAAGGAGTGGCGAAACTCCCAAAGAGGCGTTTACACGAACACGGGACCTGCTCGGTGCAGTCAAAAGTCGGATTCTTGGAGTCGTGCTAAATGCGGTAGATTCGAGCGCACCCGACTATTACTACTCATATAGATACTATCCGTACGCTTACAGCTACGGATATGGCGAAGACGTTCAAAGCACGGTGCGGTTTCCATCCGTTTCTGACGATAAAGAGAAGCCCTCGAGCTAGGAGGCAATCGTGCGCTATCTAATCACCGGGGGAGCTGGATTTATCGGCTCACACCTTTCGGAAGCACTGCTAGAACGTGGCGCAAACGTTTTCATCCTCGACGATCTCTCGACGGGGAGTGTCGAGAATATCCGTCACCTGAAAACGAATAAGCGTTTTCATTATGCCTTCGATTCCATTCAAAACAAGCATTTGCTGGCGGAGCTCGTCGACGAATCGGACGTCGTCATCCACCTCGCGGCAGCCGTAGGCGTGCGCTTGATCGTGGAAAACCCGGTGAGGACCCTCGAAACAAATATTCACGGCACCCAATCAGTTCTAGATGCCGCATCAAAGAAAAAGAAGCTAGTTTTTATAGCTTCAACGTCGGAGGTTTACGGCAAAAGCGATAAGATTCCATTCCATGAAGACGCGGACCTTGTATTAGGACCGACGACAAAGACGCGCTGGAGCTACGCAGCCTCAAAGGCTCTCGATGAGTTCCTTGCTTTGGCCTATTGGAAAGAAAGAGGTCAACCCGTCAAGATAGCTCGATTCTTCAACACTGTAGGCCCGCGTCAAACCGGTCGCTACGGAATGGTGCTGCCGACATTCGTGCGACAGGCGCTCGCTGGAGAACCAATCACTGTCTACGGTCCTGGCACGCAATCACGTTGTTTTTGCGACGTTCGTGACTCAGTCGAGTCGCTAATCCGACTTCTTGCCAACGATCAAGCTATCGGACAGGTCGTTAATATTGGGGCCGACCACGAGGTAACGATCGAGGGGTTGGCACATCTAGTTAAAGAACAGACTGGCAGCGATTCGCCGATTACGTTTGTGCCATACGATCAAGCCTATGAACCCGGTTTCGAAGACATGCCACGACGTATCCCATCGCTCGACAAACTCGAACATTTGACGGGGTTCCGACCGGCGATTCCACTTGTCGAGATCATAGATCGAGTAATAGCTCACTGCCAGAAACGGAAGGATGCAGCTTTCACTCTCGCGGCGGACCAAGTGGCGGCCAGTGCCTCATCAGATTAGGGAAGTATCTCTGCCTCGGCAGTTCGCTGTAGATTTGTTGACGCGCGAGTGCGTCCCGAAGTAATTCAGAAATGTTTCGTTTCGTAGATTCGATTCAATTTGGCCGCGCATGCCCGAAGACATATTGAAGACTCCTCCCCGATCACAAAGTCGCGCCGCCGAAACGGCCCATTCGGTGCGCCCCTTCGCGAACTCGGCATTGTACATGGATGGTGCAAATCGAAAACGGAATAGCACCAGTCTTTCTATAATCGTACCTGCGTACAACGAACAATACTTGGTTGAAACGAGCCTCGAGCGGCTCAAGGTGCTTGGCGACTCACCGTTACTTCATCTCGTGAACGTGATAGTTGTGGACGACGGGTCGACGGATGAAACAGCAGAAGCAATTGTACGTTTTCGCGGCTCCTTGGAATCGGATCTGGGCTACAACAAAATCCAATGGTCGTTTCTGCGACACCAAAAGAATAAAGGCAAAGGTGCTGCGATCCGAACCGGTTTATCTAGAGTGGACACGGAACTCGTTGTAATCCACGACGCCGATCTCGAATACCATCCACGCGATCTATTGCAGATGGTCGAACTTTTCTTATACGAGGACGCGGACGCGGTTTTTGGTTCGCGCTTCATGTCCGGAGGATATAAGCGAGCACTTTTTTTTCGACATGCACTCGGCAATAGACTCCTCACGTTTCTGTGCGATGTGGTTTCCGACCTCAATCTCACGGACATGGAAACTTGCTACAAGATGGCTCGCGCGGACCTGCTAAAAAGCATTCCTCTTGAGAGTTCGACTTTCGACGTTGAGCCGGAGCTCGCGATAAAACTCGCCAAGCGCGGCGCTCGAATTTTCGAAGTCCCAATCAGCTATTCGGGCCGGACGTACCGCGAAGGAAAGAAAATCGGCTGGAAGGACGGCGTTCGCGCACTTTGGGCCATTCTCCGCTACGGCGCGTCAAGTCGAATTTATACGGAGGACGCTCAGGGCGGAGAGATTCTGGAAAGGCTCAACCGCGCTCCACGTTTTACTCGCTGGATGTCGGACGTCATTAGACCATATGTGGGAGATCGCGTTCTTGAAATTGGAGCCGGCATTGGGAACATGTCAGTACATCTCATGCCGCGCTCGATTTATTGGGCGACTGATGTAAACCCCTACTATCTGAACTATCTAGGGACGCTTCGCCCCACACGCCCGTACATGCACGTGGGTCACACAGATGCGATGCAGGTTGAATCATTCCCTAAAGAACAGAATTTTGATACCGCGGTTTGCCTGAACGTAATCGAACACGTTCCCGACGATGTCAGCGCATTGCGAAATATTCGCGAAACGTTAACGGACGGCGGAACGGCTATAGTTCTTGTTCCGAATCGGCCCGAGCTCTACGGAAGCTTGGACGAAGCTTTGGGGCATTGTCGGCGGTATACGGAGGAGCAATTGGCCGGTGTTGCGCAACAAGCGGGATTTATTGTTGAAGAGATCCTAAAATTCAATCGCCCTGGAGTTCCGGCCTGGTGGCTGAACGGAAAAATCTTAAGGCGCAGAACTTTTGGCATGGGGCAGATTCGGCTGCTAAATGTCTTAACTCCGCTTTTTCGCCGCATAGATTCGTGGCTTCCGCTGCCACCGCTCTCAATTATTGCAATTCTGCGAAAATTAGACGGTCAAGCGAGTGCAAGCCTGTTAAAACGCAAGACGGCTTCGTAAGGGGATGGAGCCCTCTGAACACGCGAGCACGTTGGATGACAGTCGAGGGCGACCTGCTTTGCGCAGATTCAGCAGCTACGAAAAAATTCTGCTCGCGACTTTCTTCCTCTCCTTGCCTCTCTGCAACCCGTGGGTACGGGGTGACGGAGTTGGATACTATGCGTTCGGCCGTTCACTTCTGATCGAGCACAATCTGAACTTCGAGAGGGATTGGCTCGCAGCGAATACCAGTTTCCGGATGGGACGAACGGACTCGAGTGGCAGTGTTCTCGCAAATCAGTATACTCCCACCGGCCATCTCGATAACCATTTCTCGATTGGTCCGACGATCCTCTGGTCGCCCTTCCTGGTGATGGCTCATCTCACTGTTCTCTCGTATGACGCGTTTGGGGGACACGCTGCGGCCGACGGTTATTCCAAGCCATACCTTCTAGCGATGGCTTTCGGTACCGCTGTTTACGGTTTTCTGTCTCTGTGGATTTCATTTCGATTCGCGCGAAAGTATCTCGCCGAACGGTGGGCTTTTCTAGGGACTGTGGGCATTTGGTTTGCGAGTTCGTTGCCTGTTTACATGTACTTTAACCCCTCCTGGTCGCATGCCCATTCCGCATTCGTGGTGGCGCTATTTGTATGGTATTGGGATCGGACGCGCGAAACCCGCTCGTCTTTGCAATGGGTGATCCTTGGCTTGATCGGGGGGCTAACGATGGACGTCTACTACCCGAACGCGATTTTACTTTTGTTGCCTCTTCTCGAATCAGTGGGTACGTATTGGACAGCTATAAGGCACGTAGAAGAGAGAAGGGCGATCTGCCCGTTCTTTCTGAATAACGTTCTGTTCACGGGGGTCGTTCTAGTGGCATTCCTCCCGACGTTCATTAGCAAGAAAATCGTCTACGGAAGCTATCTCAATTTTGGTTATACCGAAACCTGGTTTTGGAGTTCGCCGGCATGGTTGAAGGTGTGCCTTTCATCTGAACATGGATTATTCAGCTGGACCCCGGTGACACTTCTAGCTGTTGTCGGATTGCTTCTACTCCGCCGACATGATCGAGTTCTGGCTATTTTTTCAATTTGCGTTTTTGTTGTCTACTTGTACGTAATCGGCTGCTACCAAGACTGGCATGGTCTTTCGTCATATGGGAATCGGTTCTTTATTTCGCTGACATCCTTGTTTGTTCTGGGCCTCGCCGCATTATTTGATTGGCTCGCTCACACCTGGAACGAACGTCGAGCCCGGGTTCTCGCGACAATTACAACCGCCGTCTTGAGTTTGTGGAATATGGGTCTCATCTTCCAATGGGGTATGCATCTAATACCAACACGCGGACAGATCTCGTGGCGCAATGCAGCCTATAATCAGGTTGCGGTGGTTCCGGTCGAATTGGGCCGCACGCTTACAAATTATATGACCCAACGGCGACGATTGATGCGTCACATCGAAGACGAGGATGTGAACCGCCTACGGTCCGAGCCCCCGGTTGGTTCGAGATGAATCCGATCGTGACAAAAGACGAATCAGCTGGTCTGCCTGACGGGATGGTATTTCGAATCACGCCTCCAGCCCGTTGGTGGGTACTTCCATTTGCCGAGCTCTGGGACTATCGCGAGCTGATCTATTTCTTCGTCTGGCGCGATATCAAGGTGAGGTACAAACAAACAGCCATTGGCGCAGTGTGGGCCGTCTTGCAGCCATTCCTTACCATGCTTGTCTTTAGTCTCTTTTTTGGAAAACTCGCGCAGATTCCGTCTGAGAGTCTGCCCTATCCGATTTTTTATTACAGTGCGCTGCTCCCCTGGATGTACTTCGCTTCTGCATTGCAGAATTCCACCACCACCATCGTTGAAAACCAGCGCTTGGTCACAAAAGTGTATTTCCCTCGTTTGGCTCTGCCACTCTCTTCCGTGATGTCGGGCCTCGTGGATTTCGGCATCTCCTTTTTGATGTTCGTCGCCATGATGTTCTACTACCGAATTCAGGCCGGTTGGGCGATGCTGATGCTTCCGGTCTTTCTCGTACTCGCGGTGCTGACGGCGCTCGGCGTGGGGCTATGGCTCTCCGCCTTGAATGCAATTTATCGCGACGTGCGCTACGTCGTTCCGTTTCTTGTGCAATTCTGGATGTTCGCGTCGCCCGTCGTTTATCCGAGTTCCCTCGTACCCGCAAAATGGCGATGGCTGTATGGACTCAATCCGATGACCGGGGTTATTGAAGGATTTCGCTGGTCATTGACAGGTCGTGGCGCGCCATCTGGACGGCTAATCGTCCTTTCTTCCGCCGTCGTTCTTTTGATCCTGCTGAGCGGAGTGGCGTATTTTCAAAAAATGGAAACGACTATCGCGGATGTGGTGTGAAATTGAGGCATTCTGAAGAATGATCAAACCTATCATTCATGTTGAAGGGCTTGGCAAGCGCTACCGCGTCGGCGAGCGCGAGCGCTATATTGCTTTGCGCGATGTGATCAGCCGCATGTTCACTTCGCCGCTCAAAAGCAGCGGAACGCGCTCTCCCGATTTTCTGTGGGCGCTCCGAGAAGTCAGCTTCGATGTTGCTCAGGGCGAAGTCGTCGGCCTGATCGGCCGCAATGGCTCCGGCAAGACAACGCTTTTGAAATTGCTCGCGCGCATCACTCGTCCCACTGCCGGTTTCGCTGAAATTCGCGGACGGGTCGGTAGCCTTCTCGAAGTCGGCACCGGTTTCCATCCTGAGCTCACTGGGCGTGAGAACATATTCTTGAGCGGTGCAATCCTGGGCATGAGCAAGCGCGAAATCAATCGAAAACATGGTGCCATCGTGAGCTTCGCGGAAGTCGAACGCTTCCTCGACACGCCACTCAAACATTACAGCACAGGCATGCAGATGCGCCTCGCGTTCGCGGTGGCCGCGCATCTCGAACCTGAGATCCTTCTTGTCGACGAAGTTCTCGCGGTCGGTGATATCGAATTCCAGAAAAAATGCCTCGGCAAGATGCAGGAAATCTCTAAGAGCGGCCGTACGATCGTCTTCGTCAGCCACCAGATGAATCAGATCCGACGCCTGTGCGAGCGCGCTATCTGGATCGATGCTGGCCAGATTCGAGAGTCGGGCCCAACTGGCCAGATCGTAGCTAAGTACGAATCGGCCAGCCTGCAGCCGGACTATAGCGCTCCGAGCGAACAACGGTGCTTCTTGCGGTGGTCGATTTGCGGGCACGACAATGTCGTGCGCGACGGCTTGCGCGATGTGACCTTTCATTTTCACGTTCATCTAAAAGAATCTCTTTCTCGAGGTCATTTCGGGATGGCTGTATTGAGCGATTCCAGCGCTGTGCTGGTCGGTTGGGGATTCGACAACCTGAATATCCGCTCGGGCCGTCAGGAAATCGTTCTTCGTGTCCCCGCTCTTCCGCTGCGCCCGGGAGCCTATTCGCTCACCTGTTCGATCTTCAATAATGGAAACAATCTCACGGGAGGGAATCTCGTCGAGCAATGGTACGCATTGCCCCCCCTGATTGTTGATACGCCTCCGCTTTCCCACCCGCAGGACCGTTGGGCGGGTATCCTCAATCTTCCGGCCGAACTCCAGATCCGTTCCACTTAGAACAAAATGCCATCTCGTCACAATGTGGGTACTCTTCAAAAATCGTGGGATGAAAGACTCACGTCGGCACGGTTCTTATTGCGGAAAAACCTGGCGAAGCTGCCATACGCTCTCGTGCCAGTTCGAATGAAGACGTGCGAGCTTGAGGAGATCGAGTTCTGGTGGTCTTACGTGGTTCCGTACTTCGATCCAGGTCGGAAGTTTTTTGACTACTGGGGTCACGATCTGGCGGATCTGCGCTTTTTATGGAAAAGCCTCAAGCCCGGGATGACGTTTCTCGATATTGGCGCGCATCACGGCATCTATTCAATCGTCGCGGCGAAACGGCTTGGTACCAATGGAACCGTTGTGGCATTTGAGCCATCGCCGCGAGAGTTTCGCCGCCTGCGTTTGCATCTTCGCTTAAACGGGATGTCCTCGGTGCGCGCGGAACCGCTGGCGATTGGTGCTGCGGCCTCTTCGCGCAAGTTTTTTCAAGTGGTCGAGGGCGATACCACCCGAGGGGGTCTGCAACGTCCGGTTACTCACGACAAGGTAACGGAGACATCAGTAGAAACTATTCGTTTGGACGATTACGTTTCCCGCCTGCCGCTCGACCGGGTGAATTTAGTGAAATTGGATGTAGAAGGTGGGGAGCTCGAAGTTCTTCGAGGTGCTCCCAACGTGTTGACGAAGCTTCGCCCGACATTCATTTGTGAAGTGCTCGATGCGGCGACACAGGCCTGGGGATACGAAGGGCGTGAAATTCTCCTGAAATTTCAGAGTCACGAGTTTAATTGTTTTGAGTTCCGGCTAGACGGATCAGTGGCCCCGCACAAGATTAGAAATCACTACCCGGACGTCCGGAATTATTTGGCGGTACCGAAGGAACAATGCTCTCTGGGTTAGAATGGCGGTAGCCATGAAAAAACCGACAATCACTGTTCTGATCGACACCTACAATCATGAACGCTTTATCGAAGAAGCAATCGTGAGCGTCCTTGAGCAGGATTTCCCCGCTGCCGAACTGGAAATCCTCGTCATCGACGACGGTTCCGCTGACCGCACGTCCGAAATCGTCCGCAAATTTGAGCCGCGTGCTCGCTACCTGTACAAAGAGAATGGCGGCCAGGCATCCGCATTCAACTTTGGCATTCCTCAAGCGCACGGCGAAATACTAGCATTCCTCGACGGAGATGACTGGTGGGCGAGAAACAAACTGCGAACCATAACAGAAATCTTCGAAAAGAATCCCCACGTCGGAACCGTGGGCCATGGAATCATCGAAGTCGACAGCGTTGCCAATCGCGCAACGGCCTTAGCGCCAGGAACGACTGGCTATTTCGATCTGTCAAGCGATCAAGGAGCACAAACCTTCCGCAACTTCATGGCTTTCCTGGGAACGAGCCGGGTCGCCATTCGTCGAAGTATACTTGCGAAAATTATGCCGATTCCTTGGACATTGTTAATCGAAGCTGATGAGTTCATGTCCACGATGGCAGTTGCACACGGGGGCGCCATATTGATCTCGGATCCCCTGACCTTCTATCGATTGCATGGTAACAACCTTTTTCAATTCCAGACCGGCGATCCGATTCGGATTCGCCGCAAATTGAAAGCCCTGGAGTCTCTGGCTTCTGACTTGCCGGTCCGGCTATTGCGGGCCGGAATTGCGCCGTCCGCAGTTTCAATCATCATAGATCCGATTCGCATTGCTAGCTCTCGCATAAGACTCGCGCTCGACGGCGGAATGCCTTGGGAAACGTATCGCATTGAGCGGGCGGATTTTCGCCTTTCCTACCGGAACGTGACTGCAGGCTATCGCGTTTACAAGCAGCTTTCTCTCCTGCTCGCGCTCATACTGCCGCCGCGCGTGTACTATAAATTGCAAAGAATTTATGCAGCAGGTGATCTCCGCCGTTTTCGTTCCTGGCTCGGCGAGCCAAGACCGAAGGCGGACATATGCAAGTCGCGTCTAGGCGTTGAGGCTTTGACGGATGATGGAAAATAGCTGGCGGAAGCGATGAAACGAGCAACCGACATCCTCTCGACTGCAGTGGATGGCTATCCCGCGTTCAGCTTCACGGATGCGCCGGCTCGAGTCGCGTCGATCGTGGATTTCGGCCATGGCACTCCGACGACTGTGTGGGATCGGTCGAGGACGGACTACATTCTGGGTCCGTGGAAGTATCCAATCAAGAGCCTTTTTTCCGACCTCGCAGTGAGGCCGGTGGTTCAAGCCGTCCCGTGGGAGGTAGCTTGACGACAAAGACGCTGCTGCGAGATGGCATTTCAGAGTCCATCGCGCTACTACCATTGGGCGTCAAGCTGTGGATTTATCGGAATTGCACGCGGCGACTTCTGGGAGTGCTATTCCGTTTGGAAAGCCGACGCACCGTCGTGGTTCGCGCCGGCCCGACCGGGTACCGGCATCGAATGCATCTCCGCTGGCAGGCGGACACCGGATGGGTGCTGGGAGTGTACGAACCTCATGTGGTGCGCGCTCTCCGGAAGTATCTTAGACGGGGAGATTGCTGTATGGATGTGGGAGCGAACCTCGGATATTTTACAAGCGTGATGGCAAACCTCGTCGGGAAGAAAGGTGAGGTCATCGCGTTTGAACCGCTACCTGCAAACATCAAGGTGCTCGGGGAAAACGTCTTACTCGAAGGGTTAGCCAATGTACGAATTGAACCGAAAGCAGTCGGCAACGCGATCGGAACTGCCTCTCTACTGATTCAAGGCGATACGGATTTCACTGGAACCGCTTCTCTCGCAGAAGTCTACGACTGGGGAGGCGAACGAACCAACATTGAGGTGCCAGTTGTTACCCTCGACAGTTACATTACCGGGAATCGGAGCAGTCCGTCGCTTCTTAAGATGGATGTGGAAGGCGCGGAGTTGATGGCGCTCCAGGGGGCGCACACTCTGTTGTCGAAGCATCGGCCGATTCTTCTAATCGAGATCCACGGTTGGGGATCACCTCTCGGCGAGGACGTCGTCGGGTTACTCAAGAATTACCGATATGAGGTTGAGATTTTGGGATTAAGAAATCGCGAAGCGTTCTGCCTGGCGTTGCCAGCCGAGCGGCGGGCAACAAGTTGAACAATATCAGAATGAAGCCGGATCCGAAACTCTTACGCGACGGAGTTGCGATACTCGCCCCTCGCATGTGCGTGCTCGGGCACGATCCGTGCGGCGGTTCGGAGGTTGTGCTGTGGAGAGATGCACAGCTGATTGCGGACACCGGCGTCCCCGTTCGAATGTACGCCCGATCTGCCCGCGAAGGTGCACCCGTCATCGTGATTTCCACGCGGACCAATAGCCGCTTGATCACGTCGCTAGAATATTGCGGACAGTTTCTATGGCGGGAACGCCGTGCGGTGCTGATCTCGCAGAATGAGCCTACGCTCGCGGGGCTGGCCCCCGACCGCGCGATCGTTCGGTATGAATGGGATACACCACTCCCTCAATATTGGAAAACCCCCGGATGGCTCGGCCGCTTCCAGCGGGCTTTTTATCTTTTTCCTAGTCGAGACGAGAAACGAATTTTTCAAGATGCTCATCCCCGCATTCCGGACGAGATACAGTTCGTCATGCCTTATGGTATCGACCTTAACGAATTCCAACCGTCTAACGAAAGTCCGCGACCTAACCTCAGTGTGGGGTTTGCGGGCCAGTGGGTTCCGCGCAAGGGAATCTACACGCTGCTCGAAGCCTGGATAAAGGTTCGAGGGGCGATACCCGCGGCGGAGTTGAATATACTGGACGGGAGCGGCCTGTGGAAGGTGGACGCTCCAATTCCAGGTGTGGCAGAAGCAATAGTCAGAGTTCGCGAGGAGGAATCAAAAGGAGCAGTGCGTGTGTGGCCGGCGCTCACGCATTCGCGCATGCCGGAATTCTGGCACTCCGTGTCGGTAGCTGTCGTGCCGTCGCTGTACGAACCGCTTGCGGGTGTCGTGCTGGAGGCGATGGCTAGCGGGATACCCGTAGTGGCCAGCAATGTTGGTGGATTCCCGGACATGATCGTGGAGGGGCAAAGCGGGATGCTGGTTCCGCCAAACGATGCGCCAGCGCTGGCGCGTGCCCTAGTGCGCTTGCTAACGGATTCCGACCTGAGATCGCGACTTGCAGTCGGAGCGCGACACAGAGCCGAAGAATTTTCGCTGGAGCGCAGGCGCCGCGACCTGCTGATGCTTTTGCATATGCGACTGGACCGCTCTCGCGAGAGTTTAAGGAATCGCCATCAAGTAAACCGGTCGTATGCGAATGGCAAGGAAATAGAATGATTTGTCTCGGAATTAATTACTCGCAAATGAAGGATGCGTCCGCGTGCTTGATTCGCGACGGCGAGGTCGTGCACGCGATCGCTGAAGAGCGACTGACTCGGGTGAAGCACGATGGCAGTTTTCCAGTGCGGGCAATCGAGTCCTGCCTGACTGCAGCTTCGGCACCCGCGAGCGACGTGGATTTCCTGTGTTTCGGATGGCCTCCAGTTCGAAAGGCATTTCTGCACGACCTTGGCGACTTCGTATCGGGAAAGTCTTCTATTGACTTTGTCAACGTAGCGAGCTCGGTGCGCTATCTTGCCAGCATGTCTCGGCAGGGCGGCGGGGCAAAGATTTTCGAGAAACATTTCGGACAGACGCGGGCGCAAGTTCGGTTTGTGGATCACCATTTTGCGCATGCGATCAGCACCTTCGCATACTCCGGTTTTGATGACGCGGCGGTGCTGGTTCTCGATGGACGAGGCGCGTGGGAAGCAACTTCGCTCTGGCATGGGCGCGGCGGAAAACTTGAACACGTTTGGACGATTCCGTGGCCCAATTCGCTCGGGCTTTTTTACGCGCAATTCACATATTATCTCGGATTCACGCCGTATAGCGATGAGTGGAAAGTCATGGGGCTCGCACCCTTTGGCGCACCGGGAATCAATCTGCGCGAATTCATTACTCCGAACGACAATCCCTATAAGGTTTCGTCGCGGCTTTTACTCGGGCGCAACTCGGCGCCTCTCGACGGAATTGTTTCGCGTCTTGGACCAAAGCGCTTCCCCGAATCCGAGATCACTACGCGGCACAAAAATCTTGCGTTCGCGGTGCAGGAGGCTTGCGAAGACGCTATGATGACGCTAGCGTGTGCTGCTGTGAAAAAAACCGGCTGTCGCAATCTGTGTCTAGCCGGAGGTGTGGCTCTCAACTCTAAAGCGAACGGCAAGATTCTTTCCTCGCGGATTGTGGATCGCATTTTCGTTCAGCCGGCGGCGGGTGATGACGGTGTTTGTCTTGGAGCAGCGCTCGCTCCGTACTTGGACAACGGCGGAAAACTGCGTGCGCGCAAAATGCGCCATGCGTATTTTGGTCCCGCGAGTTCTGATGAAGAAATCCAGAAGATTCTCGACACATACAAATTGCGCGCTACACGCGTCGCCGATCCCGCTGCAGCCGCGGCCGAAATGCTGGCGAACGGAAAAATCCTCGGGTGGTTTCAAGGACACATGGAGTTCGGACCCCGTGCACTGGGCAACCGTTCGATTCTGGCCGACCCGCGAGATCCGGAGATGAATGCGAAAGTGAACAACGCCGTTAAGTTCCGCGAGTGGTGGCGGCCATTCGCACCTTCGATGCTGGCGGAAGTGGCGGACGAATATATCGAGTCTGCAACCGACTCGCCGTTCATGGTATTGACGGCGCAGGTGAGGCAGGAAATGCGCAGCGTGATCCCCGCCGTGACCCACGTCGACGGCAGCGCACGGCCGCAAACCGTGGAGCCCGATGTGAATCCGCTGTACTGGCGGTTAATTTGCGAATTCGGAAAACGGACTGGCGTGCCGGTGGTGATGAACACTTCGTTCAATCTGCGTGGCGAGCCGATCGTCTGTACCCCTACTGATGCAATCCGCACATTCTTCAGCTCGGGCATGGACGCGCTCGTTATTGGCACGTTCGTGGTGGAGAAATAACATAGCCAACGGACGTGATTTGATTGCCACACTCATGTTGCGCTTGCCCGCGTCAATTCGGTCGATTCGTCGGATGCCCATTCTAGGAAGCGTGCTGCACACGTTGAGCCATCGCATTTTAGCCTCAGATCAAAAAGTGTGGGCGCAGGTCGAAGCCGGACCTGCTGAGGGGATATGGCTCGAACTCAATCCCCGTACCGGGCAGAACTACATGCGGGGCGAAACCGAGAAAGTTTCTCAAGCCGCCGTGGCGGAGAGACTGCGACCGGGAGACGTCTTTTATGACCTCGGCGCGAATCTGGGGTTCTTTTCTCTACTTGCAGCGAGGATCGCGGGGCCAACAGGAAGCGTCTTCAGCTTTGAGCCCGATGTTCAGATAGCGGAGCGTCTGCGCCGCAATGCTGCGCGGAATGGCCTTTCGAACATTGTTGTTGTTGAAATGGGAGTATGGTCTGCCAGCGGAACGTTGAATTTCATCACTTCGGATTCCACCTCCCCGGATCGTGGTGTGGGGAGGTTCCAACCAGATGACGCTGGCTCGGCCGGCATTCAGACCCGTTGCGTTTCGCTCGATGATTTCATCCGAAATGCCCCACCACCCCGCGCTATCAAGTGTGACGTCGAAGGTGCGGAAATTGAGGTTTTTCGTGGTGCTGCGGAACTCTTATCTACGTACCAACCGTGGATTCTGTGTGAATTGCATTCGCGGGAGAACGACCGGGCCTGGAGGGAATTGATCGCGGGCTTTGGATATTCATTCGAATCTGTTGACTCGGATCATGTGCTTGCATCTCCTCACAAGGAGGTTTGAAGCGTGCATTTCATTTTTCGAGAGAATTTCAATTGTTATAAGAGAAAAGAGAAATCCTGGCTCGCTCCTCATACCTTCAAGGTCGACTCCATAGATGAGCTCTTCGCAGGACTATCAGCGATTCTGGTTGCTTGGTGTGCTCTCGCGCATCATCGTATAACGCTAATGCAACCTGTCCGGCATGCTCGCCAGTGCACTGCCCCGTACGGCCAAGGGGCATCCGCGGCCCATTGATCGACGAATCCAAGTCGACTGCGTTACACAGCCGGGTGATCGAAACAGAGGAACGATATTGGGAAACACACTGAGCAAGAACTGGATCGCTCTTTTGGGCCGCGGTGAATCACCCGCTGACGGCATCCAGGATTATTGCGAGTTTTTGGCTCGTGCACTCAAGCCCCAAGGCGTGGAGATGAAACTCGTTTCCGTCGACTGGGCACGCAAAGGATGGTTCGCGGCACTCCACGAGCTGCGACGCAACAGTGAAGGCTGGGAAGGAAACTGGATTCTGTTGCAATTCACGGCACTTGCGTGGTCGCGCCGCGGATTTCCTCTCGGCGCTTTGGCGGTGCTCGCCGTTGCTCGTCGCCGTGGCGCTCGCTGCGCTGTGGTATTTCACGAGCCGTATAGCCCCTCGGCCACTCGCTGGATCGATCGCGTACGCGGCAGGTTCCAGGAATGGATCATTCGGAAAATCTATAGCAACGTGTCCAAGAGCATCTTTCCCGAACCACTCGCGAGGATACGCTGGCTTCCGTGCGCTGAGCCAAAAGCAAGATTCATTCCGATTGGAGCGAACATCCCGGAACGAACTCCGATCCTCAATGCTCCGTTCAGCGAAAACGGAAGGCCAATGACTGTTGTCGTATTCTGCTTGACCTCCATGCCGATTCTTCGCGATGAATTGAGAGACATTTCCGACGCCGCGAGGACGGCACTTGCGGATGGAGCAAAATTCCGCATCCTATTTCTCGGCCGTGGCACTTCTGAGGCGAAGGACGAGATCGCGCACCGCTTTCGAGACATCCCCATTGAGGTTTCGAATCTGGGATTGCTGAACGCGGATCAGATCAGCGATATATTTTCCCACGCGGATGCGATGCTTTGCGTCCGTGGAAGCGTTTACCTTCGTCGCGGGAGTGCGATTGCGGGAATTGCCTGCGGCCTTCCGATCGTCGGCTATGAAGGGGAATCGAAGGGCACGCCGCTCGATGACGCAGGTGTCGTCCTCGTTCCGTTTCGTGACGCCCGAGCGGCGGGCGCGGCGTTGTCTCGCGTCCTCACAGATCACGAGTTCCGCCGACAACTGCAAGAGAAAAACGTTCGCGTTCAAGAAAAATACTTTTCATGGGAGTTAATCGCCTCTGCCTTCGTGACCTTTCTTCGGTCGAGCCCGCTATGAAGCTGAATCTCTTGCTGTACTCCTACGATTGGCTCCCGCTCGTCGGAGGCGTCCAAAGCGTAACAGCGGACTTGGCCGAAGGTTTGTCTGAGTGGTCGAGCGCCCACAAAGGTGACGAAATCAACGTCACCCTGGTCACTCAAACCACTGGCCATGGAATGGATGATTCCAAGTTGCCGTTTCCCGTAGTTCGTCGCCCTCGCCTATCTAAATTGCTGGATCTCGTCCGGTCCGCTGACATAGTCCATCTTGCAAATCCGGCTCTCCTGCCGCTTGCACTCGCGTGGCTTCTCCGCAAGCCGACGGTTATTGAGCACCACGGGTACCAATCAATTTGCCCCAACGGGCTTCTGCTCTACGGCCCCGATACAAGTATCTGCCCCGGCCATTTCATGGCAGGGCGTTACGGAAGATGCTTCCAGTGCAACTCTGCCCAAATGGGTCGCAAATCCGCCTGGCGAAACATCATCCTTACCTTTCCGAGACGCTGGCTATGCAAACGCGCCACAGTGAATGTAGCCGTCAGCGATCACGTTGCCCGCCGACTTTCTCTTCCCCGTACGCATACGATCTTCCATGGAATTAGGGTCACTGGTCCGGAGGATGAATCGGTGCCGAACGCGGAACCGCCGAGGATAGGCTACGTGGGTCGCCTCGTCACCGAAAAAGGGATCCCGATTCTGCTCGAAGCAGCAAAAAAATTGAGCAATGACGGCTTTTCTTTTCATCTCGCATTGATCGGCGACGGCGCCGAACGAGAACCTTTGGAGCGAATGGCCGAGCGATTCGGACTTCGTGATCGAACAACGTTCACGGGGTACTTGAGTGGCATGGAGTTTGAAGAGGCCGTGCGTCGCCTTTCGGTCGTGGTCATGCCCTCGCAGTGGGAAGAAACGGCCGGCCTCGCGGTGATGGAAAAAATGATGAGAGGCGGGCTCGTCGTTGTGGCCGACGTAGGCGGCCTAAGCGAAGTCGTGGGTGGCGCCGGACTCAAATTCACTCCGGGCGATATCGAAACTCTCTATTCTCAATTGCGAATTGTCCTTGAGAAACCGTCGATCGTTGCCACGGTTCGCTCGGCAGCGCGGGCCCGCGCCCTCAAACACTTCAATCGCGATAGCATGATTCAAAATCACTTAGCGCTCTACCGCGAAGTGTTTATCCATTGAAAGGATACCGTCGGGAGAGAGCAACATTCGGAATGTGCCGATGAGTGTGGAGAGAATTATTTCAAGAGTTGCGGGATACATACCGCTCAGCATTAAAGTCGCCTTAAGGGGTGAACGCTCCTCGCCCAACAGACTTGCTAACGTCATCCATTCCTTCTTAAATCGCCTGACCGCAGAGCGATACCCGATTCTGCCGTGCGGCGGGGTTCTGAAGGGCTTCAGGATGAGAGTGGATTGGCAACTCCACCGAAGTTTTGTCTACGGATCATGGGAGCCGGAAGTCGTCCGGTCAATCCAAAAGCATGTTATGCCGAGCACTAGAGTTTTAGATATCGGCGCACAGAGCGGATTCTATTCCCTTCTTCTATCCAGGCTCGTTGGACCCAACGGTATGGTCTTCGCTTTCGAGCCTCTTCCTGCAAATTTCCGTATCCTGGAAGAAAACGTGAGCATGAATAATATTCAGAACGTCACGATCCGTCGAGAAGCCGTATCAGCCAGCTCGGGTAATATCAGCTTTGAGTTCCCGCACGCGGAACCTTCCCTTTTGGCGGGCCCCACTGTCGAAGGTGATGATCTCGGCACGTTTCAAGTGCCATCGGTGTCCCTCGATGATTTCGTCCGCCAGATCGGGCACTCGGTCCAATTTATCAAAATGGATGTCGAAGGCGCCGAGACGGATGTTCTTAGAGGTGCAGTTCAGACTCTGAAAACGTTTCATCCGCCCATGATAATTGAGTTGCATAATGAAGTGTCCCAGAAGGGTACACACCCTGCCATCCCGCTTCTGGAAGGGTTGGGTTATCAAATCGAGTGGTTGAACGAAGTTGGCTACCGTTCTCACGTCTTCGCACACTGGATCGGGAGGACCAGCGAGAACCAATAAATGTCCAATACAGCTGCACCTCAAGATGTGGCATCAGTCGGCGAAAAAGGAATCATTAAACGGCTGCCTTATTTAGCTCTCCCAGCGGTGGCGATTGCATTGATGGCAACCAACCGATGGTTCACCGTGATCGATGACGAAGCCTTCATCATCGATCGCGCCGCAAAGCCCGCTCGTCAAACGATCGAATTATTTCTCAGTGGCACAGGAGAACATCAACACCCTCCTTTCTACGATCTGCTCCTCCACGGTTGGCTGCGCCTTACTAACGGCAATATGTATTTATTGCGTTTTCCAGCAATCGCTTTCTATTTGATGGGGGCTTGGGTTCTGGCCGCGGCTGCAAAACGCTTAGGCGGGAGCCGAAGCCAGGTATGCGTCCTTTGGATCGTCGCATTGTGGCCATATGGGTTTCACTTTGGCCGGGTTGCAGTCTGGTATTCCTTTTGTTTCCTCCTCGTTTCTCTGGTTACACTTTGCTATCTAAAATTCTTAAATGATAGCTCCCGGGCAAACTGGCTGTGGTTGTTCTTCTCCTCCATGGCTCTGGTTTATTCCAACTACTTTGGTTGGGCTCTGGTCGGTTGTCTCGCACTCGACTTCGCGCTCAGAAACGCAAGGACCTTATCAGCCTGGTGGTTGCCGTTCATGGGCACGGGCGCTCTCTTGTTGATCGCCTATGTACCTCTCTTCGCAGCATTCTTAACTGAGATACATCACGGTCCCCACGCTGATTTCCATGTGCTGAGTGTCGCAGCCAACGGGGTCTACAATCTCTACTGCTTGTTCGTTAGCGAGTCGGTCGCTCCTTGGTATTGGATAGCCGGAGTAAGCGGCGGGCTTGCGGCCGCTGTTTGTCTGATTCTGACACTGTTCGCTAGCCCCTGGCCTGTTAGGCGATTCCTTCTCTACTTCGTCGCCCTCTTCTTCGTCATGACGATTTTGGGAATCATCCAGACAAAACGAGTGATGCTGATTAGTTCGTGGATCCTCCTTCCTGTAGGCGTCGTACTCGGTACGCTCCCAAGCAAATTCATGCGTACCGCGATTTTGGCATCGCTTGTATTCGTTGCTTTGATCGGCTGGTTCGGAATTTTTTCCAGAAAACTGTACGCAGCGCCACGATGGATTGAACCATGGGGCAACGTAGCGCAGTTTGCCGCCGACGTCATTCACAACGGCGGAATCGCGATTGGCAACAATCCGTCGTTTTTCTTTTACATGACTTATGCGCTCCCCGATGGTGATCCCAGAGGAAGCCCCAAGTTCGCCGGTCTGTTGCCCAACATTCGGCGCCCGGGTGTATACGACCCCAAGCAATGGCTCGATGCTGGCCGTCCACTCGGCCCAACGACTCTTCTCATCAAGGGCCTTCACTTCGATATCCCTCCCGAACCAACCGAGGAGGCCGAGGCCTGGCTCGACCGGCACTGCAATCTTCAGAATTCCGAACAATTGGTTCACGACCCTGGAGCAAAATGGAAGCAGCACTTCGCACCGCAGGTAGGCCAGCTGGAATGGCGAATTGAGATCAGGTCATACTCATGTCCTTGATGAAACCTGGAATCACGAATTAGAAGAGCCAGATTCTAAACCTTTTTCACCTCGCGTTCGATTCTGCGGACTGAAGTTACAGCTCTCCGCGCCAGTCCGCCGCGCTAGAATAGATGTGCGGCTGCCAGGCAACCGGTTGGAAACGGATGCGCTTGAGTGAGGTAACAACGAATTGCTGACTCAACGAATACCCGTGATGCGAAATCAGGCTGTTGTAGGCCTATGCGTCTTTGTTTTTGGCATTCTTGTTGCCTGGCAACTTGGTGACAAGATCGCAGCCAACGATCTGAAAACCGTCGCCTTTGCGGCGGTGGCTTTCGTCGGCGTAGCTGTCGCAATCAGGATCTTGCGGGACTGGCGTCTGGGCTTTTATTCCTTCCTCATCTGGCTTCTCTTCGAGGATCTAGTCCGTAAGTACCTGGGCAATAACATGGCGATCTATTTTGGCAAAGACGTACTGGTTGGGCTAACGTACATCGCCTTATTCGTCGATATTCGGCGAGGACGAGCAGCGACCTTTCGTCCTCCCTTTCGGTTGTTCTTCTACTTATTTCTGTGGCTCGGAATAATTCAAATATTTAATTCGAATTCTCCCAGTGTTATCTACGGTTTGATGGGGGCTAAGATCTACTTCTTTTACGTTCCGCTCATGTTCGTCTCCTACGCTCTCATCCGCCACGATGAGGATTTGCGAAAATTCCTCGTAATGAACGCCGTGCTCGCAGGTGTGATTTCTTCTTTAGGAATCGCTCAAGCGATCCTTGGACACAGTTTTTTGAATCCAACGATACTCGCTCCGGAATTGAAAGACTTGGGAGCCCTCGATAGGGTGACGCCGCTCACGAATCAGATTCTTACGCTTCCCACTGCCGTTTTCGTAAGTACAGGCCGGTTTGCATACTACTTAATTGTTGCGGTTATCCTCGTCATGGGGTCGGCGGGCTATCTTTTGCTCTATACCAAGCGTAGCAGAAAGCTTGTTTATGTCGCGTTTGGGTTGGTATTAGGCGCAACTCTGTTTAGCGGTTCTCGTGGTGCGGCGGTCTATGTGGTCGCGAGCGTGCTTGTTCTAGCTGTAGGATTTCTCTGGGGCGCTCCTTGGAGATGGCGGCAGGCTCATAGAATGGTCAAAGCGATTCGTCGTTCGTTCATTGTCGGTTCGTTAGGACTCGCCGCCATTTTGCTTCTTTTTCCAGATCAAGCGGGTTCGCGCCTGGCCTTTTATGCGGAGACCCTTTCTCCTAGTAGCTCCGCGTATGAAGGTCAAAATCGGGCTTGGACCTATCCCCTTTTGAATCTTGAGTTGGCTTTTACGAACAAGAACTGGATGTTGGGCAATGGTACCGGGACGGCCTCGCTAGGAGGCCAATATGTCGCCAGGTTAACCGGTGCTCCTCCGCTTAACATATGGGTCGAGGAAGGATACGGCTTGTTAATTATTGAGATGGGCATTCTTGCGCCTTTACTTTGGCTGCTTTGGACAGGTGCGCTTGTAATCACAGGGTGGCGGGTGATTCAACGGCTTCGTCAAACCCGCCTGTTTCCGATTGGGTTCGCAATTCTTTGGTATGCCTTTCTGCTACTCTACCCGCTTACCTTCGGAGGCATGGTCCCATACCAGAATTTCGTAACCAACGCCTATCTCTGGCTCTTGGTGGGCATTCTATTCCGCCTACCGGTTCTCCTCACGCAAGAACCCGACCCGGCCATCGTGGGCTCTCGGGAAGGGACGAGCCGCGGTGGACTCCAATTCTGACTGCGTGAAAGGAATCAGATGTGCGGTATTGCAGGTATCGTCGCCCATAAACCCGATGCGCAGTTCTCTGTCTTGACCGGACGCATGACTGCGGCGCTCGCGCACCGGGGGCCCGATAGCCATGGCATTCGGGATCTTGGCTCGTGTGTGTTAGGGAACACGCGGCTTGCAATCGTAGACCTTAGCGAACGCGGGTATATGCCGATGTGCAACGAAGACTCGACCGTCTGGATCACCTACAACGGCGAGTGCTACAACGCCGCCGAACTTCGCTCCTCTCTCCTCACGATGGGCCATCAGTTTCGCTCCACGACCGACACAGAAGTTGTGGTTCACCTTTACGAAGAATATGGCGATCGCTGCGTTGATAAATTGCGGGGCATGTTCGCCTTTGCGATCTGGGACGTTCCCCGCCGCAAACTCCTGCTTGCGCGCGATCGTCTGGGGATCAAGCCGCTTTACTACAATCGCACTCCTGGTTCAGAACGCCTTCTCTTCGCCTCTGAGATCAAGGGTCTACTAGCTTCCCAAGTTGTTCCAAGGAAAATTGACCCGTCGGGAATACGCGCGTTCCTACAGCTCGGCCACGTCCCGCCCCCGTGGACAGCCATCCGCGGAATAAAACCACTTGAGCCTGGGCATATTGGCGTCTGGCAGGATGGGAGTTTCGAAACGAATCCGTACTGGGAACTGCCCGTGTCAATGAATGGTCAACCTCCCGAACGTCCCGGGCTGATCGCCTCGAATCTTCGCGAAACCCTTCTTGAGTCCAGTCGTCAGCAATTGATGTCGGACGTCCCGGTCGCGCTCTTCCTGAGCGGTGGAATCGACTCGGCGGTTCTCGGGGCGTTGATAAAGCAGGCAGGCGCCAGCGCAGTGACAGCGCTTACAATCGGTTTCGAAGAAGAATCTTTTGACGAGTCCGAACGTAGCCGTCAAACCGCGGACTTGCTTGCGATTCCGCATCGCACGATTCAATTGCCCGCGTCGCGAGTGGCCAAATCGCTCGACCACGCCCTTTGGGCCATGGACCAGCCGACTGTCGACGGCCTAAACGTCTATTGGATTTCGAAAGCGGCCGCCGAGACGGGTTTCAAAGTCGCATTGTCCGGCCAGGGAGGCGATGAGTTGTTCGGAGGCTACACTTCGCACGAATGGTTTGCACGCTTTTCGCACGTCGCGAGTTGGTTAAAGTCTGTACCGCACACCGCGGGCAGTGTACTCCTAGATTGCAAATCGTTTCCGTTTCGCTGGCGCAAACTTTCATACTTGGTCGGCGCCGATGATCCATTTGTAGCCGCCCAATTGGCCGTACGCATACAATTCCTTGAAAGTGATGTTTGCGAGCTCTTGAATCCCGACCTCGAACGTCCAGCCGTTTCCGAAGCAGCCGACTGCATTCGTGAATGGGCTCAGCAAATCAGGAGTAAAGATTTGATGGAGCAAATCGCATTTGTCGATTTCCCGGCGCACCTAGAAGCTCGATTACTTCGTGACGGCGACGCAATGAGTATGGCTCATAGTCTGGAAGTACGGCCTGTGATGCTCGATCATGTGGTGGTCGAGCACGTTCTTTCGCTCCCGCCGTCGATCCGACTTCAGAAAAAAAGATTGCTTCTCGATGCAACGCGCGCGTGCATGCCGGACGCCTTGTATGCTGACCTGATCACGCGGCCAAAGCGCACTTTTACGTTCCCATTCTCGCGCTGGATCAGCAGGGACTTGCGAGCCACAATCGAGGAAACTCTTCGCCCGGATCGCCTCGCAGCAACCGCTGTACTGAATCCCGACGCGGCCGGGAAGCTTTGGTATCGGTACCTCGAGAACCCCGCGGCGGTCGGCTGGTCGCGCGTGTGGACCGTCTTCGTTCTAGCACGCTGGTGCGAAATCATGCAGGCGACGGTGTAGCGATGGCCGCCCGCTCTCAGAGGCCCCGTGTGGCCGTGATATCGCCGTTTCTCGACAAAAGCCATGGGACCGAGCGGCGCGTCGTCGAATGGATTTCCGAGCTGACGAACAATTTTGAGATTCACATTTATAGCCAGCGAGTAGAAGACCTGGACCTCTCCAAAGTCACCTGGCATCGAATCCCCAAATTGCCCGGGCCTCACATTCTAAATTTTGTCTGGTGGCTTGCGGCTAATCATCTTTGGCGCGGTTGGGATCGGCATTTGCGGGGGCTGCGTCACGATCTCATCTTCAGTCCCGGAGTTAACTGTTTCGATGCTGACGCGGTTTCCATCCACATCGTTTTTGCTGAGTACGTGCGGCGAGTTGGCAAGATAAGTCTGCGGCAGAGCTCGATCCGCGGTTGGCCTGCGCTCTTGCATCGCCGACTTTATTATCGCCTCATGGTTTCGCTCGAACAAAGTGTCTACACGAATCCGAGGACCGTCCTGATCCTGATTGCTCGAAAGACCGCCGCGGCACTCGAACGTTTCTATGGGCGCATCGATCGATTTCCTGTGTTATACCTCGGCCTCGATCACGTTATCTTCAATCCTTTGAGGCGTCAGTCTCTCCGAGAGGAGGCACGCAGGGAGCTCGGTCTCTCGGCAATCGAGTTCACAATCGTTCTCGTTGGCAACGATTGGCAGAACAAGGGCGTTCCTGTACTTCTTGGTGCGTTGGCACAAGCGAGAGATATCCCGGCTCGCTTGATTATTGTGAGCAGGGAGGATTCAACCGCTTGCCGCACTCTCATCCGAGAACGCGGGTTGGATGATCGCGTGCGATTCGTTCCGCCGCGGAATGACATTGAATTCTATTTCGCTGCGGCGGATGCCTACGTCGGACCCTCACTCGAAGACACATTCGCGCAGCCTCCGGCAGAAGCGATGGCGTGTGGGCTTCCAGTGATTGTCTCTTCCGCGAATGGCACCTCCGAGATCGTAACGCACGGGCTAAATGGTTTGATCCTGTCCGATCCTACGGACTCAGTGACACTTGCCGCCTTGATTCGCCGTTTATATGAGAATAGAGAGTTTCGCGACCAACTTGGCGCGAACGCCGCCGCCACGGCGCTCGAATATACTTGGGAAAGTAATGGCCGCGAGCTGGTCAAAATCTTTGAGGAGATTTTGCGGCGTAAAGCGGGCGCTTCTCCCGAGACGGTCGTCGAGACATCGTGAGCCGCGACATAGCCGATCGAATCGGCCAGGGCTTGCCGTCGTCTGCGCATCGATCAAAGCGAATCATTGGGCTGTTTCCGGCGCTGTGTGGAGTTGGCGGAATTCAAGAAGCCGGACGGCAGACGGCATCGGCGATAATTGCATTTGTCCGCCGGCGCGGATGGGAGTTGTTGTTTCTCAGCTTAAATGACTCCCCGGGAGAAAATCGGCTGTCGTTCGGCACGATCGAGATTCCCTTCCGTGGCTTCGGGCGAGCGAAGATCCGATTCTTTCTGGCCGCCGCGAGCGCGGCCCGGGATAACGTCGACATAATCCTCGCGGCTCACCCGAACTTGGCGCTGCCAGCGGAGCTCATGAAAAAACTATCGCCGCGAGTGAAAACCGTCGTGATCTCACATGGCATCGAGGTCTGGCAACCTCTACCGTGTACTCGTCGTGTTGCGCTACGTCGAGCGGACCTGCTTGTCGCTCCCAGCCGCTACACCGTGCAGAAGCTCAACGAAATACAAGGCGTTCCGGCTGACAAAATCCACCGTTTGCCGTGGTGCCTGAGCCCCGAGTTCCTGCGCCTCGCTGAACAATCCTTTAGCCTTGAACTGCCGCCCGAATTTCCGCACGGTCATGTAATTCTGACCGTGGGGCGCTTGGCTGCGTCTGAAAGGTACAAAGGTGTCGACGATCTCATAAGCGCGGTTGCCCTAATGCGCTCTACCTTGCCAGATTTGCATCTCGTGATTGCCGGCGACGGCGATGACCTTATGCGACTGCGTACGTTTGCTGCAGAAATAAATGTGACCAGCTCAGTTCATTTCCTTCCGGGGCTGTCTCGCGAAAGATTGGCTGCTTGTTATGCAAAAGCCAAAGTGTTTGCCCTTCCGAGTACGGGCGAAGGATTTGGCTTGGTATTCCTCGAAGCCATGGCTTTTGGAACACCAATCGTCGCAGTAGCAGCGGGCGGCTCAACGGACTTGGTCGAAAACGAAATCAATGGCCTGCTGGTCCCGGCTCACAATCCCAAGCTATTGGCCGCGGCGCTTGCTCGTCTGCTTTGTGATGACGACCTTCGTGTGATGCTCGGGAGGCGCGGCACTGAAAAGGTTCGCAGCCAGTACAGCTTCAAACTTTTTGATTCGAAAGTCGACGAAATTCTCGGTCACCTAGAGGCGAAGAAGGCTAATCGTTGAATGATTGCTGCTGACCTATAGTATTGTTTTTAGTCGAGGGTGAAACACTTGAATCGCTTAAGAGTCGGCATCATCGGTTCCGGATTTATAGCCAAGCAGAAGCACGTGCCTGCGTGGAAAAAGGCCGGAAGGAATGCCGAAGTGGTCGCCCTGAGCGATTCAAACGTCGAGCAAGCCGAAACCCTCGCTCACGCGCACGGGATAACTATGGTGTACAAGGATTTTCACCAGATGTTAGAAACCGAGCAGCTCGACGTAGTCGACATCTGCTCACCTCCGCGCACGCATGCGGAGATCGCTATTCGCTCTCTGGAGTCGGGGGCTCACGCACTCATTGAAAAGCCAATGGCCATCAACACCGACGAATGCGACCAGATTCTTGCCGCTGCGAAACAGACCGGTAGAAAAATTTGCGTGGCCCATTCGGACCTATTCTACCCTTCATTCCTGAAGGCCCGTGAAATCGTGAAGGAAGGGATGATCGGAGATTTCGGTGGGATGAGAATTTTTCTTTCAACGCCATCCGATTACATAACCTCAAAACCTGACCACTGGGCACACCGGCTTCCTGGCGGCGTCATCGGCGAGACCGGACCACATGTTATTTATATGACGCTCGCTTTTATCAATCCGATTGAAAGAGTGCACGTCGAGGCCCGCAAGCAGTTGAAGCAGTTTCCCTGGTCTCCCTACGAAGATTACCGTCTGGACCTGATGGGAGAGAATGCCACCTGCAGCGTAGCCCTTACATATGCCACCAATCGTTGGGCCGTGCAATTGGACGTTTGGGGCAGCAAAGGCCACCTAAAATTTGATCTCGAAACGCAGACTCTGATCCTTCACGGTAGGTCCGACCTGAAACCCGCGACTCTTGGCGTCTCGGCCGTCAAGGAAGCCGGCCGGATACTCACAGGAACTTTGGGAACCAGCATCAGTTATCTCACGGGAAAATTCGAAAACACGCACGAGCGTCTCGTCAGGGATTTCATTGAGAGCATCCGAAATGGATCCCCCGCGCCGGTTCCTCCAGAGGAGGGACGAGAAGCAGTCCGTGTCATGGATCTCATTGTGGATCAGCTAGCGGCTGGGAACACTTAAGTCCATGTGTGGAATCTCTGGACTCGCAACGAAGCGCTTCGGCGAAGTGGACCTCCAGGCCACGATCGAAAGCATGGCGAGCGCGATTCGTCATCGCGGACCAGACGGCACGGATGTTCGCTGCTTCGGCCCCCCTACGATTTCTCAAGGTGTTGCGCTCGGCCACAACCGTCTAGCAATCATCGACGTGTCGGAGCACGGCCGGGAGCCAATGACGAACGAAGACGGGACCATCTGGCTTGTCTTCAATGGCGAGATCTACAATTTCCGAGACCTACGCGCGCGTCTTGCGCCACGCGGCCATCAGTTTCATTCTCTCACCGACGCCGAGGTAATTATTCATCTATACGAGGAAATGGGTCCCTCATGCGTGAAGGAAATGAACGGTATTTTCGCGTTCGCCATTCTCGACCTGAAGCGCGATCTTTTGCTGCTCGCCCGTGACCCGATCGGCGTAAAGCCTCTGTTTTATGCCGCGACGCCGGGACATTTCCTTTTTGGCTCAGAAATCAAGGCGATTCTCGCTTCGTCTCTTTCCAGCCCCAGTGTGAATTGGAACGCAGTCTCGGATTTTTTCACCTACCTCTATGTGCCGGGACCTGAAACTGCGTTCAACGGAATTCGCCAGCTTCCGCCGGGTCACCTCCTTACTTTTCGGTTGCGGGAAAATACTTTTTCAATCGAACGCTATTGGGACGTATCGCGGCGTTCGGAGTACGAAGGTTCCACGTACGACCAACTGAAATCGTGGATTCGCGAGAGCCTCGCGGCCTCGGTAAAGAGCCAGCTTGTCAGCGATGTACCGATCGGCGTCTTCCTGAGCGGGAGCATCGACTCAACAATCGTCACTGGGCTGGCGAGGAGAGAAAAACGAGACATCCAAAGCTACACGCTCGCGTTCACGGGTGAGGAATTTCGCTTTTATAACGAGGCTGCAAAAAGCCGCTCGGTGAGCAAGCATCTCGGCACTGAACACATCGAACTCTCGCTCGACCTTCCCGAGGTCACCAGCATTCTCGATCTCGTCGAGTTCGATGACCAGCCGTTTGCGAATCCGACTTCGTACCTGATGCACCAGCTCTCTGTCAAAGCGCGCGAGCATATTACGGTCGCGCTATGTGGTGCCGGCGGTGATGAGTTGTTTGCAGGATACCCGAGAACGTCCGCGATTCGCTTGGCGAGGCGCCTCGGGTGGGCCCCCAAGTCTCTTTTTCGCTTCGGAAGCACGGCCCTCGGCTGCTTGCGCGACTCCTACCAAACTCCTTATCTAAGGCGCGCTCGAAAGTTTCTGGGCGGCCTCGATTCTGACTTCTTCGTTCAGTACGCTAACTGGATATACTTCATGAACGAGGATCAGAAACGTCAACTCCTTCTCCTCACACCCACCCAGGTTGACTCGCAATCTTCGATTGAGATTCTACGGAAGGCGTATTCCGGGAGCACATTGGCTGAGCAGGACAATCGCATTCTCGAAATGGACTTAAATACCTTTCTCGTCGACAACATCCTCGATTACACCGATCGCATGAGCATGGCTACGGCGCTTGAAGTGCGAGTTCCGCTCCTCGATCCCGGATTCGTCGAAATGAGCCTCAACGCTCCTTTTGCCTACAAGATTCGAAATGGCGAGGCCAAGTCAATACTGGTCGATGCCTTTAGTGAGTTTTTCCCGCCAGACGCCCGCACTGCTCCGAAGCGCGGGTTCAACGCGCCCCTTGGGCAGTGGTTCGACCGTCTCCTCGATTCTTACTTCGATGCCGGTGGGGCCAACTCGAAACCTTCGAAGAAACAATTCGGCGAAGATGTCGGTGCATCTTGGCACGATGGAATCTTGGACTTCGATTTTATTCAGCGCTTACGGATCCAGCATCGCCGCGGAAGGCGGGATAATTCTCATGAATTATTCGCGTGCATCATTTTTGATGTTTGGTGGCGAAAATATGTCAAAGGGACAGATCCGCTTGTCCACTGGCGGACGAACAAGGAACGGCTGTGCGCCTTCTCAAAGTAGCACAGACCTATTATCCGTACCTCGCCGAGGGCGGCAGACCTGCTAAAGTTCGCATTCTTTCGCGCAAGCTGGCCGAACGCGGGCACAACGTAACCGTGTTGACCACGAACCTTGGCTCTGCCGATTGGGTTCGACTCGCTGCCCCCCCCGAGGAGACGCCAATGGGCTTGCGAATGATCGAGGATGGCGTCGTTGCCATCTACCTCCCGACTTGGGGCCGCTATCGTGCTCTCACGATTAATCCACGCGTTCTAGGATTCTGCAAAGAGTCTCTCACGGGGTTTGACCTAGTCCATTTCTACGGACTCTATGACTTTCTCGGACCTTCCGTCAGCTATTTTTGTCGGCGTCTGAGTATTCCCTACGTCATCGAACCGATGGGAATGTATCGACCGATCGACCGCAGTATCCAGATGAAGCGCATATGGCTTCGAAGCTTCGGCAATGCGTTCTGGCGAAATGCCCACAAGATCATAGCAACCTCTGAGCTGGAGCAGCAGGAGCTGCTGGATGAGGGCACTCCGTCGGAAAAAGTGGTAGTTCGGTACAATGGAATCGACGCCGGAGCTTCCGCGACAGCTTCCTCCCGTAGCGCGTTTCGTGCGAAGCGGAATATTCCTCCGGGCGAACCTCTGATTCTTTTTCTCAGTCGGTTGATTCCGCGCAAGGGTGCCGAACTTCTGATTGAAGCATTTGCACAAGCTTGTCCCGACTCGGGTCGCCTAGTCATAGCGGGTCCAGAGGGAGAGCTGGGCTATCGTGCGCACCTTGAAAAGTGCGCGGCGAACTCTGGCGTAGCAGCACGCGTCATCTTTACGGGTGCTCTCTATGACGAAGAAAAAAAAGCAGCTTTCGCCGAGGCGGATCTATTTGTCCTCCCGTCGCTCTATGAAAACTTCGCGAATGTTGCGGCCGAGGCTATGGCCTACGACGTGCCTGTTATTATTACGCCGTATTGCGGTATCCGCAGCTTGGTGGAGGACGCCCATGCTGGCTTGGTTGTACTTCCGGAAAAGCAACCGCTCGCGGAATCGCTTAACAAGATGATTCATGATGAGATTCTTCGTAAACAGCAGAAGGAAGGGTGCCGCGCCGTAACGGAAAAACTTAGCTGGGACCGATTGGCTGAGCAGATGGAAAGATACTACGATGAAGCGATTCAAGCGAACAATGGATCCCGCTGAGCAGGCTACTTTCTACGATGAGCATCCGTTCGACTGGGTGCCTCCCGAAGCTAATGCAGATATTCGCTCCTTTGTTTCGCCTGGGCTCGTGGATTTAATTGAGACGTTGGATCCTAATGCCATTGTTCTCGATGTGGGCTGCGGCCCGGGTAGAGTTCTCGGGTTCCTTGTCAAACGAGGCGTTCGCTGCATGGGCATGGACCGAAGTCGCGTTTCGCTCGGGCTCGCAATCGATCGTTACGGATGCCCAGGGGTCGTAGGGGACAATCTACACCTTCCGTTCGCGAGCGAAGTTGTGGACGTGCTCATCTCGGACGGCGTGATTCATCATACCGATGATCCTCACGGCGCGTTCGCGGAGAATCTCCGAATACTGAAGCCGCACGGCCGAATGTACCTGGGCGTCTACAAGCCATCCGGACGATATCCGTTGCTCTATAAGTTTCCCGGTGAGGTCATTCGTCGCGGTTTGGACCATAGCTGGAGTATGCCTTTCGTGGTCATCTTCGCCAGATTTCCGTACTTTCTCTTCCATTTTATCCGATCGAAAGGAAAGCGGACATGGACGGGAGCGCGAAATCTTTTTTATGACTATTTCGTTACGCCTCGTGTCGCGTTTCTCTCCCGCGAGATGATTGAGCAATGGTGTTCATCGAGTGGAGTCCGGATTCTTCGCTATGACGAGAATCGGGGCTCGAATGTTCATTCATTCCTTTTGCAGAAGAGTTCCTCTTTCACTCCGTAGAGTGGACCGAAGGTTCATTCAGCGATCACAAACCAGCAGACCGCGATCGTCCGTTTACTCGTGGTCGAGGATTCACTTCAACCTGTCTGCGACAATCATGCGGGTTTATAAATGTCGAGGAACAGGTGCGACCAATCATGCATGCGGCGGAAACCTAAAGCCGGAGGCTCTTCGGTCCCGAATGCCAGCTAGAGATTCAACCTAGCAAAAACAGGTTCCGGTATGATACGTATCAATCCCATGATCCATTTCCAGTACCACGGGCAATACACAATCGCGCGTGGTGAAATCATGGCGTTGTAGACTCCCCGGCCTGCTTGTTCAGCGGTCGCGAAGAGAAAGTTCTGCGACAGATGCGCGGTCATCGGAGTGCTGACCCAACCAGGCTTGATGAGTACAACCTGAACATTCGCAGCTGCAAGTCGCAGTCGTAAACCCGCGATGAACGTGGCGAGAGCTGACTTAGCGCTGCCATAAACGTAGCTACTACGGCGTCCGCGGTCCCCTGCCACGGATCCGATGACTGCGAGAACACCGGAACCCTGCTCTTCAAAGGCCTTGGCAAGTTGCATTAGCAGCGATACTACGCTGATGTAGTTTATCTCGATCGAGTTCCGCAAGAGCGCGGGGTCATTTTCGATCGACAGTTGATCGGGAAGAGCACCATGCGCAATGAGGACAGCGTCCAAGCCTCCCCAAACAGCAAATGATTTGGAAATAATCAGGCGGTACGACGAATCGTCGGTCAAATCGGCTTCAAACGTTTCGACGGACTCGGCGCCGCGAATTTTTAGGTCATCGGTTAAAACTCTGAGCTTATCCGGGTTACGAGCTACCAGGAAAAGCTTAGCGTGGTCAGCGGCAAAACATCGAGAAGCCTCCTGCGCAATGCCTGAGGATGCGCCCAGAATGAGTACACGACGCGTCATTGGCTCAACGGAAGAGGGGTCGTAACTCTCCGCCATAAATCAGAGCCGAAACACGGATCGACAAAATTTGAAAACTCCGTCCATCGCGGAAAGTATGTCTGGAAACTCTTTGGGGACATGCGGGCATCCTTGGCTGGATAGACTGAACCCCTATGTTTCTGAACCACTTGGTCGAGCTGCTCGCAAAGAATCAGTGTTGACTCTCCCAGAAACGGAAAATCCAGCGAAAGCGTAACTCCTGGCCGGGGAAATGACAGCAAGCCAGGGGATTGAATGGTGCCAAAAACCTTCAGCACCGACAGAGAGCAGGCTTCACGCGATGCTGCGAGCAGGTCAAGGACCTCCGTTACACCTTCTCTTCTCTCGTATGGGACCAGAAACTGATACTGAAGGAAGCCACGCTTGCCATACAAACGATTCCAGTAAGCAATTCGGTCAAGTGGGTAGAAAAACTTCTCGAAGCGAACCTTACTATGCGTGCTGCGACGCAATTGCGAATGAAGATACAACCAATTAAAAGCTTGGGCCGTCGAGCGATTAATGAACGATATATGAGTACGAAAAGCGCTAAATGTGGGGACGGCCCGTTGTGCGATCGAACCCTTCATCGGTAGGACAGAATGATTCCCCCGTATGAAAATTCCACGCCCACGTTTGATGCCGACCGACATGCAATCCAGCCAGGCGACCGTGTATTCGTAATCTTTATCCGATGAAGCCGATAGATCAAAAAACTCGTCCAGAGTTTCGAAGCGACGCTTTTCGCAATCGATCAACGGCCCCGAAACGCGCTTTAGTTGAAACTCTGCCCAAAGAATAAGACCTGTAAGACCCAGACCTCCGATGGTAGCCTCGAAGAGATCACGGTTACTCTCTCGCGAGCACAGCACCTTGCCGCGGTCGGAACGCAAGAGCTCGAATTTCTCGAGATGACACCCAAAGGAACCTGCTCGGTGGTGATTCTTCCCATGTACGTCGTTTGCAATCGCGCCTCCGACCGTCACGAATTGGGTGCCCGGAGTCACCGGCAAAAACCAATTTGCAGGCAGGATTAGTTCGAGAATTGTTTTGAGTGTGGCTCCAGCCTCGCACCGCAGCAGTCCCCTCTCCGGGTCGAACAGAATAAATCGGTCGAGCCCCGAGGTATCAAGCAGCACGCCGCCGTCATTCAGGCAACAGTCACCGTAGCTTCGTCCCTTTCCGTACGGGAGGATCGGGGATGGTAATCGATGGAGATCCGGCGCCTCCGAAACCCACGCCACTTCCACAATTCGTGCCGGCTCGGATTTCGGATATCGGCCCCAAGATTCGTGCTGTTTCATCGCATTTACCTTAGGATGCCACAAATAAAATTAAGAGGAGGAGTACACCAAGAAGGTAACTGATAGGATCGCGGGCCGCGAAGACAACCGGATCTTCGCTAAGCTTGCCACGACTCGCAAGGAACCAGACTCGCGAGATCCAGAAAAGAAGCATCGGGCAAGCGAGCCAGATTACTTGCGGATGCCGATAGAGCCTTGTTACGTCGGGGCCGTTTACATAGAGAGCCAACACTAAGACTGACAGATATCCGCTCGTCACGCCAAACTGCTGTAGGACTTGAGTGTCTTGTTCTCTATAGCCCCGTTTCGAAGCTCCCGCGAAGGTTCCCCCGATCTTTGTTTGGTCAGCCAGCTCTGCTTGCCGTTTTGAAAAGGCCAAACTTAAGAGTAGGAACATCGAAAATGCGATAAGCCAGGGCGATACTTGCACTTCTGCCGCGATCCCTCCGCCGAGGATGCGAATGAGATAGAGGGCCGTCAGCAGAAGCACATCTAAGATGGGAATGCGCTTTACATATGTTGAATAGAGCGTCGTCGTCGCCATATAAAGGATCACAACCCCCAGAAGAAGCTTCGTCGGAAGTTGAGCTGCAACGATAAACCCCGCTAGTACCAGCAACGGCGCGCAGATAACACCCACCTGCACCGGAAGTTTCCCAGATGGCAGGGGCCGGAGTCTTTTCTTTGGGTGAAGACGATCTGCTTCCAGATCGAATAAGTCATTGAGGAGATAGACACCCGACGCACAGAGCGAAAAACTCACGAATGCAATCAAAACGCGAATCAATCTTGGCACGTCATGCAACTCATGGCCCATGACGATCGGAACGAAAACCAGGAGATTCTTGATCCAGTGCTCGGGTCGCATCGATCGCCACAGAGATCCCCAGTAGTTTTTGGAACTTTTTATCACTCCTCCAACCACACTCGTCTTCTCGACCTTCTCGAGCAGTCCAGGACTTGGGCCCACCAGTATTGCAGTGCTCGCCGCGTTCCAGGCCGGAATATCATCTTTCGCGTCCCCAATGTAGTCGAAAGGATCTCCCCGGACGATCTCGAGTATCGCCGCTTTTTTCTCTTCTCCGGTGAGGTTCGTTACCCCATCACTCGCAAGCACAACATCGAAAAACCCGAAATGTTCAGCCACGGCACAAGCTATCTTTCGATCAGCGCCAGTTGCCAGAATCAATTTCCTTCCTCTTAGCTTTTGCTGGCGCAAGAATTCAATTAATTCCTCCCGCACGGGAAGAGTCGAGGTGTTCAGTTGCACGCGTTGTGAGATTTCATGTTTTAACGCGGCCTTACCGCGCAGAAACCAAAAAGGAATCAAGAGAGCGTACCAAGGATGCGCTCCGACGAGCGAGACGACAGATTCCCAGAATGAATCCCCAATAAGAATCGTTCCATCCAAGTCAGAACACAAGAACTCGGCGACTGCCCCTGTCCCGCTCGGCGAAGTGAGAATGTTAACGCTCGATTCTGTCACGCGCGAATCTCGCCTCCATTGCTCCACGAACCGGATCCCATTCTTTGAACTCCGCGTCTTTTTGTCTAGCAGATGCCCGACGTTACGTTAAGAAATTCGCCCGACGCCTGCGATTGACGGGATTTCGTTCTCCTAGGCACAGTAGTAAGATTTTCTGGCTATAGTATGAAGGTTTTTCGCCCTCAAGCCAAACCTTGTGGGATGGCCTGCTATAATATCGAAGTCAAGCATCCATCCTGTCTGCTGCAGATTAGGATTTGGCGACATGTTTCTCCTGAAAATTGATCGCAACTTGCTTTATTGTCCCGGAAGAAGGCAATTATCTCCTTGAAACTTCTAATTTACGCTTATGACTGGGCGCCATTCGTGGGAGGGGTGCAGACTGTCACAAGGGATCTCGCTGAAGGAATTTATTCATGGTCAAGAGTACACGCCGACCAAGCAATCGACGTCACCTTAATCACTCAGACTCCTGCCGGGAGCATGAACGACTCGGATTTTCCGTTTCGAGTGATCCGTCGACCCGGATTCGCGGCACTGCTGGCCAATATTTGGTCGACCGACATCGTTCATCTGGCCAATCCAGCCTTTCTTCCTCTTGTCATTTCGTGGTTGCTCCGAAAGCCTACTGTCATAGAACACCACGGGTATCATTCCATCTGCCCGAACGGATTATTGCTCTACAAGCCGGAGAATACCGCCTGTCCCGGCTATTTCATGGCTGGCGCATATAGGAAATGTCTAGGATGTTGCTGCGGAAGCATGGGCAAGATGCGGGGGTTCAGGACTGTTATTCTTACCTTCCTCCGGCGTTGGCTGTGCGCGCAAGCGTCTGCAAATATCTCGATCACCGATCACGTCTCCCAACGAATCTGTTTGCCACGCGTCCAAACGATCTATCATGGCGTCCGAGACCCAGGCGTCGACAAGTCGATGAAGGCTTCGAGCTCTGAAAGCTGTCTCCAAATCGGTTACGTCGGGAGATTCGTCGAAGAGAAGGGCCTTCCGATTCTTCTCCAGGCTGCAAAAAAACTGAGAGACGCTGGTGTCGGTTTCCGACTGACGCTGATTGGAGACGGCGATACCCGCGACAAACTGGAACGCGAAATCGACTGCCTCGGAATTCGGGAGCAGGTTCGATTCACCGGATATCTAACGGGCATTGCTCTCGAACTAGCGCTTGATGAAATACACGTAATCGTCATGACTTCGCAAGTGGAAGAGTCCGCAGGCTTGGCGGCAATGGAGCACATGATGCGCGCTGGCGTTGTAGTCGTTGCCGACATTGGAGGACTCAGTGAGGTTGTAGGTGAAGCGGGCCTGAAGTTTGCCCCCGGCAATCCGAATTCCCTTTTTGTCTGCTTGCGAGAAATCGCGGAAAAGCCATCGGCATTTGGACATCTGCCCATGGCGGCTAGGCA
>Ga0210383_10000368_pt1 | contig 43014 bp, 85 predicted proteins | sample IncBWC14OmetaG_FD_160072 | JGI IMG/M metagenome (GOLD analysis project Ga0210383, IMG submission 160072) | Forest soil microbial communities from Barre Woods Harvard Forest LTER site, Petersham, Massachusetts, United States - Inc-BW-C-14-O ...
CATCCAAATATTCTCTTATTTTGTCGGTAATGAGTAGCAAAGAAATTATCTATTATAACATTATTTTTTGTGCAATATTTTTGAATTGATGAAATTATTTTAGCAAAATTCATATATTTTTTAATTTAACAACTCATTTAATTTTTCGTTACGCGATAATGAAATGATATTTATCCTATGATAATTAATGAGATTTGTATAGTTAATAGATTGTGTATAAGTGATGTCGATTAAACGATTATCTTCTTTAGCAATTATCATGATCAGGGAATTAATGCCATATTTTTCAATTATTATTTCTAATAAATATCTAAAAGAATCATTTTCAGGTGAATTAAGATAAAATTGATTGTATATGATATTATTTTTAATGAGATATCTAGTACAAACAGATAATATTTCATCTATATCCATATAATTACTTATTTAATAAAATAGATAACGTTTCTGCACGATCGTCAGGTGTAGTATTATTAATGATACTGTATAAAGAAGTTTGTTTAATATAAGGATATTTATCATAAATAGATGCTATTGCCGTTATGTCGTATAATTTTTTATTTTTCATATCTATTATAACAACAATATTTTTAAAATTATAATCATAAAAATCGAGTAGAAATGATAGTCTAGAACGAAGCGGTTGATCGTTATCATCAAAATTTATATTTTCCCTTGTACATTTATAACAATATTCTTGAATACAAGCAAATATCTGCGAATCCGTCATGTGATTAATTATTTAATAAGTCAGTTAGTATATCAGAACGTTCTTGTTTTATTAAATCACTTAATAAAATGATTTTATAATCATCAATAGAATTATAGTAAAGAGATGCATTGAATTGAGATGTTGATATAGTAACCAGACTAAGTTGTGGGCGGTATATAATAATCATAGTATCAATTTCTTTAAATGGTATTATTAAAGTTATTTTTTAACGAATATAATTAACTGTTTTCACGTGTATGTTATTTTAACGCAATATCGTTCAATAATGTTAACCACATAGTTTATTCTATCAGGAGTTATCATGTATAATCAATCGTTTAATAATTCCGATAATATTTCATTTCGATGTAACTCACGTATAGGAATATATTTTAGATCAGTGTGCTTCTTATAATTTGTATTCATTATTTTATCAGCTGATAATATTTCATGTATCATATTTAATTCTATATCAATTATAAGAATTAATTTTGTAAAATCTTGGTTATTACGATCAAGTAAATAAGATAAAGTCCAAAATTCATTATTATTGAGTTCTATATTACAAGTTATGTTGTTTTTAGTACAATACTTTTCTATTAACATAGTTGTGTACTCTACTGCTGTTATCATATCAATTATTTAATAGTTCGCTTAATTTTTCACTACGTAGAATAGTTTTAATTCCTACTGTCTTATATGCTAGTGGATACGCAACAGTACCTTCTGTATAAAAATTCATAGTATATAAATTTTGATCATCGTCTATTACAATTCTTAATTCGTTAATATCATAATATTTAAGAGATGTGTTTAAATATAATTTTATGTCATTACTGCTATGCAACAAATTATAAGTTATGTTATTTTTAATACAATATTTTTCGATGGTTCTGATTATTTCTTCTTCCATACAATTATTTAAGTAATTCATTTATTTTTTCTGACCGCAGCAAAGTAGAAAAATGTATATATTTATGTTTTTTACTATGTATATTTCCAAATTCGTCAGGATAATCGATATAAAATCTTACCGAAGATAAATTAAGTAAGCAATTTTCTTCTTTATCTACAATTAGCCAGAAATTGTAATAGTGATTTTGCATTAAAATTTTAAGTGTCCCTGATCTGATAAAACTGCTAATCAAACATCGAGTATCTATGTTATTTCTATTACAATATCTTTTTATTAATTCAGCCGTTATTAGCACTTCTGTTTTCATTCCACATTATTTTAATAACTCAGTTATTATTTCTGCTCTCCTTTTTCCTAAATTTTCAAAAAAATAATTAAATGTATAATGCATCCCAGTATTACTCACATAGAAAGTTTTACTATTTCTTTTTTCGTGATATACTATTATATAATTAGAAATATCATGTAATTTACCTTCGTATATATCACCCACTGTAAATAAATTACAAGGAGAAATTTTACATCTAAATTTCATATTAATTCCTTTAATATTTCTTTACGTAATAAAGATTTAATGTAAATTAATTTATATAGTGAATCTGAAATTGTGCCATACATTGTTTCGTATCCGATTCTAAATACAGATTTAGTCGAAATCTGTATAAACAACACAATATCGTTTCCATGATACCTAATTAAATAATTTAACCAATCATCATGAATATGTGAATCAGGAAGATTATCAGTTGATATATTATTATCTTCACAATATTTATTTATAATGTTTAATAATTGATCGGGTGTCATTTTAATAATTCAGTTAACGTGTCTGCACGTAGCAGTTTAATTAATTGTGGTATGGGTACATATCTTATATAATATTTATATTCTTCATAGCCTTTAATAAAAAATGTTATATCTTCTAAATGATACTTATCAGTATTTATTTTAAGTGCGAATAGTTTAAAATCATAATGATCATGTATATATTCCAACATTTGATATATACTAGTAATATCAGGAATTTTTAAATTATTATTGTCACAATATCTTTTAATTAAAGTAAATATTTTATCAACATCCATGATGCAATTATTTTAATAATTCATTTAATGTTTCTGCACGCTCCAATTTAATTATTTCATAAATGCTAACATATTTATATGTATGATAGTCATCGTAGATTTTACTGAGAGTATTATCCTTAACAATGTTAATTACACATTTTCCTCGTTTATTTATCACAAGAAAAAATAAATTATTATTAAATAAATTTATGTAATAATCAAGAGGTATATACTTCGTTGATATATCTTTTTTTACACAATAGTTTTTAACAAAAATCAACGTTTGCTGAGCTGTCATTATTTGTCATTTAATAATTCACGTAATGTTTCTGTTCTAACAGATACAAAATATTTCTCAAAATTAAGGTCGAATGTGTTCAGTAAATGTGGACGATCTCTTTCATCTCTGATAAAATAAAGACAATATAATAAATATCTTTCGTAAACCTTTCCTTTCTTGAAAGCAACGTATTTATCAATTGTATCATATCGTGTTTTTATACACTTTACCATCATAACAGGTAAATGTAGTGAAAAATTAAGAATTAGCCAAATGTCATGTATTATATAGTGAAATAGTGTATATAAATGGCTAAAATTGAGATTGTTAGTTTAATATATAGTGTTATGAAAGTCGAATCATTAGAAGGTGAAATTTGGAAGGATATTATAGGATATGAAGATCGTTATGAAATATCTAATTATGGTCGAGTTAAAAAACTTTGCAAAAGACGAAAAATACGTGGCAAAGATATAAAACGAATGGAATTTTTACTAAAAAGTGCAGACACTAGAAATACTGGTTGGCTATCTGTATGTTTACGCAATGGTAAACATATAACAATACACAGTGTTAAAAGTTTAGTTGTTAGTAATTTTATATTTAACAGCCAATTAACCGCCACAGAAATAAACAGAATAGTTCATAAAGATGGCGACAAAAGTAATTTGAATGTGAATAATTTATGCCTAAAATCAGAAGAGGAACTTATAGAAGATACTTGGAATGATTTATATAAAATACTAAAACCATTATGTGACGAAAAGGAGCGAATGCTATCATATTCTGAAATAATAGAACAGCCTAAGTGTCAACAATTAATTTACACTACTCTTAAAACTGATTTAGTTACTGTTTCTAATAGATTTGGATTTAAATATGACAAAGCATCGTATTATAAACGCAAATATGGTACAATAGATGACTTAGTTCAACATATTAAAGATAAATATAATGGCATTATTCCGTTAGAAGACGAAATAATTGATGATAAAGGATTAACATATTGGATTAACACTTGTGGCGGAATTAAAAAATTACGAAAATACATGAATCAACCAGCTATAAATATATTTATAGCATTAGACAATGAATGGTATGATAGCACATATGATGCCAAATTTGCGAATTTTCTTTATATAAATAATATAACATTTGAATATAATAAAAGAATATCGACAAGTTCTAAACGTAAATATAAATATGATTTTAAAATAACGGGGCTACTAGCAGTTAACAAATAGCTAAACAAATTTATATAAATATATACTTTTGGAAATTTTCGAGTTTTTACCTTTAATATATAGATTTAGAACATGTTAAAAGGAATTGAAGTTCGGATTTATCCGACGAAAGAACAGACAGGAATGTTAAACTCGTTGTTAGGATCTTATAGATTTGTGTATAATCAATGTCTAAATTTTAAACAGGTCATGTATAATTCAGCAAATCAAAATACAAATTTAAACCAAACGAGTGAATTTTTTCATAATTGTTTACGTCCTAGTTTCGAATGGCTAACAGAACATAATACCAAAGTACTTAAACAATCAATAAATAACTTAGAACAAGCATATTCAAATTTCTTTAAAAACGGTAGCGGTTTTCCACAGTACAAATCTAGGTACGATGTACAAAAAGCACGTTTTCCAAAAGAGGCTATATCAGTTAATACGTTTGACGAAAAAGGAACTCGATTCAATCTGACCAAAGCCTTAAAGAGTATAAAATTCGAGTGCTCTGATCGCAATAGAAATTACTTACTCAAAAACAAAGATGGTATACGATCAATAACAATCACTAAGAAAAAATGTGGTCATTACTACGCATCTTTTTTAGTAGAGGGAGGCTTGCTCAAGCAAGCTACAACTCCAGCCAATAAATTTGTAGGCATTGATCTTGGTATAAAAACACTAGTTACACAATCGGACGGAAAACAAACTCTGAATCCAAAATTCATACGTTCTAATGAACAAAGATTAGCACGTTTACATAGAAATTTGAGTCGTAAGAAACCCAAATCTAAAAATCGTGAGAAAGCTCGTGAAAAATTAGCACGTAAATATGAGCGAATTGGAAATCAAAAATTAGATTACCTTCATAATATTACTTCCAAGTTGGTTAATGAAAACCAAGTTATCATCATGGAAGATCTTAATGTTAGTGGGATGATGCAGAATCACAATTTAGCACGATCTATTCAAGAACTAAGTCTATACGAATTTCGTAGGCAACTTGAATACAAAGCTACATGGTATGGTAGAGATTTGATCTTTGTTGATCGTTTCTTCCCTAGCTCCAAACTATGTTCGGGTTGTAGTCATAAACACGAAAACTTGACACTCGCTGACAGGACATTTAAATGTCCGTCTTGCAAGTTAGAGATCGACCGTGATTTGAATGCTGCTATCAACATCCTTAACGAAGGCATTAGAATATATAACCTAAGTGGACAAGATCTGATCGACTATACAAATGATCAGCTTGCTAAAGGAAATACCGTTAATCTCCGATTAACAAGGATAGGGACACGTTTGCCCGAATCGCAGTATGCAAGTACTGTTATGCCTGTGGATGACCAAAGTGGTCTGGTGAAGCAGGAAGAAGTAAGTCTACGCAAAGTCAAATTTGTTTAGGTTTTTTAGAGCGGTTAGATGGTACTATTAATTATATTGAAATTTGGGGTATGCAAACAGAAGATTATAAAAAAGTAAAGAAAAATAAATTAAAATTTTATAAAAAATTAAAACTAAAATTAATATCAATTGAAGAAAATATCTTTCAACATGGATTAGAAAAAACGAATAATCATTTTATTAATCTTATGATTAATAACAACATTAAAACATCAATTTTCAGTACATGTGTAGAAAAAATTAATAGTTTCAAAAGAGGTAACGAAAATGAAATAACTACCGAAATATTCAAAGAAATGAAACAATATGCTGTAATTAATGATTTAAAAGATATGCTAACAGCAAAAGAATGGAACGAAAAAGGGTACTCTAAGCACATAACGTACATATATAATAGACATATGACGTTAAACGAGGTAGCTATTAAGTTAGGTTTAAATATTGTTATTAAATCAAATGGTTATTGGAAAAAATTTGAAAATTTAGAAAAAGAAATATTGCCCATTATTAAAGAAAATGGTAGTATTTGGCCGACAATAACACATCTTAGAAATATAGGTAGAGGAGACCTTGATTGTGCCATATATAAATATTGGAATGGTAATATTGAATGTGCTAAATTATTTGGATTTGAGAGTTTTGGTTGTAGAGGACATATACAATTCAGAAAAATAGAAGGTTGGATAAATCATAGTAAAGAAACAGTTGTTATTTAATATATAACAGCATGGCAAATACAGGTAATTTGAATCCAGGAATTAATATTTATGATGATATTAATTTTTCGGTTAAAGCTGATATAAATCAAAAAGATCGTTCAAATCAGTCATTAATATCTAATTATTTTGGTGATAAACGCACTGTATATTTTAAATACGGGACAAATGTCAGCACCGAAGATAATATTAACACTGGACAATCTGGTGGATTTGAAGATCCTGCTATGTTTGGATTTGATCTTAAAATTAATATGATCGACTCCCCCATGTTTCAAAATTCAACCAATCCAAATTCACTAATTTCATTTTTGAACTATTTCAGTAGTGGTGAAAATACAATAGCAGAGATAGCATCTAGGGTATCTACATACAATAATTTTATTAATCAATTACAACTTTTTTTTAATAATACTACAGAGACTAATGTTATTAAAAATTTTAAGAGCCATTACTTAAAATCGATAAGCGGTTTAAGTAAATTAACAGAGACTGTTGATAAGCCTTTCATTGATTTTTATAAAGATAAAATTACTCTTTCGTTCAATGAAGATGTTAAGCAGTCTGCTAACTATTTGGCGGCACTATATAAAACTCTAACTTGGAGTAAAAAAAATGGTAAATGGATAATTCCTGAAAATGTAATGCGATTTGATTGTATAATAAGTATTTCAGAGATGAGAAATTTTAATCTAATTAAGAAATCAATTAATGATGGTACAGTTGCTTTAAATATGATAAGTGATAATATATCCCGTATAAATTATCACTTATACGAATGCCAATTTCAATTTGATGAAATGTCACATACAGATACCGTAGATGTATCTGCACCTAAAATATCAGAAGGTTATGTTGTAAATATTGTTTATAAATATTGCACTATGGAAATGGAAAAATTTGATAGTGATGATTCATCATATATAAATAATGAAAATATTAATCCTTCGACACGAGATCAATCAGATACAGATTTTTATTTGTCAGCTAGAGGGATAAACGTAAGTGAAATGAGTCAAGAACAAAAAAATTCTGAAAGAGCAACTTTAGAAAACAATGATAATATTAATAATCAAAAAAAACCATATGCAATTTTTCAAGAACAAGTAGCACAAGATGTTAATGATGAGACTCCTTTAACAGGGGTAGATGCTATGGTAGACAATCAAAAACAATCCGATTTCAACACAGGATTAGCAGCACGAGATAATTTACAGACTAGTATTTTAGATACCGCACGACAGACTATTGTAAACACAGCAATAGTTGCCAGAAATCAATTAATCAATGATACTATAAATTCAATTAGATCTAGTATTGGTGTACGATCGATCAATTCACCACAAAACGTTTATAATTCAAATTTAGTTATAAATGCTATTCAAGATTTTACCAATATAGGAATTTCAACAGGAATAAATGCAATAAATAATATAGGACAATGACACCAGATTTAAATGGTAAAATATTTATTGGAGTAGTAGAGGATACAAATGATCCACGTAAAATAGGTCGAGTAAAAGTACGTGTGACAAATATTTTTGATGACATACCTGTTGGTGATATACCTTGGGCATCTCCTTACAAAAATTGTGACGGTGAGATGTTTACACCACCTTCGAAAAATAAGGTAGTTTCTGTTGTTTTTGACCAAAATAACATATATATGCCTTTTTACATATTTTCTGAACACTACAATATCAATCTTGAAAAAAAATTGGCTGGGTTATCAGATGCTGATTATTCAACTTTCAAATCATTAATGTTTGATGAAAAAACACAAATATATTGTAATGACACAGAAGGATTGATGATTGATTACAAGTTTAATAATATTAATATAAAAAAAGATACTCTTACACTTAATCTTAAAGATAATTTTTCACATTTGAATATAGGTAATGATTCAAGTAACCAATCTGCTGTATTAGGAGATAGTTGGATGACATTTGTGGATGGATTAGTTAGTAATCTTCTTAGGGGTCCATATTTAGGAAATATGGGTGCTCCAGTTGTGGCTGATCCCAGTTTTATAGATTACTTAAATTCGTATCAGGCTAAAAGACAAACATTTCTTTCTAAACATGTCTCAATTGTTGATAATGATCAAGTATCAAAGAAAGATCGTATTGCTATTCCACAGGTGGGGGACAATTATACAACGACAATACAAACCATACCAGTAGCATATAGCACAGTAGATTTTGCCCCCCAATCAGGTATTACGCCACAGGTAGATAATCCTAATTATGTTGCTGAAAGTACAGATCAGAATATTGCTAATTCTCCACAAAAAAATAATCTGGTTCCAAGTTCAGCGGGATTGCCTTCAAATTCTGAATTACTCTCTATTATAGATGCTATGAACAGAAAAGGTTATAAAATATATGATACAGCCTTGAGACCTAATATTGTTGGTATCCGAACAAAGACAACTAATCCAATAGTCACAAATCAATTTGATGAAAAAATGTATCTATTTCTAAAAAACGATTTAGGAGAGTGGATTATGAAGAAATATGTCATAACCACAGTGCCAGGATTGGCAATCGGTAGTACCGTATTGCCTAATCGAGTTGCTGTGCTGGCTGCAGCACAGTATATCGATTACTTCATGATCAGAGTGCATGGTCCGGGAGGATATCTTGCCGTCTGTGCACGTAAAACAGGATTTACTGTACATAGACAATCAGCAACGGCAACATATACATTTGGTGCAATAACTAATGACGGTAGTGGCATAAACCTACATAAATCTGGAAGTCCTTTGGGACATGCGATATACAATTGGAGTGAAGGCTGTCAAGTTTTTAAATATGAATCAGAATTCAATGAATTCATGGCTTATTGTACAGCTTATCGTGATGCATCTAAGAATAATGTATTTACTTATACTTTAATGAATGATTCTGATATTATTCCTTCAACAACTTCTCCTTATACAGTATAACATTATTCTTTTTAATAATTTGCCCTGTCAAAGGATCTTGATTTAATTTTCTAGTATATGTTAAATTTAATCTTTTAGCTGATTCTTTCATAGTTATTTTTCGACTTTTTATATAACTCATATGGCTAGTAAAACCATTAGCTCGCCACGTTTCTGCTGTTGGCATTTCTGCGATATTATATAAAATTGAAAATTCTTTCATTTCTCTAAAAAGCTCAATTTCATTATATGAAACATAATCATCAATAATATCATAATTATCATTGAAATTAGATATTTTAATATTATAATCAATCATTAATTTTTTAAATTTTAAGTATATTATTTCATTACCATTTTTGAAAAGATCACCTTCAATAGATATTAATATTAGATTATTATCATTATATAATTTTGTTTTAATTTCGCGTTTATCTGTATATTCTTTAAAATATAGTCCCCATATTTCAATATAAACATAGTTACCATCAATATTCAATATTTTAAAGTCATAACGATATAGTAAATCATCAACAATTTTTTTCTGTGTTTCATATTTTATATTATTATCATATAAAAAATTAGCAAAATTAGCTTCGTAAGTGCTGTAAAAAATATTATTATCAAGCGTTTTATATCCAAACGTTAATAAAAATCCATTTTCGGATGCTACTTTATGAATACCTCCAAATTTTTTAAACCAATGATACAATCCTTTATCTTTTGACATTTTAATATAATCTGGTATAACGCCATTATAATTGTTATTTATATGTTCAACAAGTTTATCATATGTTCTCTCTTCACTGCTTGCTTTTATATTATCTTTTAATTTAAAATCCCACATCTTAGCAAGGTTTCTTAAACCACCTAAATGAACAAAAATATATGTCCAATATTTTGAATTGTTAGTTAATTTATCATTAGTTATCATTTCATTTTTTTCTTCATAATATTCAGCAAGGAAAGCATATGTTTCTATACACATATTTAAAAATATTTCATTATCTGTTATGTAATACATATTAGATGCTGATATATCAGAAGAATTGTTGTTGTGAAATCCTATACGATTATAATTATAACGAGTTAATATAATATTACTGTTTATAAAATAATTAAACACTAAACTTCTAACAGAATGTTCTACCAACATATTATTTTCTTGTAAATTAACAGATAATACATTTCCTCGTTTTCTGCCTTTTAATATTTTATTACTTACAACATTTTTAACTCTAGCCAGATTAGATATTTGATACTTTCCATCAGTATCTTTAATATACTTCCATTTTTCGCCTTTTAACGATTTTACTGCCATAATTACAATTTATTTTAACACTATATATTAAAATTTAAATCATAAGTTTAACTCAATTACTTTACTATCAATAATCTTTCAAAATCTGACTACTGTTAAACTTATGAAGATTGTCAAATAAACTATCTATAACCTCAGGTTTATCTTTAAAATCATTATGAAATAATAATATATCAAAGCTATTTTTTTCTAGCAATTTTTTAAGGTTAAGCAATTTTTCAATAGAAAATTTGTCATCAAAATCTGGAATGTAATAAATATCTCGATCTTTTAATATTGAGTCTTTGATACGTTGAAAAATAATAATTTTAAGATACATTCTATCATCTTCTTCCAGTTCTTCTTCTTGAATTATTTTCTTAACATCTATAACATATTTTTTTCGTATCTTATTGATTTTTAAGAATTTGTCTAATTTTTTCTTATTCGAAGTTGCCGCTATTATAAATCTCATGCAATGAGTTATGTTTAAAAGTATATATAAGAATGAACCTCTCTCCTCCAAAGAAATATTTAATAGATTTAATATATACATTTATGATTTTAAATTATCAGGAGTTCTTACTCACAGAAACTTCGAAGAATGATCCGATACCTTTGATTACACGAGAGAAGAAAGGATTATTTATTGTAATGCTCGGTAGTCCTGCTTCAGGAAAAAGTACTTTCACACACAATTTTATTTTGCCTAGAAACCCAACATTTAAAGTTATTAATCCTGATGATATATCATTGACTAGATCTGGCGGAGATCCAACAAAATATATACATGGTACTTCGGCTTTATCTATAAAATATTTACTTAACGTAGCACAAGGGAAGCATAATTTGTTATATGACAGTACTGGTACGGATTTCGAGCGCATCGCAATTTTAACAAGTAAGTTAAGAGCACTTGGATACAAGATAGTTTTTATACATTTTTTAGTGCCATTAAAAACATCGTTAGAATTGAACATACATAGGAAAAGTACCGAGGGCCGTTTTGTCCAAGAACCATATGTGAAAGCTTCACATGAGAAATCACTGGAGATGATCAAAAAGATCTATTATTCACAATTATATCCAGACAATTACTATTTGATATACAACAAATTAGACTATATGATGTTATATGAGTATATGCCACATATACATAAATTCAAATATTCCAGAAATATTACTTTGTAATTGTCTATTATTTCATTACATTTGTCATTCACGTACATATATTAAACAACATGAAACCAATAATGATTTTGAAAAAAGTTAGTGATATACGTAATGCCTATGGTTATGATTTTGTCGCAATTCTACAATTTAATTATGATGGAAATGGCAATGCTATTGTTCAATTTTATAATAAAGGTGACATTCAAAAAGATTTAAAATTTTGTCTCAGAAAAGATCTGAACAACATTTTGTTCGGTAACCCTACTAATGGCGAAAAATGGTACAGGCATGTTATCAATCACAGAAAAATCACCATCAAAGAAATATTAAAATAAACCGCACAAACAAAGACATATGACTAAAAGGAAAGAAATACTTCGTTTAAATGGAGTTATCAGTGATGATAAAAACAAACAAATTCAACCAATTGATTTAGATTTATCTGAAGCATGGGTTCTATTCAAACGTGCACTGAAAGCTAAATTCACAGGAAAGAAGTTACAAATATGGTCTATTACATGGCTAAATCATTGTAAGTATAACATTGTTGTGCACGTAACTTCTAAAAAGTGAAAATAGAAAGTAAAAAATTATATTAGAAAGAAAAATAAATATTATATTACATGGTGATAAATGATTTGAGTAAAAAATATTTGAGTAATTTATCAGACGATATTTCATTTAAACATATAATAAATATTAATCTTTTATATACAGGGCAATTTTTAGAAAATATAATTGAAATACAATTTCAAGAATTATATTCACATTTATTAATTTTATTTTATCACAGTGGGGTGATTGAAAAATTTGTTTCAAGTAAATCAACAGTATACGTAAATTACAGTGCTATAATAGCTCGTATAGAAAAATATTTATATGTAGATAATAAAGACGAAAGAATATGGCGCAATGGTTTGTACGCAATTGAACTTAGGCCACATCAGCAACTTTTATTTAAAGTTTTCAATCAATATAATAGGCAATATTTTGATGATATTTTAGCACAGAATTATAATTGGATTTATTACAATACTGATCATATATTTTTATTTAATAATAATTTTGTCTTACCCACTGATGCTGGGATACCTTATAAAACACGTAACGTGATTAGAGCTATTTTCGATAAAACTAATCGTTATATAATTCATTTTTATGATAATAATATAATACATAAAGGATATTCTACTAAGGAAAAAGATAATCTACGTAAAGAAGATTTAATAAATATATTAAAGCAACAGTATCGTAAAGATTATATAAAAACTCTCATAGAAAAATGACAATCGAACAAGCTAAAAAATCTTTAGAAAGATTAATTTTCAGCAACCATACCGTTTATGGTATAGGAACATTGGCAAACGACGATGGTCATAAATATATAAGAGTTGTTGTTGCCAATGAAAGAACTAAGGCAGAATTGCTAGAATTATTTCCAGACAGCAAATATCTTGGACACGAATTAGAAATCATAATTTCAGAAATGACAAAAACACAATAAACATATGGATATACAAGATTCAGACACGAAAATAATACAAGAGAAGTATAAATTAACCAACAAACTGGATAAATTTAACTTTACTTTTGTCACTACCTAAGCTGAAAACCGAGTGGAGTTTTGACACGCCATCCCAATCCCAACGCCATCTGAGTACGTTGTTGACTATCCCATACAGCTCTTTCCAGTCTTTAGAGGCTTGAAGTTTCTGAGCAACTAGCTGACTCACGACTACCTTGCGGTAGTCAGCGAGTCTGACCATAGTGTCAAAAATTGTTCCTGGTACTGGAGGGTAGGATAGACCTTCACTAAATTTAAACATGCCCCGTCTGCAAATTTCAATCGCAGCATTTGTGGCATCAAAATTATTATATAGCATATTTCCGATGAAGGAACTATATGCCGGATCTACTTCTATTAATTCTATGCCGTACTTGGTACATCGTTTTGTAATTTGATGTTCAGTAAGTGTACGGTGCCAAAAATTTCTTACTTTCTGATTACTCGATTTTGAATCAAACTTCTCATTTGCTCCAAGATTGCTTAGATTCTCTTTCACAAAGTGGGCAACTCTGAAGCGAGTTGCCGTATCAAATATCTTTTTCCATACATTACAAATCTCGTTCCGTCTTTTGCTGTTTTGTTTAATAGTACGTATATTGTCAGAAGCCAGACCCAATTTTTTATTAAGTTCAGTTAAATCGACGACACCTTCGTGTATGATCTTCTTAATGCCGTTTAAGCCTTTATCTGCAATACAGAAACCAATGTACTCAGGATTGAGATCGACTGACATATATCTATTTTTAATCTTCTCCGTTAGTTTCTTAGCTTTCGCTTCTTCTTCGTACTCTGTTTTAACGGTATATCTGAGTTTTCTTTTTTCTTCGTCAGGAATGTCCATCTTTTTAATCTTAGCTAATTCTTTTCTTTTAGTTGTTTCTTCAAGGTAAAATTCGGACAACTTCTCATCATCAAACGAAATACAAACTTGTTTGGTACTTATTTTTAGGGTAACAGATATTTTCCCAACATCTATTTGCGCCTGTAATTTTTTAAGTTGTTCTTGCTGACTTCCTGAACATGAGTACGTGATTATTATTTTCTTGCCTCTATATGGTTTGTATGTCAAAGTTTTCTTCTCAAAATCAAACGTCACAAATCTATTACCACCTTGATTAGCTTCACCAACTATGTAAAAATGCATAATTCTTTTTTCATCCCATAGTTGGGATTGCTCATCAATTTTCCGTTGATTTTCGATTAACATATTATCACGTTTTAAAACATCAGTTTCTTTCATTATCACTTCAATGTTGTTATATAATTTAGTTAGTACACGTTGTGTTTCTTTCCCTCCGAAAGTGATTTCCCGTTTAAGGGAATCCTCTAATTTTTTTAATCTTTTTGTTAGTTCTGTACAACGCACGAGTGTTTTTAGCTGATGGTTTCTTCTTTCCAGTCTTTGTTAATTTAATAATCTGTTGTTTTAATTTAGTAATTTTGATAACTTTATTTTTATTGATTGTCGTTATTTGTTTCTTTTTAGTTTCTACATCACTAAACAACGACCTGTATTCTGGTAGATTTAAATTGAATTCATTCATTAAGTTTTTTACAAACTCTTGATCGATTGGTTCAATCGATGTTTTTTCGAAATGTTTATAAAGCTTATGAAAAGCGAACGAATAATTCTTTTGTTTCTTGATTAAAAATTCTGTATCTGAACATTCTTTAATCTTTCCTACAATTGTTAACACGTTAATGACAATTTTTATACCTCTATATATTATATTCTAAAAATCATTTTTACTGTTTTTAGCGTTATTTTTGTTTATTTACTAATTTTAAGTATATTTGTAATAGATAATGTTTTATATACTATATATATATATATTACAAATTAATAGCTATTTATTGTTCACAAATCATATATGAGAAATTTGATTTTATCGACGAATTAAAGAGAAAACTACAAGTAAATTGAATTATCAAATGAGTAAAGATTATTTGAATTATATAGCAGCTAAGCAGTATGGTGTTTATGCTTGGATACTGTCAGATTCTCGTATGGATATGTTATATGAATATTATTGTGATGAAATGTCAATCCCATATAACCAAAAGTATATTTACATGGATAATGATTTTGAAAAGTATTTACAAGTGGACAAAGAGAACAGAGAAGCATTTGTAAGAACCTTGAAAATAAATAACATATTATCATGACATTTTTTGAACTTAGTGGAAATATATTAAGAGAATTAAGAAAGATTTCACACCGCGAATATTGTGGGGCATTAAGTTTAGACCCAAAGCAGGTAAATATGTATAGTGATAAAAATTTTAATTATTATCATAACACAAAAAATCTTAATAAAGAAGCTTTTATAAGAACTTTAAAAATAAATAATATAATAAATAATCATGAATAATATATTTTTCTATAAAAACAACATACAATTTTTAGCAAATGATCAAAAAATTACAAAAGATAATTATATACGTGATTTGATGTATATTATTCCACGTAGTATACAACACCAGTACAAAATGTTTTGTCAAGAGGTATCTAAAAAATATTGCGAAGAAAATATTCAAAATGATAAAGATTTTTCAGAGTTCATGACACTACCATCTGAACAAGATTTGATTTTTTTCAGATCGCTAGCAATTAATGTGGTATTAAAATAGTACAAAAATACATACAAATATGAGCATAGACGAAAAAACAACAATGGCTCGTTTACCATCATTGGAGAAAAATTTCCAAATATCTAAAGTTAAACGAGGACTTACACTAGATGAGGAATATGAATATTTCTGTAATCGAAGTAACAAAAAATATATAAAATGTAAAATTGGCATAGATAATAAATTCAAAAAATATTTAAATGAATTATATACCCTAAAACCAAAGAAAAGAACATGGTAACAAGAGAGGAATACGAAAAAGCTAAAGAATTAATACATAGTTTTAAACAACAAAAAAATGTCTATTATACAAAGTCATATACATGTATTTGTTGTAAGAAAAATGAAATTAAACAAATGCGAGATTTTCATAAACATACAGATGCTGAAAATCAAGAAGAAGGCATTTGGAACAATGGATTTATGTCAAAAATAGTTGGTGGATATGGTAGCATATTTGATGGATGTCAATTTTATATTGCTATATGTGACAGTTGTCTTGATACTTTATTACATGAAAAATTAATTGTTGATAGAACTGATTTTAATGAAAAAATGATAAATGATAAGTCATTTGATCGTTATATAGCTATTCAAAATATATTAGAAAAAGAGATAGATATAAACAACAATTCGATTGAATTTTAATATAATAAACACAAAAACAAATATAATAAAATGTCACTTACAACAGGAAACAAAGTATTACATCTTAATTGTTACTTCAAATTACCAGAAGATTTTAATGGAGATTTGAATGATGCATTGCAAGCTCTTATAGATTATCGTAAATCTGATAAAAATCATGAAGATACGTTTGAAGCAGATGAGCAATCTTCATTATATGAAAATTGGTGGAATATGATACATACAACAGATAGACCATTTTTCGCAGAAGCATCAATTTCCGAATATAATAATGAACCTGCTGGTGACATAGAATCTTGGAAAACTTTACCACTTTAATATAATTATATGGATTTAATAACGAAGCATCTCTGTCTAAGCAAAGAAGTAGGAATAAACGAAAATATGTTCGGTGGAGTTATGATGTCTTATCTAGATTTAGCTGGTGCCATTTATTGTGCAGAACTATGCGAAACAAATACACTTGTGACTAAAAAATTCGAAGTGAATTTTGAGAATCCTGTTAAAGTAGGAAATATAATTCACATATATGGTTCAGTAGTTTCTATCGGTAGGACTTCTATTTCAATTAAATTAGAAGCTAGAAAGGTAGATGTTGAATCAGGCGAACAAAAAACAGTTTGCAGTGTTCCTATAACATATGTACGAATAGATTCTGATGGACATTCTAAGCCACATAATAAATATATTAAAGATAAAATTAATAAATTAATTGAATCTTATAAATGTATAAGCGTAGAATAAAAATTTGCAAAGAAGGTGAATTAGATTTGTCTAAATTAACCGATGAATTTGAAGTAGGCAGTTATTGCTATATAGCACATTTATTAACTGATTTTTTTATAGTATCAAGTGTCTATGTATTTAAGTCATATGTTTATGGTATATTTAGCTTTACTAGTAAATATCCATATTTGTATGTTAGAGCTAATGCTATACTTAAAATATTAGATAGACCAATGAGTGGGATATATTTTCATTACGAACCGTTAAGTAAAAATGATTTAAGAAAAAGAAAAATTAATAATTTATTGAAATGACACCAAAAGATTTTGATAAAATTTCATCCAAAAATTTTTATCAATTTGTTTCAAATAACATGCGAAAATTAAACGCGGAAATAAAATATAAGTTTAGAATTAACTTTGTATGTGAAAAGAAAGATCCGAATATATTATTCAATAGCGAAAGTGATTTTATATTAACTATAAACGAAACTGGTTACAAATATTCTTACGAATATAATAAATGGGACGAAATAGGTAGAAATATTATTACTTATATGGTTAGACGGCATCGACAAGAAACTATTAATAGTATATTGGAATGAAAAAATATACTCATATAAATTCGGGCAATTTAGCTAACAATATGTATTTGACAGTATTGAAAAATGCTAAATTGATTTTAGACACATTTAATAAAAAATATGGTCTTGAACTTTCAATTAGAACCTTCCAAAATGATTATGGTGAAATTTCTATTGTACTAGAAACATATAACAATTCATATGGATGGATAATTTTTAATATTGATTCAACAGAATATAATTATTTAGAGTATGAATATCTTTCTATCAGAGAAGATATTATTAATTTTATTATACAATTGAATAGAGAAAAAACTATTTATCAAATATTAAAACAAACACTATAAACATGAAAACAGTAAAAATTAATCACAAGAATGGAATTTCTTTTAGTACAGTAGTAAATAAAATTATCAATAATTTCGGCAAAGAAAATTTGCATCTAACCTTTAATGCTTCAAATAATTATACTAACGAAGATATTACAGCTACGTTTGGTTCTGATAATATTGAGCAGTTTAATATGTGGTCAATGCTAATCGAAGCAAAGTTAGCATCAGGATCTATATCAGGTATATCTTTGGTAGTTAGAAGGTTTTTAGTTGGTGATAAAAATAAAGTAGAAAAATTAAATTATCAAAATAAAACTATTTTAATACCAAAAAAACATATCTATCATTTTTATATAATGACTGATGAAATTGTTGTTTTTGACGAAACTGAGACCAATGACACACAAAACACCAACGCTAGTACGGGTCAGAAATTATCACCAGAAATTGACATTGTGTGTAAAAGTTCTGAAAAACTGTTGAATGAATTACTATTTGGTAAATACTCAGTTAATGAATTATTGGATAAAGTTAATGAAATAGGTATGGAAAATTTATCTAAACAGGAGCTTGAATTTTTAAATTCTAATAAATAATTTCATTAAATAATAATACACTTATTAGTAATATACATTATAAAAAATGTACAGAAATTTTAAAATTAACGCTGTTTTAAATTATTTAATTGAACAAATTATGCAAAAAATAAAAAAATTAGGTATAGCTTATTTATGGGCTTTGTCAATGATGTTTTTAAGTGCCATATTTTCAGTATCTATCATACTTATGATACATCCACCACACCTGAATTTACTTAGTTCTAATGTTAAGAAAGGGAATATTGATTATTCTATGCTCACAGCATGTGTGAGTTTGGAAGAACTCATATTTCGATTTATTCCGTTTATAATTGCCTTGTTTATACCACTCGGAAAATATTCTCGTTATAGATTATATGTAATATACTGTATAGGTATATTATCGTCTATAATGTTTGGCTTGGCACATGGTAATTACTTAAATATTTTTATACAAGGATTAGGTGGCATGGTACTGTGGATATGTATGCTCGAAGCATATACACTTTACATAAATAAAGGAGTAATAAATGCGATAATAATATCTATTTTTTACACAATTATTATACACCTGAGTTTTGATATATTAGTTATGTTCAGTATTTGGACATGTATGTTTGTAATTATCATTTGGTGGTTATCGGAAAAGATGTCAACAAATAATGCAATATCATGAAAGCACATATTTCAAAACAAGAATGTGAATTAATTTTCAATTATATCAAACAAAACACAAAATTTGTCGAGAAAAAATTACTGACTAATTATAAATTTGATATATGGACAGATAAAACAGATACAGGATATAGTTTTGTCATTCGGCCAATAACTAATATTAAAAATCCTGGTGTTAAAGCTTTTAAAATTATGTTTGAACATAAATTAGATTCTTATTCTTGTACTTTTATTGCTAGTAGCATTCATTTAGAATTTTGCCAAATAATTATTGATTACATCTTAACGTTACGCAGAAGTGATTTGATAAGTAATGTTATTAAATGATAATATATTTATTGATAATATAAAGTATATTTGGCTATTTAGATTTTTCTCCCTACCTTTGTGTTAAATATAATAACATTATGGCTAAGCAAAAAACATATAAAGTGATTAAAATGTATTCAGCGTATTCTAAGAAAAAAGGCAGCATACAGAAAAAATGTACTCTCGCCAAAGAATTGACACTCACCGATGCCATTTCTTATGTTAAAGAACATTATGGATTAGATTTTACCAATGTGAAAGAGGGTAAGATTCAAGGGTTTATATATCCTGAATTTATTAAAATAATTTGATTAAACATATTATATTTTGATATGTTAATAACTTTCGTATAAAGTATATTTGGTTATTTAAATTTTTCTCCCTACCTTTGTATTCAGATATACAAACTCAAAAATCACACATATGGAAACTTCTATCGTAACATATAAACATTGGGATGAGACTTTGAGAAAAAAGAAAGTTACTGTCATACACGTTTTCAAATGTTTTGCTGGATCACCTTGTGAACAAGTTGAATTTTTTATAGAAGAACGAGAAGATGAACTTAGTTATGGCGAAGAAGTTATAATGCCAGTAATCACCAGTGATGGTAAATATGCTACTGGTATTGATCCTTGGAAGTTTGACATGAAGCCGGAATTTGAAGAAGGTGTTATTTCTTTGAAAAAAGGCACAAAGGGACATACCTTAGTTAGTGTATCTGAACTGGAAACTGTCCTTTCCACAATTGAAGAAAAATATCCGATAAAATACATTATTGATCTTGTCGCAAAATCCAGACGGATAATTAAATCATTGTCCGAAAAAACAGCTTTGAAAAGATCAAGAAAAACTGTAAAGAAAGAAGCTGTTGACAAAAAGACATTTATACGCAACCTCAGTCAAACTAAAGAAATTGAAAAAGTAATCTCTGATTCCTTTGATGAAGTTAAAGTTAAATATGTCGAAAAAATATTCGAAGGCATTGAACAAAGAATTGCTAAGGCACAAGAAAAAATCGGAGTGAATACCAATGTGTCTTTAATCGAAGCTTTTCAAAAAAGCTTACCCAAATATGACGGCACTAGGTACGAAGCGCGTCAACGAGCAAAAGAGTATTTAGCTGAGCTTTATGCTGAGGTTGCTGAGTTTTTTAATGATAACAAAGAAGTGGTGGATGGGTATAAAACTATCTTTAATTTGGTGCTAAGGAATAACTGGAAAGAACTGGCTTATATTAAAGCTGAGAAGTATTATAACCACCTTAAAGAAGAATTTCTTGATAAGAATATTTTTAAGATCGGCACCATTGTCCATAACAAGAAAAATTTTGTTAAAGTAGTTAAACGACATATTCAACTCGGTCATATCGGATTCGAAGGAACTTTCGAACTTTCTTTTGCTGATGGTTCAAAGTTTGATGTTCGGAGTAAGGCGGTGTTTGTTTGGGGTGAAATACAGTGTAAGCATTACCGTTTCCCTACCACCTTCCATAACATTGTAATGGCTGAAGGTAAGCATAAATCCATGAGCGAAGAAGAAATGGTTAATCAATTTTCTGTAAAATAATCTATAAAAACATATGACCTTCAAAGAACTAAAAGAACTTGCTGTAATACTGATGACGGTTGAAGCCGATCGGAAAATTAAAAGCTTATCTAAATTTCCGGGCGATGAAAATAAACTTAACGGTATTTTTATTAATTATCAGAATAAAGAAACTGCAATGATTGTGGAATATTTTCCTAAAAATGATTCTATAAGAATTTATCAGAAACAATCTGATTACAACATAGGTGTTCAGAAAGTGTCAGTTCTAAAAGAATATAAAAAGAAAAATACTACCAATAAAGATTTTGAAAAACCCATCCTAACGAGAACTCAATTAGCCAAGAAAATACAAAGTGGTAAAATAACTTTTGAACTACATGGACATTTCACTGGGACGAGCAGCACGAATGAACATATGGTCAAACGACTAAAAGAAACATTCTTAGATGAATTCGAAAGAAATGTTGATGGTGCTGCTGGGGAGAATGATGGTAAATGGACATTAGATGAGAAAACTGGCGAAACCATGAATGGTGCGAATAAACGTATGCGTGAACATTATTCTATAAAGTTAAAACGCGAGTATAGAATAAATGACCATCTGTTTGAAAGTTATGACATAGGAAACTGTTCTGTCTGTGGGAAACATTTGGATATAGTATTGACAGATAAAAATACTATTTCTGTTTATCCCGGTTTCAGAATGAAAGACGTTGGGGATTTTAATGTAGTATGTGATTTTCAATCTGGCCCACCACACACGGGTGGTAAAATAAAAATTGAAAGTGATATGGTGGTGACTAATTTCCTGCCTCACATAAAAGGTGATGTCCCTAAAGATAAAGAATATTCCGACGAGTATAGTTTGTGCTCTTATAACGGAAGAAGAAATATAACTAAATGGAAAGCTGAAAATAAAAATGTTGCTTATGGTCAGATGAGTAATATGAGTCTTTCTATTTGGATCAATAAAGCAAAGGATCACATTATACTGACCGAGGCTTACATGGAATCTGATGTTAAGGAAAAGAAATTGAAGAAGATGGGTATGAAAAAGGTTGGTGGTAGAATTTCTTTAGCTATGTGGAGGTGGGAAGCGACCGATGTAAAGACATTGGAAAAAGCAGCCGGGAAGAAAATAGGAGCTATTAAAGCGGAAATGAAGAAAGACTACCGGGATATTGAAACCTTTCCAGTAAAGCACGGAGAATGGATATTTAACCATTATTTCGATACTACTCCTGATCCTGAGGATGAAGATGAGCTATTCATCTACGCTGAATTGAAACTCAATAAGTAAATATATTAAAATATGATATGTTGATAACTCTCATATAATATATTTGTAGGATTGATATATTCATTGTACCTTTGTGTCGTAATCAAACTCTAAAACTGGACATTATGACAACTATTGTAAACTCAGTCGAAGAAGCAATGCACATGGTAAAAAATGTGATAGATAAATTTCCACGTAGAATATCTGTAACGGTACGTCCGGGCATGGGATTTTTATCAGCTCTGCGTAAGTTTGCCACAGAAAGCGGTAAAAATTTGTTGGAGATCAGGGTGGTACATTTGTCAATGGATGAGATGGATGGTATCATTGAGCAAATCAATTACTCAATCGATAGTGGTACTGAGGCCATAGTAGTATTCGATGAAATGGATAGACTTCCAGAAAGTATGGTGGCTGAATTCAATGAGAAAATCAAGAAAATAAGCCCATACAGAACAGTGATATTTCGCACTGTTGAAGCATAACAATATAAAAACCAACCAACATGGAAACTATTCGTATACCTGTTATGTCTGAAGACCTGATTAAGCAAGACACCGAACTTTGTGTTACAGGTGTCATTATCGGTCGAAATGTATTTTTCTGTAAGGTTTACCTTAACTAAATTTAAACTTTCACACTATGATCTACCTATCAATCACATACATTTTCCTTGTTATTATCAAGGCCAAAAAGAAAACAACCTACTAACATGGATGCTCGTCAACGTAGACAATTTCGCAAGAAACGTTTGGCTCAAATAAGAGCAGCCATAGTTGAACTCGAAGCGTCTGTACCACCGGATAAGGTGAGTTCAGAAGGGAAAGTTATTGTTGACGATTTAAAAAATTTGCTGAATAGCTTTGATATAGGGATATTCGAAGTGGCTGATTTGAACGAATTATACAATGCTTTTCGTCACAATAACATTAGGGTATTAGTTACTGCGAAAGATATAATATATAGGTATCGCAAGTTTGATAAGGCCAGAAGGCAAAAAACAATAAAAGATCTACTATTATGAGCCGGATAAAAAATGATCCTGAAAGGGAATGGATAAAAGGAAGGGTTTCGGAAACAGATAAACCCAAAAAGAAGAAAAAGAAGCGAAACCTTATTAAGTTAAAGGTGCTTCTTAGGAAGATAAAAAAGAGATCAAAGAAATGATCTCTTTTTTACATTTCCTGTTCTTTCAATTCTTTCTTGATCTTAAAGGCTGCAAACTTCGTGTTAGATGCCATTGTAGATTTTTTAATAACCCAATCAAGATATCCCATATCTTCGATTACACGTTGATCCTTATTCTTTCCTATGTTGTAATAGTATTCCCCGTTCCTGATAGAAAATAATCCGCTAAAATCCACTATTTGGTTACCGTTTTTATCTGATCGGACTATACCAGATATTTCCTCCGCTGATCTGGGTAGGTTATATTCTTCTACCTGTTTTTCGAATACTGCAACAGTTGCTTTAACATCTGCAGCAGCACCATGACTGCCATCTATATCTACACCAAAATATCCCTTGTAAATGGCATTTAGAGTACGTGGCTCATACTTATAGAGAATATTGAAGGGATCTATGATATTACACTTTAATGGGTTAAACGGTAGTTTAAATGAATGTAATTCCTCCATCAAGATAGGTATATCAAATTTTAATATGTTATATCCAGCCAGATCACAATCTTTGAAGAAATCAAAAACTTCCTGTGCTTTACTTTGGAAAGTTGGTTCATTTGCTAACTTTTCTTTAGTATATCCATGTACCTCTGTTGCTTTAGGATGTATATCTATGGTAGGACAAAATAATGAATAAAATTCCACTTCTGAACCATCAGGATTATATTTAATGCCGTATAACTCGATTATTCTATCACGTTGTACATCGGCACCAGTTGTTTCAATATCGAAAAAAATAAGTGGTCTGGTAAGTGTTATATTTAAACTCATGTTATATTTTGTTTTTAAAATCTGTGTTGACAAACTTTCAGAAATAACACAGATTCTTATGACTACTATTTCTCTATTTTAAAAAGGAGAATCTTCGTCTATATTGCTTTTTCGTTTATTTGTCGCAATTTCATTAGTTCTTAAATCAAACTTATTTTATAGTACTTACTATTTATATGCTTCAAGGCTCTATCGAAAGGTATATTATGATATCTCATTAAAAAACTACTCGGTTTAGTTCCTCCAACACCACATTCAAAACATTTATACTTTCCTTTTTTATCTGATACTCTAAAATGATAATCATTAGCAGTGAAAATTCTACAAAAAGGGCAACGACCAACTAAATCCTTACCCGATTTTCTTAAAATAACATAATCTTTAAGGTAACTACATACTTATTCAACCCAAATGATTTGTTATTTTACAATCCCCATTATAGCCTTTCTTGTAATAAAGACATCCAACAGGAAATCCGAAGGCGAATCCGTGTTTACGTCCACCACCCATATAAATCAACTCTTTTAATCCTCCATAACAAGAAACCATGCTATGAACCTTGTTGCTTTTAAAGGCTTTTGCAATAGGAACGAAGAATACTACATTTTTAGATATTTTAAAAGCATGTTCAAGAAATTGATCATATATCGAATAGGGTGGATTTGTTATTATCCAATCAACATCTGTTGTCCAATCAAAAAAATCCAAACCATCGGTAATTTCACATCTGTATTTTTCTTCATTCCTAAACCTATCATAAAATACATTTTTGCCTGCGGACGGCTCTAATATACTGCCCTCTGGATTGAAATAATCAATTATCCATTGAGCTGTTTCTTTTTTTGTATAAACAGTATCAGAAGCGGTTGCTTTACCTGTTTTATTGGGCTTAGTTGGTTTCATTCATTTGGGTTTAATAAGTATATAGTTACCATCTTTAATTACAAGAGATAAAGGTGTATTACATAATATGTTATTTATATCTTGCTGTATAAAAATTTGATCGCTTTTTAAACGATTGCTTTTAGAAAAAAATTTACTTCGTTTTCTTTTGTACATATTCTTTCCATTGCACCACTTCTGTACTATCAATATAATTATATAATTCTATAAATTTTTGATCAATATAATGAGCGACAAATATTTCATTTGTTCTGCCTTTTTTCATTTTAGCAAATACCTTTAAACCACCAGTGGGATTTTTATGGTATGGGTTCCAACGTTTCATGAAATTAATCTTTTTTACATTTACAATTACCTTCAATATGTGCTTTATTAATGAATTCGATAACTTTGTCCTTATCTTCTTGTGAAAGATTAGCATTTATTAGAAAAAGATCAATATTTCTTTTTAATTCATTACTTAGCGATTGCATCATTTTTTCTTCGTGCATATTAGTATTCTTTAGGGTTTAATTTATAACATTCTATAAAATAGTCGTATTTATCGAAATCAAATTCACAATTTATAAATTCATATATTTTTGATGCCAGTGTTCTCTTAATTCTATAAGGTCTATACATATCATTATCCTCAACGTCTGGTTTAAAAATATTTTGTAGAATTTCTAACTCAATAAATATTGAGAATTTTCCTTGATATTCTTGAAAATTTTTATCATAATATACTATTAATCTTTCGACTTCCATTATAGTTTTATTTTTTAATTAAGTTGTTTAATTTCTTAGAGCGAACGATTTTAGTATGGTAATCTTTAATAATTTTTACTATTTCTTTTGAAGAAATTACTGTACATTTAGCTGTTATCTCCTTAATCCTTCTTACTGGAATATCGTAATGATAATAATGCTTAGCATGAAACCAACATCTTTTTATATTAAGTATTTCAGCCATTTTATGTAAATTCTCTATTGAATATGGCTTACATATCAAATGTCTATTATTATCACAATAGAATATTAATTTTTCTTCCATTAAAAAGGCAATTCATCATCTAATTCATTAAATATAGGATACCAATTATATTTATAGATATGTTCTTTAATATATTCAGAATCAAAATCTTTATCTGCTAATATATCATTGATTGTTACATTTCTATGTTCATGAGATTTAAGTTCATGCCAACCACGTTCTTGTAATTTCCATGTACGTTGTGCAATACGGGACTCGATGCTCATTTTCTTTCCACGCCTAACGATGTATATTCTTTGTAAGCAATGTAGGACAGCATCTTCGACAGTTTCTATAACATTAATACCATCATAACTAACACCACAACAACTTATGTCTACTTCATTAATTAAGTTATTGATATTATCCATTATATCACTATTAGTAGCATTTCTTGGTCTAATGATCTGAACAATTTTATTATTGTTGTTCATATAAGTATGTGGTTCAGAAATTATTGCTATTCCTATGTAAACAGCATTTAAATCTTTTGACGATAAAGACGGTAGATGTTGATAACCATGTTGTAATAAAACATCATTTATTATACCAGCTGATTTAGGTCCGCATAAAATATCAACATCATGTATTTCTAATTCAGATATAGAGTCTCTTATAGCACCTCCAAATATTTTTACTTTGTCAGCATTAGAAAACAATTCGTCTGAATTAAATTCTAAATAATCATCAAGTCTATGTTTAATTTTTTCTTTTAATGTCATTTATAAATTTCTTGATTAGTTATAGGATCGTAGTACTTAACTTGAATTCGCGTGTTTATTAATTTACCATAAGGATTATATACATATTTTATATAAACTTGTGACGAATCATTAATAGTATTATAAACATAAATATCATTAATTTCTGATGTGTATTTAGGAGTTTCTGATTTTATAATTAATTTAGTTTGCTGTTTTTCGTAACTAAATTTAGTTGATTTTTTGTATACGGTGTCATAGTCGATTATATTAGAAAATATAAATCCAAGCAGAGATATAAGTGCTAACGCAAAACCATTTCCTAATGCACTATCATTATCACTATCAAAAGCATAAATTAAAAATCCGATTAGTCCAACAAATCCAGCAGCTGCAAAAATTATTAATAATATCATGTTTGTTTAGTTTTTAGATTTATAGTTAAATTTATTTTAAAGTTTTATCAAGTTAGTTATGATAATTGCTTATTTTATATCACTTAAAAGTTTTTTAAGTTTAGATGTCCTTGACCATTTTTCGCCTTTTTTCTTAACTACATTAACAAGTTCTTGAAAATAGCCATTATAAAAATCTTCACGTAAACGAATACAAGATTTAAAAATATAATCAGAAAAATAAGGTATATGTGTGATTTTTATTAACCAACGATCTGCATCATCATACGAAAATCCACCTAAATCATTACCATCACGAATAATCATTATTGATATGCCTCCTTTGTATTTTTCGTATACAAATCCAATATCATCAGCCTTACTATTTAAAAAAGATGATGTTACTAAAACTAAATCGCCTACTACGAATTTATCTTTTTCTTTCATACAACATTGTGATAAAACCTGTTATTGTTAGAGTTATACCTGTTGTAATTGCGGCAATTCTTGCAGTTTGTTTGTAAATTGGAGTAGGAGTCAATATTCCTGTATTTCCAATGCTTCCATTTACATAAGTATTTTCAGATGGTGTGGCTATACCTATAACAGTAAATAGCACTCCTGCAGATAGTACAATAGTGCCTCGTTTAGATTCTTTTTGAAATCCCCGGTGTCCATATTGTGCCGATAAATTTAAATTTATCGCAATCAGCATGACCGATAATAAGATTAATTTTTTCATGTTAGTAGTTTTACATAACAGTTTTTATTTTCATTCTTTCAAACCACTCATCTAAGGTACATATATTATATTCTAATGAATCAAAGTCACATTTATCTATAAATATATCATTACTAGGAAATAATTTGGCAGTGTTGGGATATGCAAACGACCCTTTATCTTTATTCAAATTGAAATCAAAATCTTTGAATTTTTCAAAAACATCGAATAGAAATTTTTCTTTACTTTCGTATTCAAATGGAATATATGAAGTACCGGAAGATCCTTCTTCACCCCAGCAGTATGTATAAATCAACTTTTCCATTTTAAATAGAATATTCGTCATTAGATGGAGTTATACACCACATTATAATATACAAAAGAAATAATTCAGATGTAAAAGTGAAACAAAGCAGAAAAAAGAAAATTCCTCTAACTAAGGATGTATCAATATCGAAATAATCAGCAATACCTGAACAGACACCACCTATTATACGATCGGCATCATTACGATATAATTGTTTTTTATATTTCATATTTTTATGCTAATTTTTTGTCTTTAAGAAATTCTCTTAAAAATTGATTTTTCTTGCCTCCGATACTTTCTACCCAATCGTTTTTACGTTCATTAAGTAATGATTTATTTGTAATTAGTGAGTTAGCTAACGATAAATCAGGATATTTCGCTTTATCAAAAACTCGTTCATCTACTAGAAATACAATAGCTGTCATAGCATCATTCAAATCTGGCTCTTTGAATACGGCAATATGTATACCATTTCTTTCAAGTTCTAAGAAATACTTTTGCATAGTGCCTAAATCGTCAATAGACATACCAGTATATCTTCTATTTGATGTGACATCTACTTTACCATTATTAGTAGTACCACCGTTTAAAATGATAAAGGTTTTATTTTTCGTTGCCCATTGTTGATATTCTTTGGTTTTAGAATATTTCAATCCATATTCAACCACAGCATGTCCAAATTGTATTCCAGCATGTATAGTACCTGATAGTTGATAATTTATAAAACCATACATACGATATTCAAGTTTGTTTTTCATTTAAAGTTTATTTTCTTTATCTAATTGTTCAATTCGCGAAATTTGCTCTTGCGTGAGATTTGCTTTCAACCAAGCCTTGTCACTATAATTATCAACCAAATATATTAAATCAAAATCGTTAATTGGTAATCCTGATTTGATATTTTTAGTAATAATATCAAGCCTAGATAATAATTGGTTAAAATCTTCACGTCTAGCAAGTATTACATCTAATTCAGAAAAATCATAGACATTTGAATGATATATTTTACTGACAGTTAATTTATATTCACCTTCAAGTATTTTTTGTAAAATTAATCTTGAATTTTCATGCTGTGCGCCATCCTCCCAATCAGAATCTTTTTTATAATTTTTGTGATTTTTATCAAACTTTCGCACAAATTTTTGCCAATATATAAAATCGACATTCACATGATGACCATCTAAGTTATATTTAATGTATAAATTATTTTCATCCTTACCTAAAAAAATATCACTATAAGAATATCTATTATTTCTAGATTTAAATTTAAATAACTGCAGATTTGTTAATACAGTGTAAAAATTAATATCTGCCTCAGATGATTTAGAAATGTCAATATCCATTTCTTTAGAAAAAATTGATCTCTTAATTTGCGTAATGCTTGTCATAATATATATTTATTTAATTTTTAGATTTTATATCGTCGTTTTAAAATCCACACATACGATATTCAAGTTTGTTTTTTATTTTAAATTCAATAAAAGTATTAGAAAAAGTAATAAAAAAGGAGAAAAATAAAACCAAAGTCTTTTTAATTCTGATTGTATATGTTGTAAAGAAGTTTTTGGTTCAACCTTATCGAAAAACACAATTGAATTTTTAGTGGTAAATACTTTAAATGGTATATAGAACCATGTCACAACAGGAATATACCAAAACCATGTAGGATAAATTATAACATGCGTTGATTCGCATGAATTAGCAGTATTAACGTCATCATAATAACGTTTACATATATCACACTGGAAAGTTGATTTCATTTATATGATTTTTAAAAAAGTTAATAACATTATTATTAGAACTGGGTTAGTTAGCATCCACATATATTTTAAGTCTGACCAATTACTATCAGGATTTATTTCATCGAAAATAACAATAGCATTTTTAGATGTTATAAATTTATAAGGTATATAAATCCATGCCATAAATGGTATATAACAAAACCATGTAGGATATATTAAAGTATGTTTAGATTGACACTGATTAGCCTCTTCAGCATTATCATATGTACAACCACATATATCACATTCGTAGATTATTTTCATTAGTTATTAAAGTTTACGAAACAACTGAAACTTTTGTTTCAATTTTCCTTTTATCAATCATATTTTTAAGTTCGGATAAATTTTTTGAGTATTCATATCCAATACCATTACTCCATGATCCCGCATAACTTTTATTTATATAAACATCATTAAGCACATGATCGGCAAACACTCTAATTATCATATCACCTTTATACCATTCAACAAAAGGATTTTCTACTTTGCTCAAAATTTCTTTAGCTTCTTTTAAAGTATTAAAAATATATACCCTTCTCATTAGCATTGCCATACGGCTTGGCATATTCTGAAGATGTGCATTACTTTCATCGTGTGTATAATAATGTACTCTCAGGCCATAAGTAAAAAACCAAAATAGAAATTTCTTTTGTATTTCATAATGAGTATCAGTATCGCCTTTACCATTTGTTTTCTCTCTTTTTACTATTCTAAATTTTGCCATATGTAAATATAATTAAAAAATAAATACTAAATACAATTAAGTGGAAACATTTTGACAAATAAACTGTGATTCTCGTCTATCCATCTTGGTACACATCCTAAAGCCATCCCCATATCTAATATCCCTTTTGGGTTATTATTTATGAATTTAACTAATCCGCGATGATATTCATTCTCGTAAGAAAACCAACGTTTTCCCTCATTATACACACCCATCGAATAACCTAACTTTTTCCTATATAACATTCTACGCCAACCTTCTTCTCTTTGTGGCACATAAAAACTGAACATGTCACATGCCTTGAAAAATTCTTTCTTAGTAACACCTTTCTTTCTGCAGGCCATTATATGTAGCAAAAGATCTTCCATTATTTAATAATAATTTCAGGAAATAAATATTTTAATGATTTCCCCATCTTTTTAATAAATTTATCAGAAATTTCCGTGTTAGGAAATCTGAACATGCCAGTAGCAGTATTTATTGTCGCTGGCATTTCACAAACAGTATAAAATCTACGTTTGGGACGTTCTGCTAGTGCCACATAGTTGCCTTTGTCTAAACAGTTATCGAAAGTCCATTTAGGTTGTTTTTCTAGTAATTCTTTCCAAATTTTATACGCTTTTTTCTGAGCAGACAAATATTGTTTCTCGGATACTGAGAATTTTTTACGACTATTTTTTATTTGTTTTTTCATATTAATTTTTTTTTTGTATTATTAATAAATTCACTCAATACTTCTTTGTACTGTTTAGATTTTTTATCATCAATTATTTTTTCTTTTACTTTTGTATCCATTAATTCCACAGAATACTTGTCCCACACATTCTCAAGCACCACTATACATTTCTGTAATATTTCTAATAATTCTTCTGATGTAAATAATTTATTTTGAAAACTTTCATTACCAAACCCATTTTGATATTTCATGAAATAAAAAGTGTTATCATCACGCTCCGAATTAAATTGACTACATATATAGGATGCTGCTTCGCAAAAATGTAATATATTACTGGAATGTGAAATTGAAATTTCATTTTTGCCACGTAGTGTATGACAACCAATTTGTATAATGGGAATATCTTTATAAACAAAGCAAAAATCACCTGAAGTAACTCTATCAAACCAATTAGGTTCTTTTTTTTCATAAACAGGACACCATAATCGCACATATAATTTCAAATTATCGTTTATTTGGATAAATGATTCCGTGCTTCTTCTATTTTCTATATAATTTTTCTCATACTTCAATTTATCGAAATGTTTAACACATTTTAGTAAAAATTTTTCTTTGGTCGATAAAAAATTAGTTAGTGGTATATTAGTTTCTGTATATTCCCGTGGGATAAATGAACCAAGATAGCCGAAATAAGTAAATTTTTCAACTTTTGATTTTGTTTTCTTTAGAAATTTTAGCATTTTAATTTATATTTAATGATTTATTTAGATTGAATAACAAATACTCCTGCAATAACTAATACTACACCAATAATAAATTTCACATCTATGCTCTGTTTTAATAAATAAATATTAATTATCACCATGAAAATAATATACAATGATTCAAATATTGAAGTATATGTAGCATTAACTTTATGTGTAGTATAGAACCAAAGCCAATAATACAGAATATTTAAAATAAAATACGGTATTATAATTGAATAGTTGGTAAATATTAACTTAGCTTTAGTTAAGGTTTCAGTTCCTTCTTTAAAATAAAGAAATACACACCAGCTAAAAGTTGTAATAGAATTAATTAGTGCAGTAACAAATAATGTATTAACTGTTTTTACAACTCTTTCATATAGTAAACATAGAAAAGCTGTGATAATAGATAATAGTATTGGAAATATTATATTCATTATAATTTATTTTGCACCATGTTCAGCATGATATTTTTCACACAATAGCATATCTTCAAGTGTCATTTGTTCTCTTTTCTTCTTAATAAATTCGGAGAGTTCTTTATCAGCAGCAGCCTTTTCTTCTTTTGTGAGATTAGAAGGTAGAATAAATGACTCTGCTATTTCTTCGTCAGTATAGCCTTGTGCTTTCAATTCAGCGTAATAATCTTTTTTATTTGTTTTAAAGTATAACATTAGGCCATCATAAATAGTCCATAAAGGAAGTCCAACCATTATTGTAATCATTATTCCTCCGATGATATTTCCTAGTGTTTCCATTTTTATAGTGTTGTTAGTTTCTTAATCTTCTAAAAAATCCCAATCTATTAATGTGTATATGATATGGAACACTGGTGCAAGTAGCATGGCGAGAAGGCACACATAATCAAAATGACCTACTTTACTAGCAGCGTTTAGTGGAATAACTAATGAGAAAACATATAGTGGACATAATATTTTAAAGGATGTGAGAAATCTATACATATGATTTATTTGTTATGTTTAATATTCATTCCCCGCGACAAATCTGAAAGTTTGTTTCCACCGTTTACCGTTTTCGTCAGCCCAGTATCTTGTTATGCCTAATATTCCGTTTTTGTCCTTGCATTGGGCATGTTTCAAAATTGGCTGTCCATCTTCTCCAATGCTATTTAATATAGCTGCTGCTCCTGTTCCGGGCAGTGTGTCATATTCTTCTTGTGTAATTACTTTTGTCGTTATCACAGTTATATTATTTATTTATTACGAAATAGTAAAACTTCCAGTATCAACAGGTTCTTTCTTAGGAGGAACGCTTAATCTGATACACCACATTTTTGCGCCAGCTTCGTTAACATATTTACTAATTTCTGCTACCCATCCAGCTTGCTCATATTTCCTGATTAATTCTTCTTTAATTTTATCAAAATTAACCATCGCTAAATTTGTAATAGGATCTAATTGAGATTCAAATTCAACATCTAATCCGTTAAATTCTTTACGTATATGTTCATCGATAGCAATTTCGATAGCTACTGCAACACATTTCTCGTCCTTATTTAATCCTATAATTTTCTCTTTATACAGTTCGATTGCATCTTTGGTTGTTATGGCCATTTTTTATTTTATTTTATTTTATTGATTTTGTATAATTTTATTTTCACTGGAATTATAATTAAAGCGGAAATAATTAAAATAGTTAAGTATGCGAAAATCATCATTAATATATCTGGATCTTTGTAAATTATTTGCATGTTTTTATTTTAATCTTCGGTTGCTCCTAATTCATTAACCATATCTATAGCACGATTTAAATCACCATATATTTCTTCTATGCTGGTGCCAAAACTAACACCATTAAGGAAAAATTCTGCGTCAACATTTTGTTTTATAGCGATATATTTAACAGCTGATATAAAATCAGGACTATTACTATATGCAATTTCGTCTTTATCAGAATTCACAATTGCGTTAGCTGCTTCAACTTCCTTAACAGGATGTTTTTGAGCACCACATTTGTCTTGTACAGATTCTCCACAGTATACAGTTACTTTTTTCATTTTTTATGTTATTTAAGATGACACAGAATAACTACCTGATCGGCCAAACCCACCCCTCACTACATTACTTTTAAAGCTAGATCTACCAATATTACATCTTTCCGGTGTAGCTGATGAATAATATCCTACATGGTGATATGATCCACCGTAAAATACACCATATGGTCGGTATGCGAAGTAATAAGGATACATATATACACTACTATGTGTCCTATATGGATAATACGGAGCAGAAGTATCTGACCTTACATATGCATCATTTGCATTGTTCCAACCATTTTGTTTCTTAGGTTCGTCTTGACACGAGGCCAGAGAAGCAGTAACTAAAACGAGGGATATAGCTTTTGACTTTCTCATTACCAGTTTGCTAATTTTACTCCTATGAAAGCAAAAAATTCAGCTAGTAGAAAAACAATTCTTGTGCAGAAATTCCATTTGGTACAATCTATTTCTAATGTAATGAAACAAGTTACAATATAGATAATAAATGTGAGTACGATAAATTGTATAATTTGATTTCTCATATGTCTTTTTGCTTACGTTTTCTTATCACAGCATAACTCCAAATAAATATTGATGATAATGCTAAGAATAATCCGATTGCTTCATGATCATTAATTATAGTAATCGTGCCTGCTATTATACCAACCATAATTAATATGAATCCCAGTAGCATAAATTTCATTTCCGTTTGACTATGGTAGTCCTTTAATATATCATCAACAGAACGTTCGTCTGGGAACAACTTAATATGACCCATACCATCCAATAAATTAATCATAAATTTTTTCATATCCTTATTGTATAGTTACAAATATTTGATAATGCTTTTTCATATTAATTATAGTATCTTCCTCCTGTTCAGTCTGAACAGTATCTTTAGTCATACCAAGTGATGGTACAGTGTCAGAACTGAGAAGGGTTTTATATTCATTGCCTTTAATCCAATATGTGCGATATGTTTTAATAATATCATATGAATCATTTAGATATTCAGGATTTATTTTATATTCAACCGAACCGTCTTTATCAATGGCTCTTACTTTATCCTCTGGATCTGATTTACAGGAGATGATTACAATTGATACTAATAGAAAAATAAATTTATACATATCTATAGTTTTTTAATTAAAAATTTCGTGAGCCGAAGTATCTATACAAAAAAGTTTGCCATTTAGTTAATGTTTTCTCTGTTATACCTTCTATGTCATCTAATTTACAGATAATCCTTTTATCACGAATATGATCACCTGCAAGAATATTTATGTAAGATATACGTACTTTATCAGAATTTTTAAATTCTTCTTCAATACAAATTTTATATATTGCTGTTGTTTTTGCAACACTATGCACTGTTACTAAACCATATTTAACTTTCATTGTGTAATTTTTATTTTTCTAATTAGTGCATAGCACCAAATGGCAATAGCGGTTAATGCTAATGTTGTACCAAATATTTCATGATTGTTAATTATGAGAAAAAATCCACCAAGTATGCTTGATAATATTAGTACAAATCCTATTGCCATGTATTTAATTACTGTAGGTTCTGGTTGATCTTTTAAAATATCATCAATATTTCTGGGATCAGGAAACATATTAATATGTCCCATAGCATTAAATAAGTTATTGAAAAATTTTTTCATAATTAACAGGTTTTTATGAATTTATTCATTATGTCATCCAATGGAGTTCCTTTATCTATGATAGATTTAAACAAACTTTTATTTTCGCTATTTTTCGAATAGTGTGGTAATGATTTTAAGAAATTTAATTGTTCTTCCGTTAAATGACTTTTTATTGGAAGTTTACAAAACATATCACCACCAAATATATATTCGATATATCTTGATAGTTCTTCAAAGTAATTAGTTTTAAATTTTTCTTTATCTTTGATTACAGGCATAGCCTTCATAAATAGGAGTGTGTGCCAATTTTGTGCTAAATTGATAGCTTCATCATAGTACATACCATTATCATTCTTTTTCAATGCGCCAAAAATTAATTGATACCAAACATAAGAGAAGTCCTTACCATAAAATATTTTAACTTCTTCAAATATTTCTTCGCATACAGCATCATTACCATCATTTTTACGAAATTTATCTATATATTCCTGTACTTTTACGGGATCTATACCTGCTTTAACGTCTTCTGGGTTTATCATATTTATGAATTTTTAAACATACTACATATGGATCTCTTAGCTATTCTTCCACTGCCTCCATTCCGATGATCAGGATTGTGAAGTCAAGCAATAAATATACGTTTAAATCCAATTAGTGTATACATATATATGTTTTTTAATCTTCATACAAAAAACGCATACGTGCCCATCGAAACACTAAGATTGGATCATAAAACCAATCAGCCCGGAACGGAAAATCACCAGTAAGTTCAAATGAAATTCTCAAGCCAACTTTTGTTTCAGTTTTAAAACTGGCGAATGGACTTGATTTTTTAAATTCCAATTTAGTAATTGATGGATCAAGTTTATATTCAGCTTCTTTTGCTATTTTTAGCATATCATCATAAAAAATAACTGGTTCTGCTGAATATTCAGTAGTATATATATCATCAACATTCGCTTTCAAAACTTCATCAAGTGTTCTGTTGATAAGTTCCATGGTGTCAGCCTTCAGCTTATTTGCAGTATTATACTCATCTGAACGTTCAGTAGCACTAACGCCAGCGACACGCCCTGCTTTAATGTCCTCCATTGTTATCTGGTAGCCATTATTTATATCTTCTTGTGTAATCGGCTTTACTTTGATAACTTTAATATTATCATCTTCAACAAAGTCAGTATCGATAAAATTTTCAAAATCAAAACAATGTTTGCCGATGATAATATCGTTATCTGTCTTGGCTGACACTTTCAACTCATGTATAGTGGTAAGATCCTTCTTATCGAGAACAAGAAGAACATCACCCACTTTACGTGCTTTAAGTTCAGCGACAGTACATTTAACACCATTTGTGTTAGCATCATTGTAATCGGAATAGCCGTGTTTAATCATGGATTTTTATTTAACAGTTAGATATATTTACAATAAAACAAATGTATGTCAAATATTTTTAAAAAGCAAATATTATTTAAACTTCTTTGATAGAATAAACTGAACCATTTATAAATCCTTGATCCTCAATATATTGTGAAATTTTACTATTAAGTTCTTTCGATTCAGATATGGTCGTTTGATCATAAACGAACAAAATTGTTCCATGTTTCTTGCTGCCGTCATTTATATCATGTGTGAAGCAAATTTCTAATTTCCGTTTCATTTCCAAATATAGTTAAAAATTATCATAAACGAAAATCTCTGAGCTAAGGAGTATCAAATTCCGCTCAGAGATATTTCGTCTAACATAAAAAACAACAAACCTGACTGCAATATAAAAATTATACGATCGTTAAATAAATTTTTCTTTTACTGCGATCAATGGCAAGAACTTTAACATTTACCATTGATCCGTTATCGAACTTTTTATTCAATTTTTCTAACTCAGAAGTATGAATAAGCCCATTAGTTTCTTCGTCAAGAATTATTAATGCCCCGAAAGGTTTTGTATCTTTTACTTTACCTTTCATTGTTTGACCTACTTTAATAGTATCCCACAAAGTTTCTTTAATAATTTGTGTTAAAATTATTTTACTGTCTATGATTTCTTTCACATAAAAATCAATTTTTGTTCCCGGTTCAATTTCATGAATTCTATTTTGCCATTCTGGGTGAATATTTGATTTGTGAATCATACCAGTTATACAACCGTTAAATTCTACAAATACTCCAAATTCTGTTGCGCCTGTTACAGTTCCTTCATATACTTTATTGTATCGAAGTTTTTTAATTTCTTCTTTAAGAAGAGTTTGCAGATATCTTTTGCGTGATACAATATATGTCCCTTTTTCATCAGAAAAAGATTCAATCATTACTTCTAATGTTTGACCGATAAGTGATTCTGGATTATTTATTTTATTAGCACCTGCTAATGTATTAGGCATAAAAGCCGGTATGTTGACACTATCAAGACTGATAATCAAATTATATCCAGCAGAAATCATGGAAACAATTTTAGCATCCACTGGCGTATTCATATTAAGAGTATCACAAACATTTTGTTTGTGTAATTGTGCTACACTTCCTTTGATGTTATATGTTTTTTCATCGATATTCATTAAGATGACAGATAACTCTGTTCCGATCTCAACGTTTTCCATGAAAATATCTTCTGCTTTACATTTTTCGACACGGACGTAATCTTTATATGGTGACGCAAATAGATACTCTGTAGTCGTTGAACCAATATACTTTACTTTTACATTATCACCTTGTTTAGGATATTTTACAGCTGTTTTATTCAAAGCCGTTAGAAACCCTTTATAAGAGTCATCCATCAGATATGGAGTTACTACCTCTCTTTTACCATGTTTGGTGTTAACATTTTTCTTATTAAAATCAAATTCATCAAATAAATGTCTTGATTCGTTAGATCCAAAAACATCTACAACTGGTTTCGCATTCTCCGTTAAGGTATTCATACTTTATTTAGGGTTAGTTAATAAATTGTTTAATTATAGTGATTATATATTTCGAAAATAAAAAAGTTTACAATTATTTAAGATTTATTAAAATATTATTTTTTTTCATATAATCTCTGATTTTTGCCGCTTCCATATACTCCTCATTCGAAAGTGCATTTTTTAATTTTTTGTTAAATTCTTTACGTAGTTTAGTAGGACTTTTGATATGCTTCGTTTCTTCTGATAACGAATTAAAATATAAATTCATACTTTCTATATCAGTAAAATAAATAGGTGTAGGATCTTTAATATTATTATCCACAAAATAACTATTTGCCTTATTCAAATTTATTTTCTTTAGTTTATCATTGTCTTTAAGAGCTTCAAGAAAATTTTTATTAAATGAATCATTATCCAAAAGGTATTTAACTAGATGATTCGGTCTGTTTTTAAACATCTTGAATAATTTAACTAGATTTAAATATGCGTCGTCCAGTTTTTTAGCCATATATCATTTGTTATTATTTAAAGATAATAAAGTATTTTAATATATCAAAATATTATTTACGCATAAATCCTATATTAAAATAGTAATCAAAATTATATAAATTACTAGGTTGCTCCTGTTTAAAAGTTGCAGTAAGGGTAGTTTGATTAATATCAACATTAGTAAGAACTTTTTTCAATAAATATGTCTCTTGACCAATGTTTATGTTCCATGTTGTAGCATATCTTAATGCTCCTGATACAGTTTTTAAATCATTATACTTAATAAATAAATCAATATTATTAAAAGTATATCTGTTTAAAATATTATTAGTAATATAATCACGAATAGCAACATCTGTGCTATTTTTCAATGTCATATTATTTAAAACTCCTTCAAAAGTTCTATTTGTTTTTATATTTGCGAAAATATAATCCTCTAAAATAGTCTGTATATTTACAGTCAATATCCAATTAGTGTCTGTTTCTTTATCTGACAGAGCTTGTTTAGTATCTATCACTAATGTTTGATTATTTAATTTTTCATCATTCATTGTAAAAACAATAGGTGATAATAAAGATTCTGCACTGAAATTAATTTGTTCGTTATTAATATTTTCATAATATGTGATAACGCGATTATCTATAACAATATCATCTTCTATATTAATCATTTTAGAACCGAAAAATGATTGTTCCTCAATCATATTCAATGTTCCGAAAACTGGTGTGTAAATAAATTCAGGTGATATATATGTTCGTTTCATGCCGTTATATTATTTTATTTATTTCCGTGTAATATCCCAAATCCCATGTAGATTTAAACATGAAAAAATCAGAAAATGAATAACCAAATTCATCTAACATTGGATAAATAGATGTTTGATTATTAACATTTGCTAATTTTAAAATATTATTTTTTCTATTAACCTTAGAAAAAATACGTTCCTTTATAATCCCAAAATTTGTTAATTCGGTATCGAATAACCAATTTCCTGGTAATAAATCATCTGTTAATGTCGGTTTAGTAAATAATTCTATATCATAAAAAATAGGAGAATAAAATCCATTATAACGATATAACACAGCATAATGATAGTTTTTTAAACCACTATAATTATCTACAATATTAATATCATTTTTATTTTTAGTGAATGTTCTGCCAAGTGGACCATTATCATAATAATTTATATCATTAATACTGATTATAGTATTGTTACTATCCAGACTATTAACTGCTGTAATTAAATTTTTATTAGGTGTGTTAGGTGTTACGATGTACGAATCAAGACGTACTGATAACGAATCTGCTAATTCAGTTGTTAATATAACAGGTAAATCTTGTATATTATTAATATTGTAGGAATTGAAAGTGTTATCTTCATTAATTACATAATAGGTAATAGGATTGGCAAATCCATAATCATTTTCCATATCATTAATAGCATCCATGAAATTTTTTGCTGTTAATTTGGAATTTAAATCTGTATATAGGATATCACGGTTAACATTATTTAAATTAGGAACTGTATTATCATTTATATTAATATTAACTAAGACATTTTGCCATTTTTTATTTACGTAAATAACAATACCACTGTTTAAAGTATTAGACTGAGTGTTTCCAACATTTAAATAATACTTATTGTTTAAATTAATAATATTATTTTGTGAAAATGATAAACCATATAAATATGTAGAACTTGGTACTAAACTATAAAAATAATTCCATGTATTATTGGTTCCTGGTGTATTAAAAATATTTGCGTTTGCTGCTGACTGGTAGATAATATTATTTTGTATTGAATAATCATTTTTATTATATGTAGATAGAGGATTCCACAAACCAATTTGTTTCCATTGTGAAAATGTGGGAGCATTGGTTATATCCAGAACAGTAGGATTCCAGTAATTAGTATTTATAGGCAAAATACCCATTTGTGCGCTCGATGTAGCATAGACATATGTGTTATTTTTATATATCACATAGCTAGACATTGATGAATATGTTGCACCGGGATTCCAAAAATTAGCATAAGATGCTGTTGTACTAATACTATTATAAAATTCGCCACCGTTATATACTACATTTCCACCGTTTGTAGTACTATATGAATAACCAGGATTCCAAAAAATAGTACTGAAGGTTACAGTATATGGTAAAATTCCCCAATCACTTGAATTTGCCGGATTGAATAAAGGATGATTTATTAAACTAGCAGTATTAGCAATATACAATATGTCATTAAACAATGATATATCATATTGATTAAATTGAGAATCTAATGTCCATGTATTTATAATACTCCATTGCAAACTACTGTAGGTTGCACCAAAATTATTGTTAATGTCATAGTCATTTGAATTTAATAATATTGAAAATTTCCAATCTTCATATGTATTATTATTTTCCGGTGTTATGGTTTGTAGTACTCCAATCGCATCCACATTTACATTTTTTACATCTTGCAAATTAAATTTAATGCCTCTGAATAGAGTAGAGTTGGGGAAAATATTATCACCAGCATTAAATTCAGACCATTTACTATTGTTCTTAATTAATTCACCATAATTAAAATAATCTTTTTTAGAAAAGAAATAGGCGAAATAATCATTGCTATATGTAGTGCTTGAAAATGTTGAATTAAAATATTTAGGTAAGTCAAAGCTAAATGTTGTATTAATATTTAAAAATTGATCATAATCACTAACATGTAAGCTATGATTAGTGTAAATATTACTATCTGGATTTATCGTATAAAAATAATCTAAATTTCTCTCATGGCGAGCAGGTTGATTTAATATGGTATTAGTTGTTCTATTAAAATCATCACCGATCATAGCATTGTTTATATGGTAAGGGTAATCATTAGCAGATAAAGAATTTTGAAACCCCCATTTAGAAGATACTGCGTTCTTTCTCCATATTGAACTAAGATCATTATTATCGATTCTAAATATTTCTCCTGTTGTCACATACTCCGATGTCGCTGGAATATTAACTTGATTTGATTGATATACAAAATTTTCAAGAGGATTCGGATTCTGATTTTTAGATATATCAGATACGAAAAATTTAGGTTCATTAGTCAGTGTTAATTGAGCATCTTGTTCGTATTCATAATTTCCCTGCTTCGTATTAACAATAGTTGTATCGAAATCTTTTATATTAGTAAATTCTATTTTATAAATAGCACAAGTTATAGGTTTTATGTCATAACTTATTTGAGTCATATCAAATGTCGTGTTATATGCTGGATCAGGGTCATTAACAAAATATTCTAATTTATTATTATTTATTCTAAATCCATAATCAGTGTTTAAATAATACTGACCGTTTTGATTAATGTTTATAACATGATATACATTATTTATGTTAATTATATGAACACTAGCATCAGTAAAATTAGGTATCGAAAATGTTCCGGTTGAGTTATATAAAGTATTACATGATATATTA
>Ga0210383_10000371_pt1 | contig 42793 bp, 40 predicted proteins | sample IncBWC14OmetaG_FD_160072 | JGI IMG/M metagenome (GOLD analysis project Ga0210383, IMG submission 160072) | Forest soil microbial communities from Barre Woods Harvard Forest LTER site, Petersham, Massachusetts, United States - Inc-BW-C-14-O ...
CACTGCAGTTGAATCTGCCAATCACCCCCATTCATGATCTCGTTTTGAAAAACGACGATCTCGTCGTTGCCACGCACGGACGTTCGTTCTGGATCCTCGACGATATTTCACCGCTGCGGCAACTGGCAGGTCGCGCGCCGGCAGGCGAGATGTTCCTGCTGAAACCTTCGCCGACTTACCGCGTGCACTTCCCCGATCAGTTCGAACGGCGCCGCCCGGTCGGAGAAAACCCGCCCAACGGAGCCATTCTCACGTATTTCCTCAAAACCGCTCCAAAGGGCGAAGTCACACTTGAAATTCTCGACGAGAAGGGCGCCCTGCTCCGCCGCTATTCCAGCGTTGAGAAAAAACAATCGGAGACTCCGCCCGAATGGCCTGACCTGCAGGCTCCTCCGGAGGTGATTCCCGCCGGCGTCGGCTTCAACCGTTTTACGTGGGACTTGCGATACGACGGGCCGCACCCATTGCCCGGCGAAGTTCTGGCCGAATTCCGTTCGCGTGGTCCATACGCCGGGCCGGGAAATTATCAGGTAAAGCTTTCCGCGGAGGGCAAGAGCCTGACGGTTCCTCTGCAACTGAGGATGGATCCGCGGGTGAACGTTCCGGCCAGCGATATAGCGAAGGAATTCGACCTGGAGTTGAAGATTCGCGAAACGCTCAGCAGCCTGCACGACACCGTCCGGGAAATACGGGAAACCCGCGTCCAGTTGCGTAATCTGCGCTCTCGATTACAAGACTCTCGATACAAATCGGTCTCCGATGCCGCCGACTCGCTCGACAAAAAAATGACGCCGATCGAAGAGCAGTTGCTGCAGGTAAATGCGAAAAGTTCCGAAGCCAACCTGAACTATCCCAACATGCTCGATGAGCAACTCCACTACCTCACCTTCAGCGTCGAGGTGGACGACGCTCCAACGCAACAACAATACGCAGTGTTCGAGGAGCTAAGCCGGCAAGCCGCGCCATTGATTGCCAGGTGGAAAGAAATTCGTTCGACCGACTTGGCGGCCCTCAACACACAAGTTCAGCAAAACGTCCCGGCCATTTATTTGAGTCCGGCAGCAAACTAGTGCCAGCAGTCGCGCCAAATTGTTGGCTGAAAAAACGGCTGATAACAGGAATGGTAGGCCCGTGGGGACTCGAACCCCAGGCCTCTACCGTGTCACCGTAAGAACTTTAGGTTTTACAATAGATTACAAGGCCGCGGGGCTCGTCTCGAATTGCAACATCTCATCAGGATCCTTCTCCAAAAACCAGCGCCTTTTCAAATTAAAAAGAACTGTGCATCTTTTGCCCTGGCCAAACATCATGTTTGTGTGGAGGAATGAAAATACCCATGAGAAAGCGGCTAATGGTGTTTCTGGCGGCCGGTCTGGGATTTACGGCATGCTCTGGCGGGACAATATCGTCTGATGGGGCACGGAGAGGAACGGCCGAGGCTCCGACACCAGGTACCCTGAATTCCCTGAGCTCTGCGGGGGAACAGGAGCTGCGCGCCCTTGTCGAAAGCGGGCGGCTTGCGGACCTGCAGTGGCCAAATTTCTCCGATCACGGCGACGCCGTAAGAGAATTCTACGCCCAAGCCAGCTACAGACTGGCATGGAGCCAAGCTGGGAAGCCTACAGCCCAGGCCACCGAATTGATTGGCATCCTGGAAGGCGCGGATCAAAAGGGACTCGATAGCAAGGACTACGATGGTGCGCGGTGGCCGGAGCGTTTAAAGGCGCTACAGAGCCCATCTGCAGTGGTGGAATCAGCATTGATAAAATTTGATGTGGCGCTGACCGTTTCCGCGATCCGATATGGGCTTGACCTGCACCTGGGAAAGGTGGATCCCAAGGTTCTTCACAAAGATTTCGATCCGGATGTCCACGCGCACGATCCCGGAGCCTACCTCTGGAAAAACGTAGTGGGGGCGCAAAGCGTGAAGGAAGCCCTGGCGCCGATCGAGCCTTCGTATCCCCGTTACCAATGGACGCTGGCGGCGCTGCAGAAGTATATGCAGTTGGAGAAGGAAGAAGTGCCCGATCCTCTGCCGCAGGTGAAGAAACCGATCGCAACAGGCCAACAGTACGAAGCCATAGGTAAGCTGGTTCGCAGGTTGCAATTCCTGGGCGACGTGTCTCCGTCGGTGTCGGTGCCCCAAAATTCATTGGATTATTCCGGCGCGGTGGTGGAAGGCGTGAAACACTTCCAGGTCCGACACGGATTGGACGCCTCAGGCAAGCTCGGCCCCCAGACCGTTGCGGAACTAAACCAGCCGATCAGTGACCGGGTGGCACAGTTGCGGCTGATGCTGGAGCGCTTCCGCTGGATGCCGCACAAATTTACGCAGCCACCAATTATCGTGAATATCCCGGAATTTGTTTTGCGCGCATACGACTCCTCGTTGCACCCGGAGCTGATCATGCCTGTGGTCGTGGGACGCGCTCTGCGAACGCAGACGCCGGTACTCGAAGAAGAAATGAAATACCTGATCATCTGGCCCTACTGGAACGTGCCGCCGAGCATTTTGCGCTCCGAGATCGTTCCGAAAATTACAAAGGATCCGGGGTATCTGCAGAAAAATAACTTTGAAGTGACCACATTCTCCGGAGAGGTGGTCACCGACGGAGTCGTGAGCGAGGAAGTGCTCACTCAATTGCGAGGCGGCAAGCTCATGGTCCGGCAGAAACCGGGACCGAAGAACGCGCTCGGCCTGATTAAGTTTGCTTTTCCCAATGCCAACAACATCTACTTGCACTCGACGCCGTCCCAAGCGCTTTTCGGCGAGAGCCGGCGCGATTTCAGCCACGGCTGCATTCGAGTTGAGGATCCCCGGGCGCTAGCCGCGTGGGTGCTCCGAAATAATCCCGGCTGGACGCGAGAGCGGGTGGATGTGGCGTTTCAAGCGGAGAAGCAGCAGCAGGTAAATCTGACGCACGAAATTCCCGTGTTGATCCTGTACGGCACAGCGATTGCCAACGAAGACGGCCAGGTTTTCTTCTTCGAAGACATCTACGGGTATGACAAGGCCCTGGCAAAACTGTTCGCCCAAGCCTACGCGTCAAGAAACTGAGTCGTTGCGCAGCACTTCGGCCACAGGCAACTTTAGTTGCTCTGCTTGTCTGAATTATTCTGGGTTAGTGCGCGAAGAGGAGCAACCGTAACACCAAGTACGGACGCGCCCAGTGTCCACATGAACGAATGCCGAGCGGGGGTAGTAACCTACGCCTCCGCGACCCAATGCCAGTGCCGCATTGCGCAGCGTAAGCGTATCGACACTCGGAATGCGAATATCAATGGCGTGAGCCTGCGTGTGCTGGCTGTTCTTGGCCACCCCCGCAGAACGGGCGCGAAGAAATTCGTTGCTCCACGCGGTTCGATACCCGCAAATGATCTCGATCTCTGCGCCTGGATGCCCAACTGCCGCGGCCACATCGGAAAGAATGTCGAACACTCGAGGGTCATAGTGCTTGACGTCGCCGGTACGATGATCGCGCAGGAAATGGTCCAGCTTTTCTTCAGCTTCTGGAAGGTAGACATCTCCGCGACGGTACACAACGTCAATGTGTTCGCCTGTATGAGTGTGATAAAGGCGGAGATGATGTTCCTCGGTCGAAGTGGCCTCTGCGGCGAAGGATGAATTGCAGGCGGAGAAAACCGCGAGAGTCAAAAGGGTGCAAAAGAGCGTGAATAAAACGGCTGCCTTCAACAAGCAAAACCTCCGATCCACAATTCTTCAAACGAAAGAAAACTTTCCAGCACGCAACATGGGCTTTGCCGGAGCCGGCCATCCATCGGCAACGCTAACACTATGTCAGTGAAAGATATGGTAGGCCCGAATGGACTCGAACCATCGACCTCCTCCGTGTCAGGGAGGCGCTCTAACCAACTGAGCTACGGGCCTGCAACCTTTTAAGGATATCACGCCTCGGCGTGCCTGAGAATTTCGTCCACCGTCTGCAATTCCTCGTCGGATTGCGGTTGCCACGCAGATCCCAACTCTGCCAGCCCGCCTTGCAGGTCGGGCAACGGCCGCCCGGAAAACGCCTGCCGCAACTCCAGCCACTCTTCCTTCACGTTGCGAATCTGGTCGCCGCTCGCGTCGGAAACCATCGCGGCAAATGCCCGCGCCGCCGAGCCATACTCGACCCCAAAATCCTCATGTAAATATGCCGGCAGAAATTCCATCAGTGCCGGATAATTTTCAGGGTCAAATTGATTTGACTTATTTGCGTCCGCCGTCATTCACGCGCCTCCGGGTAGGTGGTCAACACGTAGAAACTCTCTGGCCCATCCGCGCGCAACACAATCACTGTGTTGGAACAATCCACTGTGCGCGAATCGCCGCGCCGCAGGCTGCGGCCGATCACGCGCCCGGCATTATAATGCAGTGCCAAATTGGCGCGTGGATATCCACGCCGAATCCAGCTGTCCACGCGGTTACGTTCCGCCTCGAGACCCTGCCCAACTGCAGCTTCTGCCGTTGCGCGGTCAGTCCACGTGGAAGCAGCAGAGATATTCCTTTCGCGCGCCAGCCTTTCTCGTAACTCATCGTCGGTGCGCCCCACATGCCGCGCCAGTGTATGACCGCCGCGCTGCTCATCGCGCCCCAGATCATACCCAACCGACGACGTAGGGAACTCGACTCTGACCCTGGGCCGCGGGTCTTCCTGCCTATCTTCCGGCGAGCGCCCGGAACCGCATCCGGAAACCGCAAACAGTCCCCCGAGCAAACAAATCAGAAAAACAAATCTGAGCTTCGGCCTATTTCCCATCACAAAACCGGCACTCTTTGCCGCCCAATGGAGATATTCCTTCACTAGTAGCCTCGTGAGTATACGAAAACCGCCCCGTTCCCGCACACCCGCCTTCGGTTGTGAGCCCGCCGAACGCGATGCTATTCTCGTCTGCATGGCGAAGCTCTCCGACACGACTCCCGAACTCGCCTCTTCTTCGCCCCTGGCGCAACCTGTGCGCCAGTTCGAGGCCTTGCTCGAAGTCAGCGAAACGATCGCCCAGCAGCGCGACCTTAAGCTCCTCTTCCACGAACTTTCCAACCGTCTCCACGCCGTGCTGCAATTCGATTTTCTCGGTTTGATTCTTCACGATCCCGCTCGCGGCACAATGCGCCTGCACATTCTGGAAACGAAAGATCCCCTTCCGAAGGAAGGCCCCGAAGAGATGCCCGTCGCCAACTCTCCTTCAGGTTGGGTTTTCGAAAGCCAGGAACTCTTCCTCACCCAGGACACGTCCAAAGACGAGCGCTACCCGCACTTCATGAAAAGACTGCAAGCCGTCGGCGTGCACTCCACGGCGATTCTTCCGCTCACCACCGCTCATCACCGCCTGGGCACGATGGTTTTTGGGCGTTTCGTCCCTCAAGGCATCAGTGAAACGGAAATCCAGTTTATGCGCCGCGTGGCCGCCCAGGTGGCCGTGGCGGTGGACAACGCCCTGAATTTTGAAGCCGCAGAAGCCTATCAGAAACAGTTGGCGCGCGAACGTGATCGCTTGCAGGTTCTTCTGGAAATCAATAATCTCCTCGTCAGCACGCGCGATCCCAGCACCGTTTTCAAAGGCATCGTCTCTTCGATCAAACCCGTTCTGCAGCATGACTACACCAGCCTGGCGCTGCTGGACACCGCTTCCGGCCTGCTGAAAATTCACTATCTTGATCTGCCGGGGAATTCTACAATTTCCAAACCGGAAATCACCGTGCCGCTCGAAGGCTCGCCCGCCGGGCAATGCTTTTCCACCAATCAGATACTCATAACGCGCGGCAAGGATCTCGATAAATTTCAGAAAGACGTATTGCGTTTTTTGCGCGAACAATCGGTGCAGGCCATCTGTTGCGTGCCGTTGACGACGCACGGCCGCACATTTGGCACCATTAATCTCGCCAGCCGCAATCCCGATGCGTTTACGCCTGCTGACGTTGAATTGATGCAGCAGGTCGGCGTGCAAGTGGCCATCGCCCTCGAAAACGCTCTGGCCTTCAAAGAAATTGATGCGCTCAAAGACAAGCTGGCCGTTGAAAAACTTTATCTCGAAGAAGAGATTCGCTCTGAGTTCAATTTTGAGGAAATCATCGGTGAAAGCGCGGTGCTGCGCCGCACCCTGGCGCAGGTGGAACTTGCCGCGCCCGCCGGAACCACCGTGCTCATTCAGGGAGAAACTGGCACCGGCAAGGAGATCATCGCTCGCGCGATTCACAACCTCAGCCCGCGCAGAGAACGCACCTTCGTCAAAGTAAATTGCGCCGCCATTCCTGCAGGCTTGCTCGAATCCGAACTCTTCGGCCACGAACGCGGCGCCTTTACCGGCGCGCTCACCCAGAAAATCGGCCGCTTCGAGTTTGCCGACCGCGGCACGCTCTTCCTCGACGAAATCGCCGACCTGCCCCTGGAGCTACAGCCCAAACTGCTACGCGTTTTGCAGGAGCAGGAATTCGAACGCCTCGGCGGCAACCGCACGCTGCACGTGGACGTGCGCGTGGTCGCGGCAACCAACGGTGATCTCGCCCAACTTGTTGCCGAACGCAAGTTCCGCAGTGATCTCTATTACCGCCTCAACGTATTCCCGATTGTTGTACCGCCACTCCGCGAACGCCGCGAAGACGTGCCGCTGCTGGTCCGCTATTTCGTTCAGACCTTCAGCCGTCGCCAGAACAAAACGGTTGAATACATTCCCGCTGACGTCATGGATGCGCTGGTCAATTACAACTGGCCGGGCAATATTCGCGAGCTCGAAAACCTGATCGAGCGAGCGGTCTTGCTTTCGGCAGGCAAAGAATTACGCGTCCCGATCGGCGAATTGAAGGCAGCTTCCGCCGCCTTCTCCGCAGCCGCCGGCGTTTCCGACCAGTCGTCCTCGTCGGTAACGCTCGCGGCGGCATCCGACGCTTCCGCGACGCCCATCGCCACACTCGAAGACGCCGATCGCCAGCACATTCTGCGCGCGCTGCGTCAAACCAGGTGGAGGATCGCCGGTCCGCAGGGCGCCGCAAGCTTATTAGGCATGAAGCGCACCACCCTGCAGGCTCGCATCCGCAAGCTGGGTATCAAACGCCCTGTCTGATGCGAAACGTCCGCTTGGATTAACCGCGAGACTGTGCTCTTCTGAAAAGGTAGATGATGAAGCTGCTGCCCAATCGCAATCGTTGTCTCTCACTGGCACTCGCGGGCCTTTTCGGCGCGCTCCTATTGCTTCCGTTCGCCGGTTCCTCGCTTGCTCAACTACCGGTCATCCGGTTTGTTCGCGACCCAGACCCGGCTCCGGAATTCAAACTTAAGGAATTCTCCGGGAAGGAAGTGACCCTGGAATCCTCCCGGGGAAAAGTTATCCTTCTGAATTTCTGGGCCACGTGGTGCGGTCCCTGCCGGGCGGAAATCCCAGAATTGATCGCCCTGCAGAACCGTTACAAGGACCGCCTGCAGATCATCGGCCTGGTGGTGGACGATGACGATGAAGACGAAATCCGCAAAGTGATTTCATCCGAGGGAATCAATTACCCGGTCGCGCTTGCGGACTCGGAAACCCGCTTCGCCTATGGCGGCATCGCCGCTCTCCCGACCGTGTTCGTAATCAATGCCGACGGCCGTGTCGTCCAGAAACACGTCGGCCTCTTCGATCCAGCATTGTATGAAACTGAAGTGCGCGCGTTAGTCGGGCTTCCCGTCGCCGCGAAGGTTGAAACATTTCAAGACGAAGGTGACATTTTTCTGAAGCACGCCGACCGCGCCAAAATCCTGCCTGGCGTAGACATGTCCAAACTTTCTCCCGTGCAGCGCGACGTCGCCTTGCACAAGTTCAACGCCGAGGCCTGCACCTGCGGTTGCAAATTCACATTGGCCCAGTGCCGCATCTATGACGCCGCATGCCAGATCAGCCAAAAGCGCACCACGGAAATAATTAAAGAAGTCGTGAAGCAGGGAACCAACCAAGCCGCTGATTCTGAAAAACTGGCTGCGCCTGCGACAGCGCCTGTGTCCGTGGAGTCACCGAAGCCTTAAGCAGGTTCTGTGGATTTTCTTCTCTGTGTCCTCTGCGCTCTTCCTCCTGTGAACTCTGTGTTAAATCCGTTTTTCTGCCTTCTTTCTTGAATCACTTGTGCAGCAATTCCGTCGCCGCCCCGGTCATAGCCTTTACTCCGGTGCGGATCGCCGGCTCAGGCAACGGCGCAAACTCGCTCGAGTGCGGCCCCGGCAGCCGCGTCCCCTTTTCCTGCGCCTCTTTCCACTTGGCCGGATCCGTCGCTCCCAGCCAGAACATCGTGGTCGGCGGTTTCGGATCTTCCAGCGCATACAAGCTGAAATCCTCGCTGGCCATAATCGGCTGGCCCGGCCAGACATTCTCCTTGCCCACCGATTTTTCCAGCGCAACCGCCACCCGCTGCGTCAGGGCTGGATCATTGATCGTCGCCGGCACATTGTCGTTCGCGATTTCGATGATCGGCGCGCGTTCTGCCGGAATCCCTGCAGCCTCCGCAATCCCGTTCGTGATCCGCTTGATCGCCGCCAACACTTTTTCGCGCTGCGCCGGCGTCATCGTCCGCACCGTCAACTGCAGGTGCGCCTCGTCCGGAATAATGTTGTGCTTGGTTCCGGCGTGGAAGGATCCCACGGTAACAACGGTTGGCACCAGCGGATCCGATTCCCGGCTCACGATCGTCTGCAACGCCACCACAAGCTCCGACGCGATCATGATGGGATCTTTCGTCGCGTAGGGAGCGGCTCCGTGCCCGCCAAATCCCCGAATTGTAATGTCCACGGAGTCTGCCCCAGCCAGCATCGTCCCCGAGTGCCACGCCACCTTTCCTGCCGGCAGACTGGATGAATCGTGCAGCGCGATCACGTAATCCGGCTTGGGAAATTTGGTGAACAAACCCGCATGCAGCATCGCCGCCGCGCCCCCGACTGTCTCCTCTGCAGGCTGCCCGATCATCACCAGCGTTCCGCTCCATTTATCCTTTGTTTCCGCCATCATCTTCGCGGTGCCCAGGAACACGGTCATATGCAGATCGTGCCCGCACGCATGCATAACGCCCACTTCGCCGTTCGGCCGCTTCTCCCGCACCTTGCTGGCGTACGCCAATCCCGTGTTTTCCGTCACCGGCAGCGCATCCATGTCCGTCCGTACATAAACCGTCGGGCCCGTTCCATTTTTCAGGACGGCGACCACGCCGTACGCTGCGTTCCCCGACTCGTATTTTCCAAAATGGTCGGTCACCTCAAAGCCCATCTTCTTCAATTGGCCCGCAACCAGCGCGGAAGTTTCTTTCTCCTCTGTCGATAATTCCGGATGCTCGTGCAAATGCTTGTAGGTTCCCACCCAGTCGTTGATGTTCTTGTCGATCCTTTGATCCAGATCGTCCTGGGAGATTGCGGCCACTCCCGTCGCCAGCAGGATTGCCGCAACTGCCACCCAACACGTAAGCCGAGTTTTCATGAAAGTCTCCCGATGCGGGGCATTCTACCAAATACCAGCGGATGGCCCGGATGATTTCCTTCGCCGCCGCTTTTTCCTTGCCGTTACGCAGGCCGCGATTTACACTCGCCGCCAGCTGCAAATCTTTTTCTTCAGGAGCTTTCCATGAATCGTCGTGTGTGGATTCTATTCGTTGTCCTCGGCATCTCCACCGTGTTCACCGTTCGCGGCGCGTTTTCGCAGGGGGAGGCGCAATCCAAACGCCGCGTCATCAATTTGCCGGACAAGCCGGTCCAGGCTCCCTTCAGCAACGCCATCCTTGCAGGAGACACCCTGTACCTTGCCGGAAGCATCGGCCTCGACCCCAAGACCGGAAAAGCGCCCGAAAAAATTGAGGACGAGATCAAGAATCTGTTCGACAACTACAAAGCCACCCTCAGCGCCGCCGGCATGAGCATGGACGACCTGGTGTTCGTGCAGGTGTTCTGCACCGATCTCTCGCTCTACGACAAATTCAACGCCGCCTACCGCACCCAATTCTCCAAGGATTTTCCGGCTCGCGCCTTCATCGGCGCCGGCTCAATCCTGCGCGGCGGCCATTTTGAAATGCAAGCAATCGCCGTTCGCCACTAGTCAGCATTTGCAGAAATAGGTCACCGTCACGAAGCTAAAAGGGGATTAGACCTTCCCTTGCCAAGACCCCCATTTACAAGAATGACCATATGTGGTCTAATATCACATGATGATATATGGTCATGTGGCGAATATATGCCAATCGGCCCCCAGTCTGCAGGCTCGCCAAATCATTAAGCTGCAGTAAAATAAGAGTTTAATTGTGAATACAATTAAACGTTGATTGGTACCCTCCGTGCACTCCTTCTACATTCGAGACCCATCCACATGTTAAGAATCACTACCGAGAACAAGCGGGGAAAAGTCTTCCTCAGCGTCGAAGGCTCCCTTTCCGGGCCCCGAGTGGCCACCCTGGAACAGTGCTGGCGCGAACTTTCCGCCGCTACTCCCCGGCCAAAATTCTGCATCAACCTCTGCGGCGTCAGCTTCATCGACAACGCCGGAAAAGTCCTGCTTAAAGAGATGTACCGCCTGGGTGCGGAGCTCCTCGCCGAAGGCTGCCTCAATCAAGCTGTCGTTACAGAAATCGTCGGGCCCGGCCGCAAGTCGGAAGCGCGCGGCCCCAAAGATCCGAAGGACAACGATCCCTCCAAGGGTTCGCCATTCTTTTTTTACATAATTTTTTTCAGCCTGCTCCTGATCCCCTCCTTCGCCGGGGCGCAGACCAAAAGCTCGGCATTGCCGGCCAACGCTCCGACAGACACTCTCAAGTTGTCCCTGGAACAATCCGTCGCATTGGCGATCAAGCAAAACCCGACGCAGCAAATCGCCGTGCTTAACGCCGCCGAAAGCATTCAGGATAAAAACATTACCCGCTCCGAACTTCTGCCGCAGGCTAACTTGCAGGTTGCTGACTCCGCGAACCGAGGGAACGTACGCGCGCAGTTTGGTGGGCTTCCCTTGTTCCCCGGCATCCCCGGCCACATCGGTCCTTATCAGCTGTTTTCCGCGGGACCGACATTCGGCAGCAGCATTTTCGATTTCTCGCTGTGGAAGCGCTACCAGGCGGCCCAAAGAAACGTGAACGCCAGCAAGGCCGACAGCCTCACCACGCGCGAGCAAGTGATTCTTCTCGTCGTCTCGCAATACATCGGCACGCTGCGCGCCGTCGCCAACGTCGAAGCCTCTCGGTCCCGCGTCGAACTCGCGCAGGCCCTTTACGATCAAGCGGCCGACCTGCAAAAAGAAGGCGTGGGCACGGGCATCGACACTTTGCGCGCCAACGTCGAATTGCAAAACGAAAAACAGCGCCTTATCGAAGCGGAAAACGACCGCGAAGCCTCGCTCTTTGGCCTCAGCAAGCTGCTGAATCTCGATCCCCGCCAGAAAATCGAACTGGCGGACTCGCTCAGCTTTTTCGACACGCCGCAGCCCGATGTGGAAGCCAGCATCGACGAAGCGCTTTCCGCGCGTCAGGAATGGAAAGCCATCGAGTCCCAGCAAAAGTCTGCGAAGCTTGAGAAACAGGCCTCGCAATACCAGCGACTGCCTTCATTGCGGTTCGACGGCAACTGGGCATATTTCGGGAATTCCTCCAGCACCGGTATTCCGACGTATCAATATCAGGCTTCCGTCAACATGCCGCTCTTTACCGGCGGACGCATCCGCGCGGAAGTCGTCAAGGCCGATCTGGAGCTGCAAAAAATCGATCAGCAGAAAGCCGATCTGCGCAACCAGATCGCTCTCGACGTGAAGACCGCGCTGTTGAACCTGCAATCCGCGCGCAATGAAGTGCAGGTCGCCAACCTCGGCGTGCAACTCGCCAAGGAAGAAGTCGACCAGGCCCGCGACCGCTTCAAAGCCGGCGTCGCCAACAACATTGAAGTGATCTCCGCCCAGGACTCGCTTTCCCGCGCCAACGATAACCAGATCGCGGCGCTCTACCGTTTCAACCAGGACCGTGCCGACTTCGCGCGCGCCGTTGGCCAGATGGAAAAAACTTACGCGAAGTGAGGACCCATGAGTGTTGAGATCGACGTAGGACTGGAAAACGCGGTAAACGTAAAGGTACCCCACCCGGAGACCCAGAAGCTTGACCTCGGACCGGACACCTTAATCAGCTCTAAGCTGCGCTTCCGCCTGACCGTTGGCGGAGTCGCGCTGCTGGCCGCCGCGCTTGGCCTGTTCCTTTATTTTCACAATCGCGAAAGCACCGACGACGGCCAGGTGGACGGCCACATCACACCGATCGCCGCAAAAATTTACGGCCGCGTCGGCAAAGTTCAGGTGCGGGACAACCAGCAGGTGAAGGCCGGTCAGGTTCTCGTTCAACTCGATCCCGCGGATTATCAGGCCGCTCTTGACGAGGCCAAAGGCGCCCTCGCCCTCGCCGAAGGCGAAGCCCGCTCCGCCGGCGTTGATGTTCCGCGCACCAGCGAAGACACCGCCAGCGGCACCTCGAGCGCCCAGGCTCAACTCGCCGGCGCGCAAGCAGACCTGATGCGTGCACAGGCCACGTACGAACAATCACAAACCGCTGATCTTGCCTACGCCCAGGCCAACATCGAAAAGAGCCGCGCCAACGCGCAACTGGCGCAAGCAGACCTCGCCCGGTATTTGCCGCTGATGGAAAAAGGCGAAATCTCCAAGCAGCAATACGACGCCGCCAAGGCCAATGCCGATGCTACCGCCAGCGCATTGAACGCCGATCAGCAAAAACTTGTGCAAGCCCAGCGCAACGTCGAAATCAGCCGCGCACAGCTCGACGCCTCCAAGGCTCGCGTTCTGCAGGCCGAAGCGGGCGTAGCCACCGCGCACGCCGACATCAAGCGCGTTGCCATGCGCTCCGCCGATGCGCAGGCCAAGTACGCCAAGGTTGAACAGGCCCGCGCACAAGTCGAAGCCGCGCAATTGAACCTCAGCTACTGCAACGTCGTCGCGCCCATCGATGGCGTGGTGACGCACAAACAAGTGGAGGACGGCCAAATCGTCCAGCAAGGTCAGGGGCTGATGGTGATCGTTCCACTGCAAGACGTCTGGGTCACCGCCAACTTCAAAGAAACGCAATTGCGCAAAATGCGCCCGGGCCAGAAGGCGTACGTTGAAGTCGACACCTACGGCAAAACCTTCCCCGGCCATGTGGATTCCATCGCCGGAGCCACCGGCGCGGTCGTCAGCCTGCTGCCGCCCGAAAACGCCACCGGCAATTTCGTCAAGGTGGTGCAGCGCATCCCGGTAAAGATTGTTCTCGATCCCATTTCTCCGGACGTGGCGGTGCTGCGCCCGGGCATGAATGTGGACACAACGGTGATTACGAAGTAGCACGATTTTATTGAGCGAACGTTATGGAAAGATTCCTCTCCAAGTTGCGCATGCCGGACGGCTCGATCAACCCCTGGGTGATCGCCGTAACGGTGACGCTTGCGACGTTCATGGAAGTGCTCGACACTTCCATCGCCAACGTCGCGTTGCCGCACATCGCGGGGAATCTCTCGGCCAGCGCGGATGAATCCACCTGGGTGCTCACTTCGTATCTCGTTTCGAACGCGGTGATTTTGCCGCTCTCCGGCTGGCTCTCCTCTCTGCTTGGCCGTAAGCGTTTCTACATGGGCTGCGTGGCCATCTTCACGCTCAGCTCGTTTTTGTGCGGGTTTGCGGCAAGCCTCGGCATGTTGGTCTTCTTCCGCATTCTTCAGGGCGTCGGCGGCGGAGGCTTGCAGCCCAGCGAACAGGCCATCTTGAACGACACGTTCCCGCTCTCAAAGCGCGGTATGGCCTTTGCCGTTTATGGGATCGCCGTCGTGGTTGCTCCTACGCTTGGCCCGTGGCTCGGTGGCTGGATCACCGACAACTTCTCCTGGCGCTGGATTTTCTACATCAACGTTCCCGTCGGAATCATTTCGCTCGGTCTGACGTATGTTCTGGTCTCCGATCCGCCATACATGAAGCGCATCAAGATCAGCGACGGTTTCCGAATTGATTACATCGGTTTGGGCCTGATCAGCCTCGGCCTCGGCAGCCTGCAAATTATTCTCGACAAGGGCCAGCGTGAAGATTGGTTCGACTCCGGTTTCATCCGCCTGTTCGCCGTGCTGATGGTGGTTGGTTTAATCGGTGGCATCATTCGTGAGCTCAAAGCCAAAGAGCCGGTCGTGGATTTCCGGATGCTGAAGGATCGCAATTTTGCCATCTCCACCCTGGCCATGTTTTTCTTGGGCTTCGTGCTGTACTCCAGCACCGTGCTCATCCCACAAATGCTCCAGCAGCTTTTGGGTTATTCCGCGGAGAAAGCCGGCCTGGCGCTTTCTCCCGGCGGCGCCACCATCATGTTGTGCATGCCGCTCGTCGGCTTCCTAGTTTCCCGCGTGGATACGCGCTACCTGATCACGTTTGGCTGCACCATCTCCGCTTCCGCGCTGCTGGTGATGGCGGGATGGAATCTTTCGCTGGACTTCAAACACGCCGTCCTTGGGCGTGTGCTGCAGTCTCTCGGCCTGGCGTTTCTTTTTATTCCAATCAACGTCACCGCGTTTGCCTACGTCCCGCGCGAAAAAACCAATATGGGCACCGGCATCATTAATCTGGCGCGGAATATCGGCGCCAGCGTCGGCATCGCCACGGTCACAACATTGCTCGAGCGGCGAACACAACTGCACGAGGCACGTCTAATGGATCATGTAAATGACATGAATCCTGCGCTGAAGACCACACTGACTGGATTTGCCGCAACTTCAATTTCCGGCGGATCGTCAGGCCCGGGCGCGGCCGCGCAAGCGCACGGCATGCTGTTTCGAATGATCGAGCGCCAGGCGGCCATGCTGGCCTTCCTCGACAACTACAAACTTTTGGGCGTCATTTTTTTCGCCATCATTCCAATTTTTATGCTTTTGAAACGTCCAAAGATGGGTGGGGGCAGTGTTCCGGTGCACTAAGGATACTTTGTAACCTTTTCGCGCGTAGTGACTCATATGAAGCTACTTGGGGGAAGATATGGCAACGCAAGTGATCAATGCAACGCAACTTACGGAACAGAAGTTGATTCGTGCAGGTCAGCGTGGCGACGCTCAAGCAATTGAAGCGCTGTTTGGCCGTTACCACCGCCAGTTGTTCCAGACCGCGTTCCGCGTGCTCGGCAATGCGGAAGACGCCGAAGACGCCCTGCAGGATGGGCTGCTTTCCGCCTATCGCAACCTGAAACGCTTTGAGGGCCGCTCGCAGTTTTCCACGTGGCTCACGCGTATCGTCATCAACGCCGCGCTGATGAAGCGCCGCAGCGCCAAGGCGCGCCCCGCGGTTTCGCTTGACGAAACGCATCACGAGGATGAACTCCCCGCCGCCGAGCGTTTTGCCGACGATGGCCCGACGCCAGAGCAGGTCTACGCCGGAACGGAAATTCGCGAGATCATCAACGAAAATCTCGACGAACTTTCGCCACTGCTGCGGACCGCGTTCCTGCTGCGCGAAGTGGAAGGCTACTCGACCGGCGAAGCCGCCAAGAAACTCGGCGTCACCGAAAACACGCTGAAGGCCCGCTTGTGGCGCGCTCGCCATCAACTTGCCGAGCGCCTCGGCCGCCGCCTGCGCCGCATGAAGGACGGCATCTCCGGCACCACCGTCGGCGAAGAAGCCTGCAGCTACTGCTAATCCCCAACGCATGGGAAACAATTGCGTATTAGAAACAATTGTTTGGTGAACAAACGTGAAAAAGGTTGTCATCCTGAGGGGCGCGCCGTTTGCGCCCCGAAGGAACTCAACCTAAAATTCCTGCAAGACCCCAACGTTCAATTCATTCTTGCCCGTTTCCACTTGCCGCTCTACCGCCGCGCCGCCGCGTATTTCCCCAACACCCGCAACTCGCTTGTCGCTTCCCGAACCTCTTTTAGCGCCAACTCCAGGTGCTCCGGCTCCTCGGCCTCCACATCCAGATAAAACTGGTACTCCCACGGCCGCCCGTGAATAGGCCGGCTCTCGATCTTCAATAAATTCACGCCGTGTTTCGCAAATGGCTCTAGCGAAGCCAGCAGCGCTCCCGGCTTGTGCGCAAGGCGCATTGCCAGCGAAATTTTCTTCGCATCCCCGCCTCTGTAAAGCTTTGCCTGCTCCGGAGGCAGCAGCAAAACGAACCGCGTGAAATTCTCCGCGTTGTCCTGGATATTTTCCTGCAGAATTACAGCGCCGTATTGCCCCGCCGCACGTCTGCCTGCGATAGACCCGAAGTGCTTATCGCCGCGCTCCATCATTTCCCGCACACTGCCCGCGGTGTCTTCCGCCGGAACGCGCTTCAGTTTCGGATTCCCGGCGAAAAACCGCTCGCACTGTGCCAGCGCCATCGGATGCGAGGCCACCGCCTTCAACTCCTCCCGCTTCGCGCCCGGCATCCCCATCAACTGGTGCTCAATCGGCAAAATCGTCTCGCCGCACATTTCCAACTTGCTCTCCAGCAGCAGGTCGTACACGCGCACCACCGAACCAGCCAGCGTATTTTCCACTGGTACCAGCAACGCATCCGCGGCGCCCTCGGCAATCGCACCGAACGCCGCGTCAAACGTGGTTCGCGGCACCGTGCGAATCCCATCGCCCAGAAGCTGCACCGCCGCAGCCTCGCTGAACGCCCCTGGCTCACCCTGAAACGCTACCCGCATGTGCCTGAAATTCAGTTCCGTCATCCGTGTCCCTGCCGCGCAATTCCTCCGCGCCGACGCTCTCACGCTATAATATTTCTGCGCATTCGCCGGAGGTATCCGCATGATGACACAAAAGCGCCCGCAGTCGAACGACTACGCTCCGTACTACGGAAAGTACGTGATGCTGGTTCCGGACGGTAATTTTCTGGAGATTCTTGAAACCCAGCTCCATGAGATGAAGCGATTATTGGAGCCGCTTACCGAAGCGCAGGCCGATTTCCGCTACGCCCCGGGAAAATGGTCCATCAAGGAAACCCTCGGCCACGTGAATGATGCCGAGCGCATCTTCGCCGTCCGCATCCTTCGCATCGCCCGCGGCGATCAGACGCCCCTTCCCGGCTTTGAGCAGGACGACTACGTCAGGGTTTCCAACGCCGCTTCCCGCACGCTTTCCGATTTGTTGGAGGAGTTCGCCGCCGTCCGCCGTGCGACCATCACGCTGATACGCTCTCTCGACGACGCATCCTGGCTTCGCCGCGGTACCGCCAGCGGCAAGGAAGTGTCCGTGCTCGCCATCGCGTTCATCATCGCCGGCCACGCGCTTCATCACCGCAACATTTTTCAGGAGAAGTATCTGCCGGCTCTGCCGCGCGCCTGAGCCGCTTCTACATCGGCCTGAGCAGGCCCTCTTTTTTCTCCGTAACCCAGTTGGGCTGCCGCTGTGTCTGCACGACTTCAAATTTGGCCGGTATAGGCTCCGCGGCTCGAACCGCAGACTCCTCCCGATGTAACATCGATCTCCTCTTCCATGGCCACGCCAGATAGAAAAGCAACACCGTTGCCAACCCCAAACAGGATCCGCCGCCGACCACGGAAAACGTCCCGGCATCCAGCGGCTGCAGGATCGAGTCCGCCAGCAGGTAGCTGCCGCAAAACAGCAGTGTGACTTCCAGGAACAGGCCCAACGTCAGAAAAACGCGCGGCAAACTTCCTCTCACGACCAGAGGAGTTCTCCCCCGCAGGGCTGCTCGGTCCACATGGATCTCTCGCATGGCTTCTCTTCCTCTTCTTTCTTATCGGTTTCGCTGCTTCCCGTTTCTCGCAGAAAGTTCAGGTACGAAAACACTGTCGCGTGCGTCTCTTTCTTCATCGAACTCCCGCACTCGCAGGCGCGGGTTTCCAATTCGCGCTTGGTTTCGTCGCAGGCCTTTGTCTTGCAGCAATTCCGGTTCTGGCAAATCCAATGCGCCGTTTCTCCCTTCGGCATTTCGCCCTCCTGATGTTAATGAAATGGTTACGACAATCGATGGTATTCCGGAGGTTCGATTCGTTCGCTTATATAGCAGTGGGATAGCTTACGCAATAGTAAAAACAAGTATTTTTCATAATTTCGCGCACCGTGGATCGGCGGACGGAATTGTGCAAGAGTTTTCACGCGCCTTCCCGAATCGGGAAGCAACCCCAGGCCCTGCTGTCCCTTCCGCCATCGCGTCAATTGCTTTTCGTAAGGGTTCGTCCGCGAAGCTAAGACTCTGGAATTTCAGCAATTATCTATTTTAGCGATTGGTAAATGCCCCCCTGTTGAGGGGTTCTGGCGATGGTTTCACCATTCCCGTTCTGGCACCCGAACACGCCTCTTCCAACTGGCTCACATCCCCCCGAGTTGCTCCGTCCTTGAACCCGCTGTTACAATTGAGTTTTTGCGGGACCCGCTGGCGTTCCACTGGGCAATTCCGTCTGCATCTTCCATCTTTGCCCGACCGGTTTTGCGCGTGCGGTGGAGTTTGGCCCGGCCGAAGGGAGACTACGCGTGGCGAAATATGATGTGGCAATTATTGGCAGCGGGCCCGGGGGTTATGTCGCGGCCATACGTGCCGGCGAACTCGGACTGAAAACCATCGTCATCGAAAAGGATCCATTTCTCGGCGGCACCTGCCTGCACGTCGGCTGCATTCCCACCAAAGTTCTCCTGCACCACGCCGATGTCTATGATCATTTCAAGAACGCCGCCGAACTCGGCTTCGAAATTCCCGGCGTGAAAATCAACTGGACGAATATCCTCGCCCGCAAATCGAAGATCGTCACCAAGCACGCCAAGGGCATCGAATTTCTCTTCAAGAAAAATAAGGTCGAATGGAAACAGGGCTGGGGGAAATACGAAGGCCCCGGCAAAATCAGCGTCGAAAAAGACGGCAAGCGAGAGGTCATCGAAGCCGGCGCCATCCTGATGGTCAGCGGCTCGGAAGCCAAATCGCTCCCCGGCATCGAGCCTGATCACAAGACCATTGTCACGAACCGCTCCATCCTCGAACTGCCGGAAATTCCGAAGACCCTCATCGTAATAGGTGCAGGCGCAGTCGGCGTCGAGTTCGCCTCCATCTACAACACCTTTGGCACCGAAGTCACCATCCTGGAAGCGTTGCCGCGCGTCGTTCCCGTCGAGGACGAGGAAATCTCCGCCGAACTGGAAAAGAGCTTCAAGAAAAAGGGCATAAACATCCAGACCGGCTGCATGGTGGATGGCGTGAAGAAAGACGCCAAGGGCGTCACCGTCTCCTTTAAGGACAAGGACGGGAAAGCGCAAACCCTGCAGGCCGAAAAATTGCTACTCGCCGTCGGCCGTAAAGCGATGACCGACAACTGCGGCCTCGAAAAATCCAAGGCCAAAGTCGAGCGCGGCTTCGTGCACGTCAATCAATTCATGGAAACCGACGAGCCGGGCCTCTACGCCATTGGCGACATCGTCGCAGGCCTGCCGCAACTCGCGCACGCCGCCATGATGGAGGGCATCGTCGCCGTCACCCACATCGCTGGCAAGCCCACGCACACCATCAACAAATTGCGCATCCCCAACGCCACCTATTGCGAGCCGCAGATCGGCTCCATCGGCATGACCGAAAAGCAGGCCCGCGACGCCGGTCTCGCCGTGAAAACCGGCAAGTTCCCCTTCGTTGGCAACAGCAAAGCCACCATCCTCGGCAACCATGGCGGCTTCATCAAGGTCGTATCCGGCGAAAAATACGGGGAAGTCCTCGGCATCCACATCATCGGCCCGTTGGCCACCGAAATTCTTTCCGAAGCCGCCGCCGTCCTGAATCTCGAAGGCACCATCGACGACATGATGAACATGATTCACGCCCACCCCACAGTCTGGGAAGCCATGGGCGACGCCTTCGCCTCCGTCCGCGGCCTGCAAATCAACGTGTGAGGCTGGAGAAAGTGCGATCAGCGATCAGATAACAGATATCAGGAAGCAAGGGTGCCGTTGCAGCGCCTCATAGCTGAGCAGTTCAGGCCGCCTTCACTTCCATACTGTAAAGGCGGCGCTAAAATTTCCTAAGAGGTTCCTGTTCGCTGATCGCTGTTATCTGTAATCCGCTATCTCTCCAACCCCATGCCGCCTCTCCTCATCACCGACCTCGGCCTCCTCTCCTGGTCCGACGCCTACGCCCTCCAGCAGCGCATCGTCGCCGCCCGCAAAGCCGGCGCCATCGACGACGTCCTCCTCTTCTGCGAGCATCCCCACGTCCTCACGCTCGGCCGCAACGCCAGCCAGAAAAATCTTCTCGCTTCCGAAAATGTCCTCCGTCAGAAAAGTGTCGAGCTTCGCGAAACCAACCGCGGCGGCGACATCACCTATCATGGTCCCGGCCAGATCGTCGGCTACCCCATCCTTAATCTCATCCGCCGCGACGTTCACTGGTACGTGCGCACGCTCGAAGAAGCCATGATTCGCGCCTCCGCCGATTTCGGCATCACCGCCTATCGTATCCCCGGCAAAACCGGCATCTGGGTCCAGCCTCCGGGCAACATCCCCGAAGAAAAACTCGCCGCCATCGGCGTCCACATCAGCCGCTGGGTCACCTCCCACGGTTTCGCCTTCAACGTCTCCACTGACCTCCGCTACTTCGACCTCATCATTCCCTGCGGCATCGCCGACCGCAAAGCCACCTCCCTCGAAAAACTCCTCCACCGCAACGTCGCTCTCGACGAAGCAAAGCCGCGCCTCGTTCACTATCTTTCTGAACTCTTCTCACTGACTCCAAAAGAAGTTTCCCGCCAACAATTGCTCGCAACGCTTGACGCTGTAGGGCCCGCCTTCTGAGGCGGGCCGCTTCTACTCCCAACCCAAAAAAAGACCCCGCGCGAAAAAATTCCACGCGGGGCCATTTGGCTGATTTCTTCCTAAGAGCGAACGAACTTCCTACTTCATTCCGCCTACCTTGAACATAATCGACCGGTCCACCTCGCTCCTCGAAGCGTCCGGATCGATTGTCTTCAGGAACTCTGCCGTAATCGCATCCTGTTCTTCCTGGCTCCGCTTGTCCCGATCCGCGCTAAACGCCGAGCGAATCTTTTCCAGCGAACCCAGGTCCTTCACCGCCACCCACGTGAAATGCGTGAAGTCGCCGTCCGTCCGCACTTCCTCCACGGCTAGTCCATACGCCAGCACTGTGCCATCTGCCACCAGTTTGTCCAGCACCGGCTTGTTGTATTTCTCCCATACCTTACGGTAATCGCCGCCTTTGCCGGGCTTTGCCTTCACATAGTTATAACGCGTCCACGGTAGCACGCCGGCCGGAGGTGCTCCCGTGCCCGTCACGAACACCAGGTCGCGTGTAATGTAGTCGCGCGTTTTGCTGACGTCCGCCGCGTCCATCATCCGCGCGGTCACCGTCGCCCCGCCCGACGATCCCTTCTTCGCCGTGCCGGACTTCATCGCTTCCTCATCCAGCTTGCCGATCTGCGCCCGCATCGCGCTGTCCACCTTCTCGATGCCGGACCAGTCCGCAACCGAATACCAGATTACGTGTGTGCTGCTCCCCGGCGCGCGCAGCAACCCAACGTGCAAACCCCAGGCCAGAATCACGCCGTCCGCCAGCAATTTGTCGCGGACCGGTGCGCCCACCGTCTTCACCAGCTCCATAAACTGCGCGTCTTTTCCGGGATTCACCGTGTACTCATACCAGAACGTCAGCGGCTGCATCTTCGCGTCCTGCGCCGCAATCGTAAGGCACGACATCAACACCACCGCTAAACAAAGCAATATTCTCTTCTTCATTTTCGAAAATCTCCTTGAACGAACGAGTGTTTGCCTGCGCTGGACTACGCCAAAAGGTTCTTGGGCGGAGATGGCACAAACGCGGATGCAGGCAGTCAACGTCTGGGCTTTGGAAAGGGCCGACCTGCGTCGGAATGGCCCTGTTTGTAGCACCGATTTCCGTAGGGCGTCAAGCTCATGGAAATCGCACTTGACAAGCCGGCCCTTCGCGCTCAATACTAAACCATATGGTTAAGTATTCCGCAACCCTCGATTCCACCTTTGGCGCCCTTGCCGATCCTACCCGCCGCGCCATCCTTGCTTCCCTCATGCTCGGCGAGGCCTCTCCCTCCAACCTTGCTGGCCCGCACCGCATGTCCCTCCCTGCCGTCATGAAGCACGTCCGCGTCCTCCAAAGCGCCGGTCTGGTCTCGCAAAAAAAAGTTGGCCGCACGCGTTTCTGCCGCCTCGCGCCAACTCCCCTGAAGCAGGCCGAAGACTGGATCGCCCAATACCGCCGCTTCTGGGAAGGCGCTTTCGATTCCCTCGAACGTTTCCTCAGCCAGGATCCACCGCCCGAAAAACAGAAAGAACAGCAAAAGGAGAAACAATCATGGCCACACCGCAATCGCAGACGGAAAACTCAATCCAGCTAACGCGCACCTTCGCGGCTCCCCGCGACCGCGTGTACCGCGCCTGGACCGACGCCCGGGAGTTCGCCCAGTGGTTCCATCCTACGGCGGACTACAAAACCGTCATCACCCGCCTGGATCTACGCGTCGGTGGAAAATATTCTCTCGAAATGCACCACAAAGACGGCAACATTCACAATCTCAGCGGCACCTACGAAGAGATCAAGCCACCCGAGAAAATCGCCTTCACCTGGCTCTGGCAACAGGACGAAACAAGGACGGAAACCCTGGTCACGGTAACCTTCAAAGACCTCGGCGGCTCCACCGAAGTCAACCTGACCCACAAAAACCTGCTCACCGCCGAATCCCGCGAAAAGCACAACCAAGGCTGGATCGGCTGCCTCGGCCAACTTGAAGCCTATCTGGCGTGACGAAGTTTTGTAGTGGCCGGACTTTAGACCGGCCACTCTGACTCTCCTTATTCCCAAATACAGCGCTGGCATTACTCGTCCCGACAAAGGAGGGAAGCCAGCCATTTGCTGACGAATCTCAATTAAATTTCAAATTTCGCCACGACCCCCAGCAACCGGATCAATGCCGCGCGTTCCTCCGCATCCAGGCACGCGCGTAATTTTTCCTCCGCCGCCCGCCGTTCCTTGATGAGGAACTCCCGGTATTTTTCGCCCTTCGGCGTCAGCCGGATCACAAAAGTCCGGCCCGTCCCCGCCTTTTTCTTCGAAACCAGCCCTTCCTTCACCATCGTCCCGATCGAACGGTGCACCACCGTCCGGTCAAGTCCAAGCATCGTGGCAATCTGGTTCTGATTCCGCTCCGCGCCGCCGCGCAGCGTCGAGAGAATAAATCCCCGCGTCGGCGAACACCCCGTGCGCCGCTCCAATTGTTTGCTGACCGAAAAATACGCAGCCGCAAGATGGACCAGCACGGAATCCTTCAGGATTTCTTCCGGAATCATTTTTCTGTCCACGGCAATCATAGGACCGTCACCGTTGTTTCCAGCGGCCGCCGCCACTGCGGCTGCTCCTGGTACGTCGCCGGCTTTTTCCCAACCGCAATCACCATCACGATCTCGTGGTATTTCCGGGAAAGCCCCAGAAATTTCGCTAGCCGCACCCCGTCGAATCCCTCCATCGGGCAGGTGTTGAATCCCAGCGCCTCCGCCGCAATCATCAGATTCCCGCAAGCCAGCGCCGTGCTCTTCGTCGCCCACTTGAACAACCCCTGCCGCGTAACTGGCGCCATCCCGATGATTTTCCACAGATGAATGAGCTTCAGGGCCAGCCACTTCATGGCCCCCAAAACGTTGAACCACCCCTGCACGTAAAACCACTTTGCCAATTTCGCTTTCTTCTCGTACTCCCGGATTTTGCTTTCGGCGAAGCCGTTCTCGCGCATCCACCGCAATTGACCTTCGGTGGTAACCTTCGATGCTCCCAGGTCCGCCACGGCCACCACGAGTGCCGAGGCCGTTTGCGCCGCCGATTGCGACATGCACAACTCCGCCGCCCGTTTTCGCTTCGGCGGCGATTCGATCCACACCAGCCGGTAAGGCTGGGAATTGAAACTCGAAGGCGCCGCGCAGGCCGCCCGCAGCATCTGCTCGCGCGCCGCGGCGGGCACCTCCACCCGATCGAACTCCCGAATTGCCCTTCTTCGCAGCATCGCTTCCAGGTTGCCGGTCATCACGCCCTCCATGTTGCAAGTACAACATAAAGATGTTGCATGTGCAACATAAAAATCAACCGGCCAATTTGTCTTCCTTCAGCCCCTCCCCCGCCACCCCTCCGCCTTCCCCCCATTCGCCAACCGCCCCCGTTCGCCGTAAGATAGACAACCGGACGTTCATCGGGAGATCCGCCGAAGATGCCTGCCACCGAAACCGCCGCCAAGCAAAAACTTTCGCGCCAGCAATACCTCGATCTCTATTACTACATGCGCCTCAACCGTGAGGTCGAGGACACCATGACCCGGCTTTTCCGCCAGAACAAAATCGTCGGAGGCCTGTACTCCAGCCTGGGCCAGGAAGCCATCTCCGTCGGCAGCGCCTACGCCCTGCAGAAAAAAGACTGGATGGCCCCGATGATCCGCAACATCGGCGCGCTGCTGGTCAAAGGCGTTCCCCCGCGCGACATCTTCACGCAGCACATGGCCAAGTACACCTCGCCCACCAAGGGCAAGGATGGAACCAGCCACTTCGGCGACCTCGAAAATCTGCACATCGTTTCGCCCATCTCCATGCTCGGCGATCTGATCCCCGTGCTCACCGGAGTCGCCATGGCCGGCCGCTACCTCGGTCAGAAAATCGTGGCCATGACCTGGATTGGCGACGGTGGCAGCTCCACCGGAGTCTTTCACGAAGGCTTGAATCTCGCAGCTTCACAGAAAGCCGCCTTCGTCCTGATTCTCGAAAACAACCAGTGGGCATATTCCACGCCGGTGCGCCGCCAGGTGCCCATCGAAAATCTTGCCGACCGCGCCAAGGCCTATGGCATCGCCAGCTACATCGTCGACGGCAACGACGCGGTAGCCATGTACTCGACTGCCAAGGAAGCTGTCGAGCGCGCCCGCGCCGGCGAAGGCCCCATCCTTATCGAAGCAAAAACCTTCCGCCGCCGCGGCCACGCCCAGCACGATCCCGCCGAATACGTCCCGGCCGAGCAGCGCGAATACTGGGAAAAACGTGATCCCATCACGCTCTACGAAAAATTTCTAAGCGCCGAAAAAATCCTCGACGCCAAAGGCAAAAAGGAAATCGAGGACAAAATCAACGCGCTACTCGAAAAAGAACGTGAGTTCGCGGAAAATTCCCCGATGCCGCCGCCGGAGTTCGCCTCCGAAGGCGTCTATTGCACCGGCGACGATTGCCACAAGATCCGCCCCAAGTGGGAGCGGCCGATTTCGGAAGTGACCCCGCCGAAATCGAGCGTCGAGCCGGTCTGGCTCGTCGAAGGCTTCGGCCGCGGCAAGACTTCTTCCCGCGAGAACGCACCGATACATTTCGGCGATACACAACCGGCCGCGGAAGAACCCGCCGCAAAAACAAAATCCGTTACAAAACCAGCGGCCAAATCTCCCGCCCGAAAATCGGCCCCGGCGAAATCCGCCGCGCGCGGAAAGGCCCGGAGGTAGCCCATGGCCCCCATCACCTTTCTCGAAGCCATCCGCCAGGCCATGTTCGAAGAGATGGCCGCTGACCCCAGCGTCGTCCTGATCGGCGAGGACGTCGGCGTCTACGGCGGCGCGTTCAAGACCAGCGAAGGCCTGCTCGAAAAATTCGGCTGGGAGCGCGTCATCGACACGCCCATCAGCGAAAGCGCCATCATCGGCGCGGCCTGCGGCATGAGCTATCTCGGCCTCCGCCCCATCGCCGAAATGCAGTTCATCGATTTCATCGCTTGCTGCTTCAACCAGCTCACCAACTTCGTCGCCAAGGGTCACTATCTCTGGAACGCCCCCGCCCCCATCGTCGTCCGCGGTCCCTCCGGAGGCGGTGTCCACGGCGGCCCGTTCCACTCGTTAAGCCCGGAAATGTATTTCCTGCACACGCCCGGTTTCAAAATCGTCTATCCCTCCACGCCTTACGACGCCAAGGGCCTGCTCAAATCCAGCATCCGCGACAACAATCCGGTCCTCTTTTTCGAGCACAAATTCCTGTACCGCCGCATCAAGGAAGAGATTCCGGAAGGCGATTACACCGTGCCGCTCGGCAAAGCGATTGTCCGCCGCGAAGGAAAGCACCTCACCATCGTTTCCTACGCCGCGATGATGCACACCTCGCTCGAAGCCGCCGAAGCGCTCGCCAAGGAAGGCATCGAAGCCGAAGTCATCGATCTCCGCACCCTTCTTCCCCTCGACGAGGAAACGATTCTCCAGTCCGTCCGCAAAACCAACAAGTGCCTCGTGGTCCACGAAGACACCAAGACCGGCGGCATCTCCGGGGAAATCGCCGCCATCCTCTTCGAAAAAGCCTTCCACGACCTCGACGGCCCGGTCCTCCGCGTCGCCTCTCTCGACACGCCCGTCCCCTACGCGCCCACACTCGAGGAAGCCTTCCTCCCCAACGCCCAAAAAGTTTTCACCGCCGCCAAAGATCTCGCCAGGTTCTAACCGCGCATAAATGGCCCCTTCCTGTTTTTGTAGGGGCCGGGCTTGCCCGGCCCGCTCTTCACCGGATTCAAAAAGTTAGTAACCGATTGAACCTGCCGATTGTCGTTCTCAAAGCCGCTTACCACCGCCCACGTAAAATCAAACCTGCACGGGGTTGGCACGGCAAATCCTCCTCTCCATCTTGGCGCTCCGCTCTGCCGCGTTTCTCAACTTCCGCAAGAACGATGATCTTTGGATTCTCTAATGCCCGAGGCTTCCGCCCCATGCGGCCGGCTCTTGCCTGCTGCGCGATGACGCTCCTTTGGTGCGTTCCCGTCGCGCTCTTCGCCGCGCCCGGCGGCACCAAACTGAGCGGCAAAGTCACGCTCAACGGCGCGCCCGCCAAACCCAAGCCCCTCGATCTTTCGAAAGAACCCGCCTGCGCGCAGATGCACGCCGCGAATCCTCTCGTTTCCGATTCGCTTCTCCTTGGTCCCGGCAACGCCATCCGCAACGTCGTCGTGTACATCTCCGAAGGCGCGCCCTATCCCGGCCCCGCTCCCACGACCCCCGTCCTCTTTGACCAGCAGGGCTGTCAGTACACCACGCACGTCCTCGCCTTCCGCGTCGGCCAGGAAGTCAAAATCTCCAACAGCGACCCGCTCTCTCACAACATTCATCCGCTCGCCAAGGTCAACCGCGAGTGGAACAAGATTCAGCCCCCGCGCACCCCGCCCTTTGCTTACGCCTACGAAAACGAAGAGTTCATTCCCGTGAAGTGCAACCTGCATCCCTGGATGCAGGGTTACTTCGTCATATTAAGGACGCCGTACTTTGCTGTTACGGGCGACGACGGCAGTTTCGTCCTGCCGGAGCTTCCGCCCGGCCGCTACACCATCACCGCCTGGCATGAAACTCTGGGCACCCAGTCCCACGAAATTGAAATCAATTACAGCGGGGAGCCGCAGACCCTCAACTTCACCTTCACCGCCAAACCTTGAAGATCGGCTTTTCCGCTGGCGCAGCCCCCGCAACACTCTTGCGCTCCGCGCCCTTTTCGCCCTTCGTCTTTCGCTGTAAACTAGAATCGTTCCGCGGAACATGCCAGGACCGCCACGCATTCCGTACGATTCACCCGGCAGATCAGGCGAAGGAGAGCAATCCCATGGCAGTTGATGTGGTCATGCCCCAGATGGGCGAAAGCATCTTTGAAGGCACCATCACCAAATGGCTCAAGAAGCCCGGCGACAAGGTCGAGCGCGACGAGCCGCTCTTTGAAATCTCCACCGACAAGGTCGACGCCGAAATCCCCTCCCCCTCCGCTGGCGTCTTGAAAGAGATCAAGATTGCCGAAGGCCAGACTGTTCCCATCCAGACGATTGTCGCCGTGATTGACGGCGCGGGCTCCGCCGCCTCTGCGCCGGCGCCAGCGGCGCCACCGGCCAAAGCTGCACCTGTTCCTGCGTCAACTCCGGCTCCCGCCGCTGCCAAGCCGGCTGCGCCTGCACCGGCTGCACCTGTTTCCGCTCCCGCTTCTGCCGCCGCTTCTGGCTCCACCGAACGCATTCACTCCTCGCCCCTCGTTCGCCGTCTCGCCAAGGAACACAACGTGGATCTTTCCGCCATCGAAGGCACCGGCGCGGGCGGCCGCATCACCAAGGAAGACATCGAAGGCGTCATCGCGGGACAATCCGCGCCGGCCGCTGCGCAAGCGGCTGCACCAGCCGCTGCTGCGCGCCCGTCGGTACCACCTCCCGCGCCTGTTCCCCTCGCCGCACCCGGCGCGCCCGCCGTGCACGGCAGCCAGTACGTTGCGGCCCTTCAGGTCGGTGTACCGCGAGAGCGCATTTACTTCGGCAATTACGAAGTGCAGCCGCTCAGCAACATGCGCCAGAAAATCGCCGAGCACATGGTGGCCTCCAAGCACGTTTCCGCGCACGTCTACTCGGTGGATGAAATCGACATGACCAAGGTCGCCGCCATTCGCGCCAAAGCCAAGGAAGAGTTCGAAAAGCGCTACGAGACCAAGCTCACCTTCATGCCCTTTTTTGTGAAGGCCGCCGTCGCCGGCCTGCGCGCGTATCCCACGCTGAACGCCTCGCTTGACGGCACCAGCATGGTTCTGCACAAGGAGATCAACGTCGGCATCGCCGTGGCCCTGGACTGGGGACTGCTCGTGCCGGTCATCCGGAACGCCGACGAAAAGAATCTTCTGGGCATCCAGCGCAACCTCAACGATCTCGCCGAGCGCGCGCGCTCGAAAAAGCTCAAGCCCGAGGAGGTCCAGGAAGGCACCTTCTCCATCACCAACCCCGGCGTCTTCGGCGGCCTCTTCGGCCTGCCCGTCATCAGCCAGCCCAACGTCGGCATTCTGGGACTCGGCGCGATCGAAAAGCGCCCGGTGGTAATCAACGACTCCATCGCCATCCGCTCGATGTGCTACGTCACGCTCAGTTACGACCACCGCGTCGTCGACGGCGCCGTCGCCCACCAGTTTTTACACAAAGTAAAAGAGACCCTGGAAAACTGGTCCGAGCCCCTCGTCTAGGGAAGTGACTGGTGGTTGGTGACTAGTGACTGGTTTCAAGCGACCAGTGCCCGGCGGCCAGCGTTCAGCGAAGCAGAACAGCGGTTGAGTTGCTTGCCTGCCATTTACGCAGGTTTTCACCAGTCACGTTTCACTGGTCGCTGGTTGCCGGACATTGATCACCTCCTCACTGAATCATCGGCCGCATCTTCGCGGTCCACACAGCCAGTCCTTCGAGCGGCACGGCCTCCACGCCCGCGTCGCGCAGGGTCTCGCGTACGAACTGGTGCCGCTCATTCTCCGCGATCAGATGGACGTCGGTCACGGCCGTGAATTCGCTTGCCGCCACTTTGTTGCGGATCCGCTCCACCGTGTACGCCAGCGACTTCACGTCCCCCGGCGCGCGCGAAACGCTCAGCGTCTGCACGAATCCCCGCGTGCCGTTCCGCCGGTACCCGTAGTCGATGCGCATCGGGTCGCCCGAAAACGTAAACTCTTCCGCGCGGACGCCCTTCTGCAACCGCTCCCACAAGCGGGCCTGTTTAAACACCTGCGCGCAATACGAACGAATCGCCCCGCGGCTCCCCGGCGCGCCCACCCGCGCTTCGCCGCGTTGCAGGGCCACGTGGTCCGAGTACAAGCGCTCGGTTTCCGCGTCCAGGTCGTCTGCATGCACGCCCCTCTGCGGCGCCATTTGCAGCGCGTTCGAAAGCGTCTCGTCCCACTTTCCCAGCAGTTTTAGCCAGTCCGCGCTGGCACGCCCGTTACTACCCTGTCTCTCCGTCGCCCCGTTTCCGTTGAACAGCTGCGTGGCAGTCGCAAACCGGTTTTCCAGGTCGTCGCGCAACGCCCGCAGCAACTCCTCGTCCGCCCGCGGGTGCAACCGCCGCACGCGCGCGTACTCTTCCGGTTCCTCGATCAATCGCATTCGCCGCTCGCCCGATTGCGGGTCGAACACCAGCACGCCGATATTCACCCACTCGTCGCGCACCAGGTTCGGGGTGTACCGGAGCACGCGGTACGCAAGCGTGCGGTCCGCAGTACCTGTCACTCGTGCATCTGTACTCATCGTGATTCTCCTGAACCGGCTATCTCCAGCTCATAAACGGCTGTCGGGTCGAACTCTTCGCCGACAAAATAAGTTCCTCCACCCGCCGCTTCCTCCTGTGCAGCTGCTCCAGCAGCCGCAGCACCGCATCGTAGTCGTCCTCATACCACGCGGGCGGAATCTCTTCCGTCAGCTCCGCCAGCACTTTTTCCGTGACTCGTTTTTCCAGCCGCTCCAGCCACGGCCCGAACGAATCCATTCCCGTTACGCCCTCGTACACCCGGCTGCGCGCGTACAATCCGCGCAACGGCGCATCCGGAAAATTCCACTCCCCCGCGTTGAAGCAGAATCCCTGGTCGATCATCACCGTCCTGTACGTCCGCGCCCACCCGGCTTCTTCACGCGGCGCTTCCCCCTGGGAAAATGTTCTACGTACAACCTCACCCGGTGTCGCGTCCGTAGGGGCCGCCCGCGGTGTCCCTTCGCCCCTGGTCACCACTCTCGCCCGCGCCACGTCGTCAAAAAAAACCGTCTGCCTGCCGTTGGTGTTGCAGACCCACTTGTCAAAAACCAGCATCCCCGCGAAGTCGTGCAGGTTTTCCACATCCCTCAATTTTTCATCCGGCAGAAAATCGTGCAGGGTCATGCGCCGCGGATCCCCCGGATAACGCGAGCCGAACTGCAGCCCCGCGGCGCACGGCGTCCGCGACCTCGGCAGCTCGATGCACAACTCTGGCGTTAAGTGGATCAGCTCCGCCCCCACCTCCACCACTTCCACCGCCGCCGTCGGCAGCCCCAGCCGCGACGCCAACCTTGTACCCAGCAGCTCGTTCACCAGAATCCTTCGATGCTGCGGGTTATTTTGAAACTTCACCACATAATAGTTTTCGTCCGAGCACCGCATCAGGTGCGATTGGGCGCCGCCGCGCATCCGCCGGATCTGCTCCAAAGCCTTGATCATGTGCGGTTATCGTAGCGATACTTAATTCTCCAGGCAAGTTCCTCGCCCCATCCCGCGCCCTTCTTCCCCTTCCGGCACGCCCTCTCCGCCGTTTTGGTCCTCCCGGACGGCGTTTGCGGCCACTTTCTTTTCCATTACGACAGGCGTACCAACAAAAAAAAGCCCCCCGGGTTTCCCGGGGAGCCTCTGGTGAAATTTTCGAAATCGCGCGGGGTCTTTAGCGGCGCCGCTTCTTGGCCTTCTTCGCCGGCTTCTTTTTCGGCTTGGCCTTCGCCTTCTTGACCGGTTTCTTCTTGGCCTTTTTGGCGGGCTTCTTTTTCGCGGCCTTTTTCGGCTTCTTCGCGGCGGGCTTCGGCGCTGGCTTGGCCGCCGGTTTCGGCGCGGGCTCGTCGCCCTCGTCGCCGGGTTCTTCCTCCACGATCAGCAACTCTTCCTCTTCTTCGACAATGGCTCCCGGCTCTCCGCCGAGTTCCTCATCATCTTCCAACCGGGACAGCTCTTCGTCGTCCTCAAACTGATCTTTCTCGAATTCCATGCTCTCCTCCCCATGGGGAACCTTCTTACCCGTTGTTCTTGGCACGCTGCACCAGTCGGAGATGGCCTGCACTCCGTCCTTGCGATTTGTTATCCCACTCCAACGTCCTTGTCAAGCTTTCCTGATACCGCCGCGCCTTTTCCACGCAAAATTCCTGTTCCCAGGCACTCCGGCCCTTCTTCCGTCTTCCGCCAGGCACCAGTCACCAGTCACTGTTTTCACGGTTTCGTCTGGCTTCCACCCGTGCTCGCGGCCTTGTTTCCCCCGGGGCTCGCTGGCTTCTTCCGCCGCGTCTTCGCCGAACTCTTCACCGCATGCGCCTCCGGTGCGCCCCCCACCGTGTAAATTCGCAATACCATCCCCCGGCTCACCTTTCCGCCCTTCAGCCCGTTCCATTTCCGGATGTCCGCGTCGGTCACGCTGAACTGGTCCGCAATCCCCCCGATCGTATCCCCCCGCCGCACCCGGTATCGCACAAGCCGGCTCTTGGTCTCCTCCACCGGTCGAGCGGCCGGAATGATCAGCTTCTCGCCCGCTTCCAATCCCGTCCCCGCCTCCAGATCGTTGGCCGCCGCAATCGCCCCAGGCGTCACCCGGTACTTCTTCGCAATCGAGGTCAGCGTCTCCCCGCTCTCCACGCGGTGCCGCCGCCAGCTCACCCACTTGTCCGCCGGGATATCGGCGATCTCCGCCGAAAATGTTTCCGAAGTCCCTTTGGGCAGGTGCAGCACAAACCCCGGATCATCCGGCGTCGCCATCCGGAGCAGGGAAGGATTCAGCGTCCGCAGCGTGGCCACGTCCACGTCAATCGTCTCCGCCACCAGCCGCAGGTCGATCGCCCGCCCCGGCTTCACAACGTCCGTCTCCACCGACTGCTCCGGGTCCACGGAAATCCCGTAATGCGCCGCATCTTTGGCGATTAGCGTCAGCGCCAGGATGATCGGCACGTAGTTCTTGGTCTCCCGCGGCAGCACATTCCGTTTATACAGCTCCCAGAAATCCGCGTATCCCGTCCGCTCCACGCCCTTCTGCACGTTCCCCGGCCCGCAGTTATACGCCGCAATCGCCAGGTACCAGTCTCCGAACAGCCCGTAGAGATCCCGCAGGTGCTGCGCCGCCGCACGCGTGGCTTTCTCCGGATCCATCCGCTCGTCCACCCACCACGTGCGCTTCAATCCGTATTCGTTCCCGCGCCACTGCACGAACTGCCAGATTCCGCGAGCGCCCGCCCGCGAAAGCGCCAGCGGCTGAAACGCGCTCTCCGCCTGCGCCAGATAAATCAAGTCCTGCGGCACGCCCTCTTCCCTCAGCACCCGCGCGATCATGTCGTCGTACTTCCCCTTGCGCCGCAGCCCGGTCTCCACGATTGCCCGCCCGCGCGGCGTCTGGAAAAAATTCAGATACGATGCCACCACGTCGTTCACGGTCAGGGGCAGGTCGTGCGAAACGCTCTTGGCAGCCTCTTCCGCTCGTTCTCTTAGCTTCGGGTCCACCGGGAAGGTCATTTCCGCCACTTCGTCGATCGGCGCCGGCACCGCAGGAGCCTCGCTGAACCCATCCCCCGCGCGGAACGCCTGCAGTTCGTACGCGTAAATCGTGTCCGTCACCTGGTGAAACAGTTCGCTCAGCTTTGGATCGCTATTCGGGTCGTACCCGCTCTGCAGCATCCAGTCCACCGCGTCGTCAAAGTCACGCCGCGCCGACGCCAGGTGTCCGGCTTTGTACTCGGCCTCTCCCGCCGCAAACTTTTCTTTCACTCTTTCAATCAGGTAGGGAATCCCACCTGGTATTCGCGGCGCCAGCGAAATCAGCGGCTGCGTCTTCAGGTTCCGCACCGGCAGGTTGCCGAGCGTGCCCATTCCAGGCTGTGCGGTGCCCGCCTGTGTCCCTCTCGCCTGCGATCCCTGTGCCGACTGTGGCTCCAGCGCCGGGGCATGCGCCTGCACCGGCCGCTTCGCCGCATCCTCGCAACCCGCGAAGCTCATCGCCACCAGCAGTACGGCTCCCGCGTTCACCATTTTCCCCCGGTGTGGTCCCAAGCCCATCCCCCAATGGTAAGGACCCCCTCCGCCACGGGTCAACGTCTTCGCTCTCCGGAGCGACCCATCCCGCACCTCCCCGCACGCCCGAATGTCCCCAACCACACAGCGAGACCACAAAAGAGTAAGATACGGTCCAACCCCGAACGCGGAGACTCCGGACGGACTAGACTCGCGGTTGACGGCGGGAAAGGCAACTCATGCGCGCTTGTTTGCTCCTGGCTTCCTTGCTCTCGATTTTTCCCATTCTCGCGGCGCCGCAAACTGCGCCGGTCACCGTGAAAGTGCGCGTCCTGATTATCGACAAGGATTTGAATCAGAAGCCCGTCCCTTTTTACATCGTCCAATTTCACAATGAAGGAAGCGCCGATCCCTCCACCGCCGTGAAGACTGATCTGGAGGGCAAGGCCGAAAGACAACTTCCCTCCGGGCGCTATTCCATCACCACCACCAAGCCGGTGGAACTGGGCGGCAAACGCTATTCCTGGAATCTCCAGATCCAGATCACCGGCGTGGAACAGCGTGTCGATCTGACCAACGACAACGCCAGGATCGAGGATCTCCCTCTCGCCGCCGCTCCCCCCGCCGAAACGAAATCATCCGCCGGCGCCGCCGGCGGTGAACTCACCGCCCTCTTCGACAAACTGAAAAATTCCGTCGTCGCCGTTCATTCCGAATCCGGCAAAGGCTCCGGCTTCCTGGTGGACTCCACCGGCCTCGTCGTCACCAACAATCACGTCGTGAACGCCTCCAGCTACCTGGCCGTGCAGTTCGACGACCAGCGCAAGGTCCCCGCGCGCCTGGTCGCCGCCAACCCCGACAAGGACGTCGCGATCATCCGCTACGATCCTTCCGCTTTTCCCGAAGGCGTCGTCGCGCCACTCCTTTCGGGCGAAGCCGCTTCGCATCTCGCCGTCGGCCAGCGCGTTTTCACCATCGGCAATCCCCTGGGCCGCGACAAAGTCCTCACCACCGGCGTCGTCAGCAAAATCGAAAAAGACTCCATCAACAGCGACATCAACATCAACCCGGGAAATTCCGGCGGCCCTTTGTTTACCCTCGACGGCCAGGTCGCCGGCATCACCACCAGCCTGCTTCGTAATCTGGCTTCGATCGTGCCCGTCGAGGTCGTCCGGCCCCTCGTCGACACGGCGAAAAAAGAAATCGGGAAGGAAGCTCCTCCAACGCCGATCCTGCTTCCCGTTGAGCCCACGGACTATTTCCCCGCGGACGCCCTGCGGGAAGTCCTGAAACAGGAACGCCTCGATACCAAACCCTATTTTCTCGACGCCGGCCAGTTTCAAGTCGGCTTCTTCACGCCGCCGCTCAATTTCTATCTGCGCCACGAGCAGGAGATGGCCGCCGCCCGCAAAGCCGCAAAGCGTTCCAGCGGCGACGCGTCAAACGCCAAGCCGCCCAACAGCGTGCTCGAGGACGCCGTGGACTATCGACCCGTCCTTCTGGTCCGTGTCCGCCCGAAGTTCGGCGTCTTTCTGAAAGTTCGCTTCAAAAACGGTTTCGTGCGCATGCGGCTGCTCTGCGGCGGCAAGGAGATGACCCCGATTCTTCCCGGGCGCGCGGAGTTCGACTTGTACGACCAGCGCGAACGCAAGGTGGACACCACGTTTCAAGGCGTCTACGAATATCCAGCCGACGCTCTAACCCCCGCTTGCGGCAACGTGGTCCTCGAAATTTTTTCGGAGAAAGATCCCAACACGCCCGAAAGCAAATCCGTCGACGCCGCCACCGTGCAGCGCGTCTGGAACGATTTCGACCCCTTCCGCCATGCTCACCCGGCAGTCCCGCCTCCATCTCCCGCTGCCAAACCGTAAAGCAGAAAACAACGGGGCGTCTTCCGCGGAGTTCCTCACTCTGTTAGCAAGTGTTGCGATAGGTGTATGATTTGGACTGTTTCTGCCCAACAAAGATTCCGGCATGGTGAAAGTCGGACGCCGCAATCGAAATCCTCAGGGAGATCTCAAAATGAAAAGAATCCTTCTCACACTCGCCTTTGCATTCACGTTCGCAGGTTCCGCTTTCGCGCAGATGGCGGCTCCGTCCGCCTCCGCCGCTCCGGCTGCCGCGCCGCAAGCCGTCGCGCCCGTGAAAAATCCTGTGTTGACCGCGCTGCGCACCTTGCTTCCCGGCCGCCAGAAAAATACCCTCGCCGCCATCGACGCCATGCCCGCCGACAAATTCGCTTACAAGCCCACTCCGGATCAGATGACCTTCGCCCACCTGGTCATGCACATCGCCGAATCGAATAACGGCTTGTGCTCGAAAATCGCCGACGTCCCCGCGCCCAAGGTCGACGAACTCAAGGAAACCGACTCCAAAGACAAGCTCCTCGCAGCGGCCCGCGCCTCTTTTGATTTCTGTACCTCGGCTCTCGCTAACGTCGACGACTCCAAGCTTGGCGATAACGTGGACTTTGGCCACATCCAGGGCCCCCGCGCCCTCGGCGTCTTCTTCCTCTCCGGCGGACTGGCCGACCACTACGGCGCCGCCGCCATGTATCTCCGCCTGAACGGAATCCTGCCTCCCAGCGCCCAGCCAAAGAAATAGTGGAGCCAATTCGCCGCAGGATGGGCGCCGTTCTCTTCACTGGACTTCGGCGCCCTCTTGCGGCAGACTCGCTCCACCTGAATCTCTCACCCGCTGGGCCGCTCCGCCCCCTTAGCCTGGCGCACAATCTAAAGGAGGTCCTCATGCTTCGTCTCCGCATTCTCTCTGCTCTCGTGGCCTGCGCTTTCGCCGCCGCCTTCGCCGTTCCCCAGGAGATGCACCCGACTGCGCGCACCACGCCCGCGTTCGACCAGATCAAATCGCTAGTCGGCCATTGGGAAGGCTCCACGCCGGACGGGAAAAAGGGGCAAGCCACCTACGAACTCATCTCCAACGGCAGCGTCGTTATGGAGCGCCTTAGCGCCGCCGGCGAACCGGAAATGATCACCATGTACTCGCTGGAAGGCGACCGCATCCTCGTCACCCACTATTGTTCGGCCGGTAATCAGCCCACCATGCAGACCGCGCCTTCTCCCGCCGCCAACGGCAAGCTCGACTTCACCTTCCTCCGACTCGCCGGCGCCAAATCTCCCGACGAAGGTCACATGGCCTCGCTCAGCGTCTCCATACCCGACAAGAACCATCTTAACCAGGTCTGGACCTTCGACGACCACGGCAAAACCATGACCGAAAATCTAAACTTCACCCGCAAATCCTGACCGCGCGTGTTTTGTAACGGCCGCTTTCCGCTTGCCCTGACAAAGGAAGGGAGGTGGGCGCCTTTGCGCAACCGATTCCCGGCCCAAACGCGGCCACCACAAGCGGCAGCTTCCGGCTTTTTTCCTGTAAATTTATTGTTACCAATCCCCTATACTCTCTATCGAATAGCCTGGGAGGCCTCGAACATGTCCAAGTCCCGGTTCATTTCCGCCATCGGCGCCGTGCTGTTGGTTTCCTGTTTCTCCGTGCTCCGGCTTCACTCCGCGCCGCGTTCTCACGCCGCCATCGGCATGTCCGAAACCAAGCGCAACTTCTCGTTCACTTATCAGGTACACGTCCCCGCCGACGCCACCGCAAAATCCAGCCGTCTCTGGATTCCCCTCCCGCAAAACGACGCCTTTCAATCCGTCTCTAACCTCAAAATCGAAAGCGCCGTCGCGCACTCCGAAGGCCGCGATCCCGAATACCAGAATCCCTTCGCCGTTTTCACTCCCACGGCCACCCAGGCCGCCTCTGGTTACGACGTCACGCTCCTCTTCAACGCCACCCGCCGCGAGCACGCCGTCAACATCCATTCACCCGCCATGCAAAACGCTTCCGCCGCGCTTCCCGCCAACGATCCAATGATGAAGCGTTATCTCGAGCCAGATAAACTCGTGCCCCTCAACGACACCATCGCGGAACTTTCCCGCCAGCAGACCGCCGGAGACACCACGCCGCTCCAGAAAGCCCGCCACATTTATGATTACGTCGTCGCCACCATGCGCTACGACAAAACCGGCGAAGGCTGGGGCCGCGGCGACGCCATCTGGGCCTGCACCGCCAAGCGCGGCAACTGCACCGACTTTCATTCCTTATTTATTGGCATGATGCGCTCGGCAGGAATTCCCGCGCGCTTTGAAATCGGATTCCCGCTCCCCGAGGGAAAAACCGAAGGCGACATTCCCGGCTACCACTGCTGGGCCGAATTTTATGTCACAGGCATCGGCTGGATTCCCGTCGACGCCAGCGAAGCCTGGAAAAATCCCGCCAAGCGCGACTACTTCTTCGGCGCCCACGACGACAATCGCGTCTTCTTCTCCTACGGCCGCGACCTGGTCCTCTCTCCCGATCAAAAAGGTCCCGCGCTCAACTATTTCATCTACCCCTACGCCGAATCCGACGGCCAGCCGGTCAAAGGCCTAACCACCCACTTCGCCTTCCGCGACCTCGCCCCCACCGTCGCCAAACAATAGATCTTGAGGGTGCCCCATCCTTCGCGGTGTTTGCGAAGGGTGGGCTCTTACGATCGAACGCCACAAAATCTCCGCGTCCCTCTTCTCCGTCTTCTCTGCGTGCTTAACTCTGTGTTCTCTGTGTGAACTCTTCTCTTACACGCCCCCGCTCGCCAATTTCCGCGCGACCATTCCCAGCATCAACCTCGATATCCCCGTCATCAGCAAATTCACTCCCACCAGCGTCCCGATCGCCCACACCGAACTCGACGGCCAATGAAACCAGATCAACCCGCCCAGCAGCAGCGTCACGATTCCGTTAATCAACATCCACGACGCTCCGTGCATGCTCTTGCGCCGGAAATAGGCCACCACCTCCAGCACGCCCTCCGCCAGGATCACGCCCGAAAGCAGCAGCGTCAGCGTGCTCACCCCCATGATCGGGTGCGTCAGGAAATACAATCCGCCGATCAAATACACAATCCCCACCACTACTTGCAGAATCACGTGCTTGGCCCCGTGGCCTTTGAAAGCCGCAAAAAAGTGCGCCACAGCCCCGAACACCAGCAGCCATCCCACCAGCAGCGTCACGCCCAGCCCGGCCGCAAACGGCTCGGCAATCGCAAAAATCCCCAGCAAAATAAACAGCACCGCTACCGCGATGAACCAGTTCGTCGCCTTTTTCACCAGCGCTCCCGGACTGTGCAATCCCTGCGTCGCATTCGATGTTGCCATCGCACACCTCTCTCTGGTTTTGTCTTTCTACGGGACCCTGTTCCCGGCACCCGGCCTCGTCAAATCTCTCAGTTGCGGATTCGCGCTGATTCTACCTCTTCGCCAACTTGCCTTCCAAATCTGCTTTCCTCCTGACCATTGCAACATTCGCTCTGCCCTGCGCTAGAATCTTTTGATGCTTCTGTCGCTGCCTCAGGCCCGGGAATTTCCCGTCATCGAAACGCCGCGCCTCCGTCTCCGCCACCATCGCCTGGAAGATTTCCCCGCCTGCCGCACCATGTGGGCCGACCCCGCCGTCACCCAATTTGTCGGCGGCCGCCCGCTCACCGAAGAAGAAGCCTGGGTAAAATTCCTCCGCAATGCAGGCCACTGGCCGCTCCTCGGTTTCGGCTTCTGGATCCTGGAGGAAAAATCCACCGCCGCCTTCGCCGGGGAAATCGGCCTCGCCTATTTCCATCGCGAACTCTCGCCGCCCGTGGAAAATCTCCGCGAAGCCGGCTGGATTCTCGCTCCCGCCATGCACGGCAAAGGCTACGCCACCGAAGCCGTCGCCGCCGTTCTCGCCTGGGGCGACGCCCGCTTCTCCGATCCCCGCACCATGTGCCTCATCCACCCCGATAACGCCGCCTCTATCCGCGTAGCCCAAAAGTGCGGCTTCCGCGAATCGCAGCGCGCCACCTACCACGGCGAACCCACCATCGTTTTTGAGCGAAACTCCACGCTTTTGTAGCGGCCGCCTTCCTTTTGTCGGCGGGTGACATCATCGGGTTTTCCGATCTCTCAAGGTGCCGTGCTATACGCCCTTCGACAGGGCACGTGCTACCAACTCGCTTCTTAGGTAGGTCAGCTCATCAATGCCCAAGACTTTCCGGAGTTTCCCAATCACTGTTGCAACTGCGAGCTCCTGGGTAATCTCCTCTCCTTTCCACCGGTCGAGTCCGACAACTTCGGCGAACTTCGAGAACATCTCTCGAATGCTGATTCCCCGGTCTGGGTCGCCTGGCGCCTCTTTGACTAACCACGCATTCGCACCTATCGTGCGAACAGCAGCTTCAAATTTTTCAAGCTCCGTCTGAATTTCGACTGTCAACCAGACAGCCCACTTCCGTCGAATAACCAGAAGGTTGTCTGAGTGTGCAAGGGCGTCTGGGTGAGGTCCCCGCCTAAATAATGTCGTCAGCGCGTTGAACATCTCCGAGATGTACTCCTCGCAAAACTGAACGTGCTTATCAAAGGCAACGTTCGCCATGTGCGAGGTCGCCCCGACAGTGAAGCGATTCTTAGCTTCTTCCATCTCGACGGCATGCGATCTCTGAAGGTTTGCCTTAAATGCCTCTAGATCACGCGCGAGTGACTGCCCCACCAGGCTTTTCACCAGCCACGCGAGCAGCCCGGAAGCGACGCCGAACACCCCGATGTTTTCAACTACTGAGAGCCAGTTCATGGGCGCGATTCTACCAAACTCCTCCGCCCCGTAGTCCTGTCCACTTTCCGGAGTAAACTTTGCACATGGGCAAAGAACTTCGAGAGCCGTGCGCTTTCTGCCCGGAGACCGCGGGCATCACCGGCGAACACCTTTGGAGTGCGTGGGCTGGGAAGATGTTTGGGGAACGTCGATATACAATCACGCGCAAAGAATCGGACGGACGTGTACTGACTTGGAGCCTGCAGGAACTCAGCGCAAAGACCAGAGTGGTTTGCGGTGACTGCAACAGTGGGTGGATGAGCGATCTGGAGAATCAGATCAAACCCATCATCGGGGAAATGATTTGCAACTGTACCCAGACCACTCTCAACTCGAAGGATATCGCCACAGTGGCAGTCTGGGCGTACACCAAGGCGATTGTCGCAGAACACTCCCATCACAACACGGTGCCATTCTGGACGTTTGCAGAAAGGCAACGATTTCGACAGACCCTTGCCATTCCTCCCGGCCTTCAGATTTGGCTTGCCAGCTTGCCAGTCGCGCGCGGCCTTTTCAAAAGTTACCTCGTCCAAACCCCTCTGAATACTCCCCAACGATTCGAGCTTAATGTTTTCACCTATGGCTTGGGCCATTTCGTCATTCAAGTTGTAAATACGAGGTGGGCTAAGAAAGCATTTCGGCGGCACAGACCTTGCCCAACTCTCACACAGGCACCCGAATGGGATGACTGCTCGATTCCCGTATGGCCTAGCAAGGGAGAATCAGTTTTGTGGCCTCCCCGGCGGCACATGGGCGACTCGGTCGTTGATGAGTTCGTCCAGCGTTGGGTTAAAATTGAGCGAGGTTGGTGACTTCCATTTTCGTTGCTCATAACTTATTTTTGTCCGCATTCCGGACTATTTTGCAGCAGTTCTGGGTGAGGTTACAGTGCCTAAGTTTGGGCCTTCCCCTTCGATTGCAAGTATCCGTTTTGAAAGTCGTTGCTTCGCATCCTCTAGGGACTCCCAATCTATAAAGTTGCGCTGCCTCACGTCGAAGTGGACCTTATTTAATTCTTGCCTGTCGCACATCCAGATCACATTGCGACCCAGCCCAGTCATCATGCCGGCCTCGAAATAGACCCCGGCTCTTTGTCCCGTGAAGTCCGCCACCATGAAACGCGACTTGCGGATATTCCCGACGATCTCATCATCAATCGAGTTCGTGTGTTCTTTACGATCAACGCGGAATGGTTCATATCCCGTCTGCCTGACCGCAGGCTCTATTGCTAAGTCATACAGACCACTCAGTGCACTGCTGAAAGACATGGCCACAAAAACAAAAGCAGAACGAGACCCCTCTCGCCGCAGTTGGCGCAGGTATTCCCAACCTTGCATGGTAACGACGAGAGAAGAATGCGTGTACCCTCCCTTGCTGTCGTCCAACTGACCCACTTCCCGAAGGGAATCTATAAGCCACCGCGCTTCTTTAACACCACTCGCTGTCACCAGAGGATAGTCCGTAGTAATGTCAAAGGCGCTATCGTCACCTGCCGTAGGGGTGTTCTTAGCTAACAGTTCGAGCATCCAATCACGTTTCTCTGGAATGCTGACCAACGGAGCGCGCCTTATCAGCGCTTGCATGTTCGTGGTTAAGATATCCGGGGTATCTTCGCCCGACCAGGTACGGCAAACATGGGATAGCAGGTGCTTTTCTCCAGGTAAAGTTTCTTCCGCCTCCTTAGAGATTCTGTACCTGCCACAGCGAGGAGAGTCAATTTCCTTTCTAAGACTGTGATCTTTTGCCATTGCGGAATAATCCGGCGATTGCGCGCAAAGCGGGCAAAGAAACTCCCTTATCTGGAGTGGGCTCAAAGTTTATTCCACCTATAACACGTGAGGTTAACACAAACTTTCATTCTGTCGAACCACGGAGAACCGCGAGAACAGACGGGACGTTTTCAACATAGCCAGGTCGACTCTAAACTTTTGACTTCTGACCGTTACCCTTTCGCCGCAAAATCGTCCCAGTACTACACAATACTGTTGATAAACTAGCTATAGTTTGAGAAAATGCTTCATGATTGCGCGGGCACTCTTCCGTTTCCATCTCACGCATTTGCACGCTCCAAGTCGTCACACTTCTAACTCGTTTAGTTCCCCTACATACGCGCGCTTCACTCACAACTCCTTTGTTTCCCCTACTTATGCAAAAACAGGGGGGTACATCCCCCTAAAAATGTCGGCGCGCCGACATTTTCTTTCTCTCGGCTCTCAATCCACCCTCTCCCCCTCGGTACTCCCGAGCCCGCCGCAGCTTCAGCGGAGGCGGGTTTTCAATCGCTTGCGCGCTCTTTCATTTTCCGTATCACATCCATCCACAATCTTTCCAATATCTTCCGCACTCTTTGCCCAAAAACCAGGGTACACCCCTCGGTCCATCCAACCCCTCCTCGGCTCCTCCTCGGCTGCTCGCTCGCCTGCCCTCCGCAGCCTTTGCGAAGGCGGGTTCATTCACCGCGCATTCACAAAGCTGTTACCGGGGCTTCACCCAACGTGGTTCGTGGCTTGTCACAATGGAGGCCGGTCCGGGGTCCCACACATACACCATGTCTATCGCTATCTCACCGCGTACGGTACACTTCTACCAATGCGCTCCGTCCAGCGAGATCCCTTCATGAAACGTGTACTGATCATTGAAGACGATCGCGATATCGTTGA
>Ga0210383_10000372_pt1 | contig 42714 bp, 34 predicted proteins | sample IncBWC14OmetaG_FD_160072 | JGI IMG/M metagenome (GOLD analysis project Ga0210383, IMG submission 160072) | Forest soil microbial communities from Barre Woods Harvard Forest LTER site, Petersham, Massachusetts, United States - Inc-BW-C-14-O ...
TCGACGCGGAGGCGGCACCCGACGGCACCTCGAGCTGCTCGTCCGAAGCCTGCTCGTCTTGTTCTGACGGCGCAATGATGGCTTCAAATACCGTCGCGCTCTGTTCGAACGGAAGCCCAGGCTCGGGAATCGTGAGAGAAGGAGTGATTGCGGGAAGATCAGACTGCGATTCTAGCAGCGGAGCTTCCCCACCCAGCCGGACGGCTGCTTCCTGTGCCTTGGTCTTCCAATCCGCACGGCGAAAACGGGCCGCGGCGGTGGTGTACCATTTTGCGGCTTCGGCATTTTGGCTGGCGGTTTCGAAATGGCGCGCCAGTTCAAAGGCAACCATTGCGTCCTGCGTCTTCTCGTAGAGATTGGAGAGTTGCGCCGCGGGATCCTTGCCAGTGCGTGCGCGGCGAATGCGCGCTGTAATTTGTTTCCAGTCCGCCATAGGTTGATTTCTGGACGCATTGTAGCAGCGAGAAGCTCCCGCGGCTAGTGCGAGGGGCAAAACCGGCAGCGTCCTAGGACCGCGAAAGATCGTTTCGGCACAAGCGCTTTTACACGTTGACGCGGAATGCAGGGGTAAGTATTCTTGGCTTCAGCCCTCTTGGGAGAGTCAATGGCGCGCTTGCGCGACCTTTCACGGATAATCGCCGCCGTAGCCTTGTCCTTCGTCTTGACAGCCGCTTCTATCTCTACCGCATCGACGCCTGGATTCGGGACGGTAGTCTCAGCGGAGCGCGCGCATGTAGGACGCGCGGCTGCGTCGGTGGGCACGACGGTTTTTTCCGGTGACAGTCTGGATACGGAGGAGCTGGGAAGTCTCCAGGTGCGAGCGGGAGCAGCGCGCTTGCTGCTCACGGGAGCGAGCCGGGTCACGTGGGAGTCTAAGGAAGGGACCGCAGCGGCGACGTTGAAGAACGGGACGGCGCTGTTTTCCACCGCCAATGCGAAGGCGTTTACGTTGCATGCCTCCACTGCGGCGATTCGTCCAAACGGCGACGGGCCGACGGTGGGCAGCGTATCGATCGTTAGCCCGAAAGAGCTGAGGGTTAGCTGCTCGCGCGGGACTCTGGCGATCTCGGTAGACGACGACACAAAAATGGTCGCCGAGGGCACGGCGTATCGCGTGGTCCTGGATCCTGATTCCGTGTCGGACGATGGCAGCTCGCCGGGCGCTGGACCCGCGGCTCAGAAACAGCCGAAAAAAGCGGGCAAAAATAAATTTTTGATGTACGTGATTATCGCTAGCGCAGCGGTCACAGGAATTGTGCTGTATTATGCGCTGGAGAGTCCAGACGCGCCGTAGGCGACGATCTTTAGTTTAGCGTAAGCACTTTTTGTTGTTTTAGCTGATTGTCGGTCCTCCCTGTTGCAGTCCAGTTTGTAACTGTAGCCGCCCTCTTCCTGAGGGCGGGGTTTAGATGCCACCCGCCAGTACAGTGCGTGGCCATCTCTCGGATCCAGCGTCTCCCAAACGTCGTAGAGATATCAGCGACATCCTCGTCTGAACCTGCGGTCTCGAAGACCACGGCTACAGGAACGTACTTGGGGATTACGCGGCAGCGATTACTTCGATTTCGACCAGGGCGTCCTTGGGCAGGCGCACAGCCTGGACTGTCGAGCGGGCCGGGGGAGCTGCTGTAAAGTAGCGTGCGTAGACCTCGTTCATGGCGGGAAATTCATTCATGTCTTTGAGAAAGACCGTGGTCTTCACCACGTGATGGAGATTTGAGCCTGCGGCTTCCAATATTCCTTTTATGTTTTCGAGCACGCGTTCGGTTTGCTGGCGGATGTCACCGGCGGACATCTCGTTGGTCTTAGGATCCAGCGCGACCTGTCCGGACAGATAGAGAAAGCCGTTGGTCTTCACGGCCTGGGAGTACGGGCCGATGGGTTTGGGTCCGCGGTCGGTAGTGACGATTTCTTTCATGGTGAGGTCTCCTTAGGATTTAAAGCAGTCGCGCCGGCGGTGGTTTCGTAGCGGGCGCGGAAATCTTCGGGAACGCCGGGACGTTTCATCCAGTGGCGCACGAATTCGGCGACGTTCTGATGCGTTTCCTGCTCGAATGCGGCGATCAGATCGTCGAGATCGAAACCTCCGCCGCTGCGCGCGTAGAGCATGTGGCTGAGGGCTTTGTTGAAGATCTCTTGGCCGTAGCGATCCTGCAACGCAAAAAAGAACAGGAAACTCTTCGCACGAACGACGCCTGGATCTTCGGGTTTGCGCGGTTCGGCGTGGAGCGGAACGAGCGTGAGGGCGCGGCGAATCGTCCAGGTGCGCACTTGCGGGCCCTCTATTGCCTCGCGGCCCGTGGACGCAGCATAGGCGGGCAGCGCGGAAAGTGGTGGGTCCTGTTCGAAGAAGCCGGGATTCTGGCCGTACCCAAGCCAGGTCGAAGCCAGTGATGGGCCCGTAGCCGTCACGATCTCCGGCGCGCCGGAGCTTAGATCGACCATCACCGTATCGAGCGAGGCCATTTCCGCGGAAGTCTTGGCGCCCGCTTCGGAAATCAACGGCGCGTAGATCGATGCGGTACCACTGAAGCAGCCGTCGACTATGGGGCATTCCACCAGCCACAATTGACCAACCTCGCGGTTGCGGGAACCAAACATCGAATCATAGGCATGAATCGCGGTAACGAGCCCGGCGGCAGGTTGGCGTAGCGCGCTCGCATCCTGAGGAGTGCGGCTCCACAGATTCAGAGCTTCAGGCGCGGCGTCGAAGTGTGCCGCCGTATAGCGGCCCGCGACGATGAACGGATAGCCGTCTTTGGCTTGTTGGACCATGCGCAAGGTTTGCTCGCCACGGCTGTGCGAAATCTTGGGCTTACGCCCGCCCGCGTGAACGAGAAATCCTTCAGGGACATGGAGCGTGAGAAGCCAAGTCCGTGGCGGAACGCCACCGGTAGCGAACGCACCGCGAGCAGGAAGCAGTTGCGCGCTCCAACCTTCGGCGGGAAGGAAGAACGCGTCCGGCGCAAAGCTAAAAGTGTGCTGCCCAGGCGGCGCCGGATGAAATTCGACCGAAAGATGCAAGGTACCCGTGGCGGAGACGATCCAAGGCTCGGGAAACGTGAGCAACACGTTGCGAGGATTATCAGGAGATGGCTCGAACGACAGGGAATGACCGTTCCAGTCGGCGTGAGGATCGGTAAAGTTGAATCTTCGACGGCCGGGCAAGCGAAGCTCGAGCGAGGAGAGAGGCTGATTGCCATCGTTGCGCAGGCGAAAGACGGAATCGATGTGGATGTTGGGTTGTGGATCTGCGGTGAAGCGGACCTCAATTTCCTGCTTTTCGATGGTATATCCGGGGCCAAAGGCAGCCGTGCAGGCAGCAGCGCAAAAGGCCGCGGCGAGGGCAGCGAGGAACAGCGAAACGCGCGAGCGGCTGATCGGCGTCAAGGCATCTCTGATTGTAGCTAGTGCACCGGGCTGAGGCAAAAAGCGTTGCGCAGTTGATGATGTCTGGCCGAGAGACATCAGCGCAGAAAATTGGAACGACCGGAGCTAGCGCGGTTTGCGGCCGCGGACGCGCACGAAATCAGTATGCGAATGATTGCGAATGGCCTCGCGCGATGCCGCTTCCTTTTCGGCCTGTTCTTCGGTCATGCCTTCGTTGATGCGCTCCAGGATCTGCTTTTCCGTGAGGCCGGTGTTTTTGAGGCGGCCGATCGCGGCGGAACTCAATGTTGGAAGGCCCTGCAGATCGCGCTGAAGGACGACCTGGATGGTGGAATTGGAAAGGCCAATCAGTCGAAGCATGACGGCATCACCGCTGACGGCGTCGAGCTTGTCGGCGCGGGCAAAACCCACGATGTCAGACTCGGTATAGCGCGCACCAAGAAGGCTGGCGACGGATTCGGAACTCGTGAAGAGGTGATGGTGAGAGTGGGCCGTGGAAATCAGCGCGACGCAGGTGTCGTCACTGATGCTGGAGTGCTTGAGATTAACGAGTTGCTGCACTTCGGCGTCGGAAATATTGAGCGGCTTGAGCTGCTCGATGGTGCCGGAGCCCATGCCCGCTTGATCCAGTGGCCGGTAATCCATAAGCGGGTGCTGGTGGCAACCGCCGGCTAAGAAGAGAGAAATGCCAAGAATCACACGGGTGGACTTCATGTCTTTATTGTAGAGCGGGCAACGAGCAGGAGAGCGCAGTGTGCTGTGGGCGATACCCGGCGAAAGGACAGGTGGTTGGGCACTGCGCGGCGAGTGGTGGGCAGTAAGACGCGTCGGAGGGCGGCGATCGTCCGCTATTGTTGATTGGCAAAAAAGGGGGAGGTGGTGGCGCGAGGGCGAACGCCTTTTCTACCCACTACTCACTACGCACTACTCACTTCTTCAAGTCTGATAAACGCGGTCGACTCCGTAGACGCCAGTGATTTTGCGAATGCTGGCCAGGATGGATTCGAGTTGTCGGCGATCGATGATTTCCAGGTTGACGTCAATTTGTGCGTTCAAGCGGTCCGGACGGCTTTCGAGGTTGTGAATGTTGCAGCCCGCATTGCTGAAGACCGCGGTGATGTCGGCCAGCAGCCCTGCACGGTCCTTCGCGCGAACCACCAGATGGACGAGGAATTTGGCTTCGCCAGGCGTGCCCCACTCCACCGCGATGCGGCGCTCGGTTTGATACAGGAGATTCTGCACGTTCGGGCACGTGCGCGTATGCACCGCGACGCCCCGCCCGCGCGTGATGTAACCGATGATGTCGTCGCCAGGAATTGGATTACAGCACTTGGCGCGATAGACGAGCAGGTCGTCCTGGCCCTTCACGATCAACGGCGCTTCGCCGAATCCCAGCATGCGCTTGACGGTCTTGACCAGCGTGGGCTTGGATTCTTCGGCCTCGGTCTGCGTGCCCTTCTCAGGCTCGCCGAGAACGCGAGTCAGCACCTGCCGCGCTGAATATTTGCCAAAGCCAACGGCAGCGTAGAGATCTTCCAGCTTGGAGAGCCCGTAGTCGGAGGCTAGCTTGAGCAGGTCCGCTTCAGGAATTTTCTTCAGGCTGCGGCCGAACTGGCGCGCTTCCTTTTCGAGGAGGCGCGTGCCCATTTCCGTGGCCTCTTCGCGCTCCTGTACGTTGATCCAATGCTTGATCTTGGTTCTGGCGTGCGAGGACTTCACGAAGCTCAGCCAGTCGCGGCTGGGTTTGTGGCCCTTTTGCGTCAAAATCTCGACGACGTCGCCGCTGACGATTTCGTGGCGCAGCGCGACCATCTGGCCGTTCACTTTCGCCCCCACGCAGTGGTGCCCGACCTCGGTATGCACGGTATAGGCGAAATCGACCGGCGTCGCGCCCCGCGGCAATTCCAGCACACGGCCCTTCGGAGTAAATGCATACACTTCGACGGGAGCGAGGTCCACCTTCAGCGTCGAGAGAAACTCGCCTGGCTCCTCCAACTCCTGTGACCATTCGATCAACTGCCGCATCCAGGTGATGCGCTGGTCGTCTTCCGTGACCGGCTTGTCATCCTTATATTTCCAGTGAGCGGCGACGCCTTCCTCCGCCGTATGGTGCATTTCCTGTGTCCGTATCTGCACTTCAAACGGCTGGCCATTGTGGATAACCGTGGTGTGCAGAGACCGGTACAAGTTCGGGCGTGGCATGGCGATGTAATCTTTGAATCGCCCGGGGACCGGCCGCCAGATATGGTGCATCACGCCAAGTGCCGCGTAGCAATTGCGCTCGTTATCGGTGATGACGCGGACCGCGAGCAAATCGTAGACCTGTTCGAGGCTGCGCTCCTGGCGAATGATCTTGCGGTGTAGGGAGTACAAACCCTTCACACGCGCTGCGAGTTCCGCGGGAATCCCGTTCTCCACCAGCTTGGTTCGAATGGTCGCCTGCACTTCTTCCAGGAATCGCAGATGGGTCGGAGCCTTGTCGGTGACTTCTTTCTGCAACGACAGGAACGACTCGGGCTCCAGGTAGCGAAACGAGAGATCTTCCAACTCATTACGGATGAGGCCCATGCCGAGGCGGTGGGCGATGGGAGCGTAGATGTCCAAGGTCTCGCGAGAGATTCGCTGCTGCTTTGCGGAGTCGAGATATTCCAGCGTACGCATGTTGTGCAGGCGGTCGGCGAGTTTCACCAGCACTACGCGGACGTCGTGCACCATGGCCAGAACCATCTTGCGAACGTTCTCGGCCTGGCGAGCTTCAGGCGCCATCATGTTCAAACGACTGATCTTGGTGACGCCTTCGACCAGGTGCGCGACCTCCGCGCCGAAGCGTTCTTCGATGCGAGAAACGGGAAACTCGGTATCCTCAATAACGTCGTGGAGCAGCGCTGCCGTCAGCGTAGTGGCATCCAGGCGCAAGTCCGCGAGGATATGCGCAACCTCTAAGAGGTGAATGAGGTAGGGCTCACCCGAGCGGCGAACCTGAGTGCGATGGCGCTCCGCTGCGATTTCATACGCGCGGCGAACAAGCCAGGGATCTTCCGAGGGTCGGTTCTTACGCAGTTTTGCCAGGAGTTCTTCGAGGCGGGCGTCGAGTTGGCGCTCGGTGCGGTCGCGGTTAAAACTAAGAGGAATGTTCCCTGCAGACGGCATGTTCTAGTATACGTCAGATGCGCGAGGGGGGCGATAGTTTCGGCGCACGCGATCGAGAACCGCCGCGGCGATGGGCGCTTCCAGGTAAAAAAAAGGGGCGTCGCGGTGGACGCCCCTGATGAAACTGCCGTTTGGCACAGCGTGGCAGCGCTGTCCCTGCGACCGGCTTACGACACCGATTGCGGCTGGTCAGCGCGCTTCTGCTTGATTTCCTTAACCTTGTCCACCAGATCGTCGGCCTGCTTCAACAGGCTCGCCCGCTCGTCTGGCGTCTCGACCATATCGGCCTTGCGCCGGTACAGCAGGTTCAGATACGCCATGGCGTCATCGTAGTCTGGCCGCAGAGTAATCGCCTTCTGCAGGTCGGTGATTCCCTCGTCGATGATCGCACCATACTTGCTGGCATATTCGGTCCGCACGGCAGGCGGAAGCGGATCCGTGTCCTTCACCTGCTTCTTGATATTGTCCTTGTTGTAGGCGATGCGCATTTCGCCGTTCGCCCGGAAAGCCAGCGTCCAATCGATAACGCCAATCCAGTAGTAGGGCTCAGGATCATCAGGCTTCAATTGAATGTGGCGCTGGTGATAGGACTTCGATTCATCAAATTTCTTAGGATCAAACGGCTGTCCGCCCATCTGAAACAAGATCGAGCCGATGCCATCGATTGCCGAGAGATTATTGGAATCCTTATCCAGGACTTCCTTGAATTCAGAGACGGCCTGCTGGCCGCGAGCCAGGTTCTCCGCCGATGGAGCGCCCGGAATGTACAAGCTGGCGTACGCTGTGGCGAGATAGAGGCGCGCGTTCAGCAGGTCGGGATCGGCCTCTTTGGCCTGCTTGAAGTCCTCGATCGCCGCGTCGGACTGGCCGTTCTTAAACGCAGCCACACCTTTGTTCAAAAGATCGCGGGCCTTGAGCTTGCTACAACCCGACGCCGCAAGCGCGAGCACCGAGAGAGCAGCAACTGCCGCCGTCCGGCGAGCGATTCGAAGCGATCCATAAGTCATCGATGCAACCATCCCTGCTGTGGCGCGACCTGGAAACGGTCAGCGCTTAGGATTCACGTCCGCCCTGCGAAGGGCAACTCAACAATCTAGTGGCCTTGCTCCAATTGCGGCGTCAACAACCCGACAGAAGATATGCCTGCCGACTGCATGACGTCAATCACTTTAGCGACTATCTGAAACTCTACAGCGGCATTGCCGCGAACGAACGCCGTGTGGTTCGCGCGCGATCGGAATATCTCTTCCAACCGGCTGCGCAGCGCCTCCCACGCAACGGCTTGCTCGTTAATTTTTAAAGAGCCCCCGTCAAGCACCTGAACGACTACGATATCGGGTTCTGGCTGTGACTGCGAAACCGGCGGCGCCGGCTGCGGTATCTCCGCTTTCAGCCCCGTCTGCCGATGCGGAATGATCATGAAAATGACCAGAAGCACCAGCAGCACATCAATCAGCGGAACCACGTTCATTTCGGACATGATCCTGCGTCTCGAACCGCCAACCGTGATTCCCATGAGCCACCTCGCCTTGCAACATTGGCCCCGCGAGGAGGACTCCCACATCACCTTGAGCTTGCGCGACCACTTTACGAATCGCGCAAAAAATCTTACTGGCCGGCTTCGATTTTCGCCGTGATCAATCCGACTTTGTCGATGCCCGCGCCGCGCATGATGTCGATAGCGCGCGCGACTTCGGCAAACAGTACATCGTTATCGCCTTTGACGAAAGCGATTTTCTCGGCACGGTCCTTGAAGATCTGTTCGATGCGCGGTCCGAGGCCGTCCCAGGTCGCGTCTTCGTTGTTGATCTTGACTTTGTTATTGGTCAAAACCTGCACGACGACCGTCTTATTTTCCAAATCCTGGTTCTGCTGCTGGTTTGGATTGGGCTGCGGCACCAGCGTGTCCATGCCCTTCGGCGTCAACGGCGTGATAACCATGAAAATGATCAGTAGTACCAGCAGAATATCGATCAGCGGAACGACGTTCATTTCCGCCATCGCACCGCCCTTATTTTCACCAACGCTCATTCCCATGCGACTTCTCCTGTTGGCCTGCACCTAGCGAGCATTGCAGGCCAGTAAGCCGCGCCGTGTGGGAATCGGCGCGGCCCGTGACTTCTAAATACTCAGCAAACGAATGATGCCAACTTCTGCTTTAACTATCCGCAAAAGCAATTCCGCGACTAATCTCCCGTCGGCTGCTGGCCGTTCGGAGGCGGAGGCGGCGTTGCTTTGCCCTGGTTCTTTTCGGTGAGCAAACCAAGTTGATCGACACCGGCGGATCGAATCTCATCGACAACCGCGACAACGTCGCCGTACTTCGCTCGAGCATCGCTCTTCACGTAGACGGTCTTGTCGAGGCGGTTGGAAATGCGATCCTTGATCTGGCCGGTTAGGTCGTCTTTACTGGTCGCCGTATGTCCCAGGTAGATGGCGCCATCGCGTGTAATCGCCACAACGATTGCGTCATCCTTGTCCGCGTCCTGCATATCGCGGGCGGTGTCGGTCCTGGCCATGTCCACCGGCATGTTCTTCTGCAACATCGGGGTGACCACCATGAAGATGATCAGCAGAACGAGCATGATGTCCGCCATCGGGATGACGTTAGGCGTCGACATCTGGCTGCCGGCTTGCGGCTTGTAACGCCCTATTTCTCCAATGTGATGTGCCACCGGTTACCTCCAGTTACTTAGTCTTCGCGCCGCGACGCAGAATGAAGTAGTTGATGAGCTCCATCGACGAGTTATCCATCTCGACGTCGAAGGCTTCCACCTTGTTGGTGAAGTAGTTGTAGGCCCACACCGCCGGAACCGCGACGAGAAGACCGAACGCCGTGGTCACCAACGCTTCCGCGATACCGCCGGCAACCGCCGACAGACCGGTCGCTTTCGACTGCTCGATGCCCTTAAACGCGTTCAAGATGCCGACCACCGTCCCGAACAGTCCGACGAACGGTGCCGTCGAACCAATCGTGGCGAGAGCGGACAAGCCCCGCTTCATTTCCGCGTGCACGATGGCCACCGAGCGCTCGAGACCCCGCTTGGCGGCTTCGATTACGTCGGCGTCACTTACCTGCTGCGAAGCAGACTGGAACTCCGAGAGTCCCGTCGCCACCACTTTCGCGATGTGACTCTTCTTGTTGCGCTCGGCAATGGCAATCGCTTCGTCCAGCTTGCCGTCCTTGAGGGCCCCGGCAACCTGCTGCACGAACACGCGCGACTGCTTGCGCGCGGCGCTGTACATCAACGCGCGGTCAATCATCACACCGAAGGAATATACCGAAAGAACGAACAGAATACCGACAACGACTCTCGGCAAAGTGCTCATCGAAGACCACATGCTCCGCAGATCCCAGGACGTCGCCTGAGACTGCAGGAACAGGGCCGTATAAACATACAAGGTGGCTACCATTCGTTTGCTCCTTAAGATTCTGGTGACACCGGCTGGGCCGGGGCCAACGAGAGAGTTTGCTAAGTTTTCTACGCGGAACGTTGCGCCGGCCCCACGACTGGCGCAGCGAGCCGTACTACTGGTTCAGAGAGAAAATCACGTCGATCGTGGTATCGACTTCTACCGGCTCGCCGTTCAACAGTGTTGGCTTGTACTTCCACTGTTGTACGGCATCCATCGCCGCGCGAACCAGCAGCGGATGTCCGGAGAGAACTTCGAGCGATTCGACCGAGCCGCTCTTGGAAATGATGGCGTGCAAGCGCACGGTGCCGGAGATGCGCGTCTGGCGCGCAAGCGGCGGATACACGGGCTGCACACGATTGATCAGCAACGCAGCCTGAACGCTTCCACCCTGGCGGATGCGCGAGGCCGTCGGCTTCGGCGGTGGTGGTGCTCCGCCCATGCCACCGATAACGCCACCGATCACGCCGCCCATGGAGCCGCCGGCAACACCGCCCGGAACTCCGCCGGCCATACCGGCGTTCATATCCGGCGCATCTTCTTTAATGATCTTCACATCTTTCGGAATGACTTTTGGCGCAACTAGTTTGCCCGCGTCCATCAAGTGCACTTGTGGCTTAATGTGGACAACCTGCGCGGCAACCGGAGGCGGAGGTGGCGGTGGCGGCGGGGGAGGAGCGACCAGCAGCGTTGCCATCATGGTCTTTGGCAGCGCTTCGGTGTAGATCAGCGGAATCAAGATCAAGACCCCGAGAAAGACCACCTGGGCCACCATGGACAGCACCACTGTCCAGGGCTTGTTGGTCTTGCTGGGATTGGCACTGGAAACCACCATATCTTCAAACATAGTTACCTACCTCCTCCCAGCAGGAGCAAGACGTCCCGTGACGCCTTCACTTCCGCGGGGTTTGTTTCCGGCTGCGGGTCCGGTACCTGCGACCGCGCCATGGCCGCGCCAATTGTTCCAGGCAACCACCAGCGGTGCAGCAATGCCAAAACTGGAGTACGTTCCTACCACAATCCCTACCACCAGGGCAAAGGAGAAAGCACGAAGCACCTGGCCGCCCATCAGGAACAGGACGAGCACGGTAAGGAAAGTCAGGCCACTAGTCAAGATCGTTCGTGACAATGTTTGATTGATGGATTTATTCACGACGGCAGCAAACGATTCGCGGCGCAGCAAGCGATTGTTTTCGCGGATGCGATCGAAGATGACAATGGTGTCGTTCATCGAATATCCGACTAATGTCAAAAGCGCCGCGATGACCGTCAGCGAAATCTCGAAATGCAGCAGAGAGAAAAATCCCAGGGTGATCAAAACGTCGTGAAATACGGCCAGGACAGCCGCAGCCCCGTAAACCCACTCGAATCGGAAGGCAATATATACCAACATGCCCGCTAAAGCATAGAGGGTAACCAGAATAGCCTGGCGGCGCAGCTCGGCGCCCACCTTGGGGCCGACAATCTCGACGTTGCGAATGGCGAAGTTGCCGAGCGCGTAATTGCTCTTGAGTGCGGAAATCACCGCGGGAGTCGCGCCGTCCACTGCGGACAAGTCGTCGAAGTTCGTGAGAACACCATCTTTCGTGGTGTCGCGGTACGCGAGTACTTTCTTGGCAAGCTGTTGATAGCGATCGCCGGTATTGACGGACAAAGCAAGTGGGTCACTCGAGGTGAGGACATCTGCCAGGGAAGAAGGCGTCGCGGCGTTGAAGTCCGGCTTGCTGGAACCTTTGACTCCGTACGTGGCGTTCAGCGCCGTGAGCACTTGCGCCTTGCTGGTATCCAGTGCCTGGTCGCCTTGGCCCTTTTGCTCGACGAAAATGAGCACTTCGTTCGAGTTTGACGCCGCGAGGCCGCCGTTACTGATGGCTTGAATCTCGCTATTGCCGAGGCCTTGCGTCTTCAACGCGTCCCGCACTTGGTCGATGTTGGGAGGCTGCGCGAAGCGCACATCCACGTTGGTGCCACCCTTGAAATCAATGCCGTAGCGCAAGCCGCCCTGATACACCCAGGAAATCAAGCCTGCAAGTAGGAGAATGCCGCTTAGCCCGTAGAAATACTTGGCTTTGCCCATCCAGTCGATATTGGGCTCTTTGAAGAACTCAATCATGCCGAGACGCTTCCCTTCTTTAGACTCCAACCCCTATCTGTTTGTTCCCGGAGCCTTGCGTTGTTCCCGAATCCCTGCGCCATTCCCGGAGCCTGGCGTTCTCGTACCAATGAGATGGCCCAAAATCCAAAAGTACTGCCGTCAAAGCCCTCTTGGCCGCCCCGATTCACCGCCAACCCATGTAGCCGCCGGGCTTTAGCCCGGCCAGCCCGACCTAACCCAATCCAACCACAACCGCTAAATACTGAGCTCTGCCTGACGGTCCATCTTGGAAAGGTGGTACTGGAAAATCGTTTTCGAGACGTAAATCGCCGTAAAGACGTTCGCAATCAGACCGATGGTGAGGGTGATGGCGAAGCCGCGAATCGGCCCCGTTCCAAATAAGAACAGGAAGAATGCCGACACCACCGTGGTTACGTGCGTGTCGATGATGGTAAGGAAGGCCTTGTCAAACCCGGCCTGCACCGCAGAGGCTGCCGACTTCCCGTTGCGCAATTCTTCACGAATGCGCTCAAAGACCAGCACGTTCGAATCGACGCCCATGCCGATCGTCAGAATTACGCCGGCGATGCCCGGCAGGGTGAGCACCGCGCCGAACGCGGCAAGCGCCGCCAAAAGAATGAGCAGGTTCAAAATCAAGGCTACCACCGCGTTCGCACCGGAAAGCCTGTAGTACCAAACCATGAAAATCATGACGACAAGCAAGCTCAAGATCGAAGCTTGCACGCCGTGACGTATGGAGTCTGCGCCCAACGACGGCCCGACGGTGCGCTCTTCGAGGTACTTGATCGATGCTGGAAGCGCTCCAGCTCGCAGCACCAGCGCCAAATCATGCGCCGAGTCCTGGCTGAAGTTGCCTTCGATCACGCCGGAATCATCGATGCGGCTGTGGATCACCGGCGCCGAGTACACGCGATGCTGCAGCACGATCGCCATCTGCCGATTGACGTTTTGCTCGGTGAACGGGCCGAAACGCCGCGCCGCTTCCGCCGAAAGCGCAAAATTAATCTGCCACTGCCCCGGATTTTGCGTGCTGCGATTTTCCGTGGCGTTGCGCAGATCGCGGCCGGTCACCACCGGCGCCCGGCTCAACACGTACCAAACTTCACCCGTGTCGCCCGCGGTTGTTGTCCGGCTTTCGTTGCGACCAGGCACCAACTCAGTGCCTTGAGGCAGAACGCCGCCATGTGCCGCCAACGCCCCAACCTGTGATGGGTACGTCGTCGGATCCTCCACCAATTTCAGTTCGAGCTGCCCGCCGGCCTGAATGACCGCTTTTGCGCGTGAAGGATCGCCTTCGCCGGGAAGCTGGACCAGAATTTCGTTCTCATTGCGTCCCCGCGGCTGAATGGTCGGCTCGGTCAAGCCCAGCGCGTTTATGCGCCGCTCGATCGTCTCGATCGACTGCGTCATGGTCTGCTCTTGAATAGCAGCCCGGGCGCTCGGCCGCAGCGTCAGCAAGTAACCCGACGAGTCGCCGGGAGCCGGCGACATGTCCCATACATTTTTCAGCTGGGTATCCACCATGTCGCGGAAATCAGACAACTGGTCGGGAGCCACATTGCGGACCAGAATGTGGGTGTCGTCTACCCGCCGCACTTCATCGTAGTGAATATTTTTCGCGCGCATCTGGCTGGTGAGCCGGTCCACCGTCTGATCGGTCTCTTGCGCGATGGCCTCCTGCACTTGCACCTGCAAAATCAGGTGCGTGCCGCCCTGCAGGTCCAGACCAAGCTTGATTTGGTGGCTGAAATTATCCTTCAGCTGCGCCACCGAGGTCGGAAACGTTGGAAGACACACCAACGTGTAGATACAAACGAAAACGACCAGTAAGATAAACAGCACTTTCCACTTCAGATTGGGATTCATGTCAGAAGGTATGGACTCCGAACCCGCCGGAGTGTAAGCAGAGTCCCTGCGACCAAGCGCAGCCCGAGCACTTATTTCGCATCTTCCGTTGTCTCCACTTGCGAGATCGCCGACCGCGCGATGCGAATTTTTACCGGTGCGGAACCGCTGTCGGCAATCTTCAGGATCACCGTGTCGCCGTCAAACCCGTTTATAACCCCGTAGATGCCACCACTCGTCATCACTTTGTCGCCCGCCTTCAAGGCCCCCAGCATCTCTTGCAGCTTTTTGCGCTGCCGCTGCTGCGGCAGAATGAGCATCACGTAAAAGATGCCCATCACGATCACCATCATCACCAGGGGGCTTCCGAGTGCGCTCCCTAAGCCGCCGGTTTGCAATATCATCGCCGCAAACATAGTCGTGGTCGAACCCAACCCTTTCTAACAACTTGGCTAACAACTAGCTCCCGCTCAAGTGGCACAGGCATTCCTGCCTGCGCTCCGACAACGAAGCATCGATCGCCAAAGAATCGCGAAGATAGCAGCAGCCAGTCGCAGGGATATCCCCGCTCTCTACAACCCGTACGATTCTCTTCTGGTGGTGTCCCGCGGACGACCCGCGCGCCTTTCAATCTTCACGACCCGATTGCCCTCAGGCCGGACCCGCAGCATAACGCGCGTGCATCGCAGATGAGAATTTCGCTAGGTTCCCAAACCCGATAGCCTCGCGGATTTGGCGCATGATGTCAAGGTAAAAGTGGACGTTGTGGTGGGTCGCCAGGATCGCCGCGGTGATCTCCCCCGCGGCAAACAAATGCCGAAGATATGCTCTTGTGTACCGCTTACAAACCGAACAGGAACAGGCCGGATCGAGTGGCCGCTGATCCTGTGCGTAGCGCGCATTTTTGATCAGCACGCGGCCTTCGCTGGTGTAGACGCAAGCGTGCCGCGCCGCCCGCGTCGGCAGCACGCAGTCCATCATGTCGATGCCGAGTGAAACGTAATCGGCGAGCTGCTCGGGACGTCCAACGCCCATTAGATATCGCGGACGATCTTTCGGAAGCAGCGCCGTCACCTCCGCGGTCATTTCGCAAGTCAGCCCGTGCGGCTCGCCAACGGCCAGCCCGCCGACGGCGTAGCCGGGAAAATTCATCTCCAGAAGTTGCCGCGCGCTTTCCCGCCGCAAGTCGGCGAACGTCGCCCCTTGCACAATTCCAAATTGCCACTGCGCGACGCCCGCATCGCCATTCCTTCCCACACTCTTCAAGAAATAATCCCGCGCCCGCCGCGCCCACAATGTCGTCCGCTTCACCGCCGACTCCGCCACATCGCGCGCCGCAGGCGTCTCGATACATTCATCGAGCACCATGGCAATATCCGAACCCAGGGCCGTCTGAATCTCCACCGCCTTCTCCGGTGTCAGCAAATGCTCCGACCCATCCAGGTGCGACCGAAATCGCACGCCTTCATCGGTGATTTTGCGCAGGTCAGCAAGACTGAAAACCTGAAAACCCCCGGAATCCGTAAGAATAGCCCGCGGCCACGACATGAACCGATGGAGCCCGCCAAGTTTTCGAATCAGCTCGTGCCCCGGCCGCAAATATAAATGGTAGGTGTTAGCGAGGATGATGCCCGCGCCAAGTTCTTCCAGCGCACCCTGCGTAAGTCCCTTAACGGTAGCCGCGGTCCCCACTGGCATAAACGCCGGCGTTTCGAAAGCCCCATGCGGCGTCGTCACCCGACCGCACCGTGCACCCGTAGGGTTAGTATCAAAAACCTCAAACGAAAAATTCAAGCATCCCTTATGTAGGGGCGCGCTTCAGCGCGTCCCAGCGAGCACGCGAGCCGCGCTCGTCATCGCCCATAAGTGTAGCAGCACACCCACTCTATATCGCCGCCCAGGCCACCTTCGCGAACACCCAGACCGCCCACAATCCAAACACAATGCTCAAGCTAGTCCCCAATTTGACCTTCTTCGGATTCGCCGCAGAAAATCCAATCGCCACCAGCACCAGGCACCAGATAAAAAACAACTCCAGCGACGACCCCAACGCCAGCAGCGGCTTGGGCGCGCTCTCCGGCAAATAAGCCTTCAGGCTAGTCGCCACCACATTCTCCGGATCAACATCCCCGTAACTCTTCAACGGCAAAATAATCAAAGCCAAAATACTGGATATCGCGGTAGGCAAAAACGCATGCGCGGTAATCGCAAAGGCCTGACCGTAGCGCACCCCAGCACCGCGAAAAAGATTGAACGCCCCAAAATAGATCAACGCAAAAATCAGCGTAGAAACGGGCACCGCCACAACCCCAACTCCATACGAAAAATTAGTCCAGAACTTCACCTGTCCAGCCAATGCCTGATCTTTCTGTTCCTCCGACATCTGCGCAAACCGCGCATTCTCCTCCGCCTTATGCCGGATGTATTCCCCCCAATTCATCTTGGTGTTCAGCATGGCACCCACAGCCGTGGCCAACACCATCATCAGCAACATCGGCGCAACCCAACTGGGCCGCTCCGCAATGCTCGCAAACGTCTGCTTGGGAGAAGTGAAAACACCGATGATGCGCCCAAAAGGATTGATACGAGGCTGCGCCTCAGGCGCAGACACAGAAGTAGTCGCCATAGCGGCATCCTCCACCACAGAGTAACCACCGGATCTGAACTTTCGCTTCTAGCCTGCTCTACGCCCAATTACCACAAGAAATTTCAAGCACCGTGGCAGCTCCTCCGCGTAGTGGCCGGTCTTTAGACCGGCCCAGCCCGAAGCCCGTCCCGCCCGACTGCGTGGAACCTGATCCGCCGGGAAAAGGCTCTCGCTAATCCGTCCCACGTCGTTGACGATCGACAAAACTCACCTTCTCCCGGATACCTCCGCCTCTCTGCGAGCTCTGTATTACCTCCGGATACCGCCCTAAGCCCGCGGCAACTCCGGCACCGCTGCCAACAATTCCTTGGTATACCCATCTGTAGGCGCATGCAAAACCTGCTCCACACCACCCACCTCCACAAACCGCCCACTTCGCATCACCGCCACCCGCGTAGCCACCTGCGCCACCACCGGCAAGCTGTGCGATATAAAAATGTAAGTAAGCCCAAACTCCCGCTGCAAGTCCTGCAACAACAACAAAACCTGCGCCCCGACAGACACATCCAAAGCCGACACGGGCTCGTCCGCTACCACCAACCTAGGCCGCAGAATCAGCGCCCGAGCAATCCCGATCCGTTGCCGCTGCCCACCGGAAAACTCATGCGGATACTTTTTCATCGCGTCTTCGGTCAGCCCGACGCGCAGCAACATCGCGATTGCGCGATCGCGCCGTTCCGCACCAGAAAGTCCAGGCTCGTGAATCGCCAGGGGTTCCGCGACAATAGCCCCCACCCGCATCCGGGGATTCAGCGACGCAAACGGATCCTGAAAGATCATCTGCATCTGACGCCGCTTTACCCGCAAGGATTCGCCGCTCAACCTCAACAAATCCTGGCCGTCAAAAGCGACTTCGCCGGAGTCCGGCTCGATCAGCCGCAGCAGCATCCGCGCGAGTGTGGTCTTGCCGCAACCGCTCTCCCCGACAATCGCGAACGTCTCGCCGGCCACCACCGAGAAGCTGACGCCATCCACCGCCAAGAAACGTGGTGCTCGCCTGTCGCCCGACAGAAACTGCGCGGTGCGCCCATAACTCTTCCGCAGTTCCCGCGCTTCCAGAAGACTCGCCTTGTCCAAGGTGTCCTCGCCCGCTCATCAACCTACCCCGCCCCGCACGCGATATCTTCGCACGGCAGAGTGGCAGCCATAGCCACAAACCTTCGCATCGTTGTTCGATTTTCCATCAATATGTCCGATTTTCGATCAATCGTCCGATTTTCCCTCGATTCCCCGTCAGACGTTCTCTTCCACCGGCCGCAGTTTGTAAAATAAGCCGGAACCGTCGATCCAAGCTTTTTACAATCCTCACTCTGACTTCGATTTCTAACTTCTAATCTTCGACTTCTGCACCTGGATCTTTATACCTATATCTAAATCTGAGAACCCGGAGAATTTAGCCCGCTTTAGAAGCAGCAACGTCTTTCCTGTCAACAAAAACACTTCGGCATCCGACTTGCCAATACGCCGTTCATCTCGTCGGTGGACTCTTTCTCTTCATTGGAGGAACGCTGTGGTTAAAGTTTCTTGGGAGACCGTTTCACGGTTTTTTGCCGCGCTCACTCTCGCGGTAGCTTGCCTGTTGCCGGCCATTGCGCACGCGCAATCGGGCACCACCTCACTTCGCGGCACGGTTCTGGACAAAACCGGCGCCACGGTCGTCGGCGCTAACGTAATTCTGACAAATCCGGCTCAGGCATTAGAGCGCCAGACCAAAACCAACAACTCCGGCGCATACGAATTTCTCTCCCTGCCGCCGGGCACCTTCCTGCTGATCGTGGAAGCGCCCGGCTTCCGCAAGTACGAGCAGAAGAATCTCCAGCTCCTGGTCGATTCGCCTGGCACCGCGGACGTCACCCTGGACATCGGTTCCACGGCCGAGACGGTCGAAGTATCAGCCCAGGCGGTTACCCTCAATACTTCGGACGCCTCGCTGGGCACCGCCTTCAACGAAACCCAAATCAAGCAACTGCCTATCGAATCCAGAAACGTCCCTGATCTCCTCTCGCTCCAGGCCGGCGTCGCCTACACCGGCAATCGCAGCGACATCAACAAGGATCTCGACAGCCGCAGTGGCGCGGTCAACGGAGCGCGCAGCGACCAGAGCAACATCACTCTCGACGGCGTCGACGTCAACGACGAGACCCGCGGCTACGCTTTCACCTCCGTGCTCCCGGTTTCTCTCGACTCCGTGCAGGAATTTCGCGTCACCACCACTAACTACAATGCCGATAGCGGCCGATCCTCCGGCGCTCAGGTTTCACTCGTCACCAAGAGCGGCAGCAATGATTTCCACGGCTCGCTCTACGAATACCACCGCAACACCATCACCAGCGCCAACGATTACTTCGTTAAGCAGTCGGAATTGCAGACCGGCGAGCCCAACGAGGCGCCCAAACTCATCCGTAACATCTTCGGGGCGTCGGTCGGCGGTCCGATCTGGAAAAACCGCCTCTTCTTCTTTGCCAACTACGAGGGCTATCGCCAGGCGGAACAAAACAGCGTGGTGCGCATCGTTCCCAGCGCCGCCATGCGTGACGGCGTCATGCAATATCAATGCGACGATCCAACCGCTTGCCCCGGAGGCACCGTCGTCGGACTGAGCGGCGCTTCCTACCCCGTCGCTCCCGGAAACCAGGCGCTGTCGCCCACGCAACTACAAGCTCTCGACCCGCAACACCTGGGCGCTAATCCTGTCGTCGTCAACTACCTCAAGTCTTTCCCAATGCCCAATGATGTTACTCAAGGCGACGGGCTCAACGAAGTCGGGTACCGCTTCCGTGGCCCCATTTCCACCAGCAACAACTGGTACATCGCGCGTCTCGATTACAAAATCACCAGCAACGGCAATCACACCTTGTTCGCGCGCGGCGCGATGCGCAACGACACCCAGGGCGGCGTTCCCTACCTGCCCGGCCAGCAGTCCGAGCAAACCCTAGCGGACTACAGCAAGGGCGTCACCGTCGGTTACACCGGCGTGTTAAGCTCCACTATTGTCAACAATTTCCGCTGGGGTTACACGCGCCAGAGTTTCGGTCAATTCGGCAACTCCGATGACCCGCAGATTCTGTTCCGCGGATTGAACGACAACAGCACTACCAATAACTCCAGCCTCGCCGTCGTGCGCACCAGAACCTTCCAGGTTCCCGTGCACAACATCACCGACGACATCTCCTGGCTCAAAGGCAAGCACACCTTGCAGTTCGGCACCAACATCGCGTTCATGCGCAACCCGCAGTCCAGCCAGTTGAGTTCGTTCAGCGACGGCAGCGCAAACCCCGGCTGGCTTCCGGCTGCGGGAGTTGCCAACACCGGCACCGACATGGATCCTGCGGTAAATGGCCTCCCCGCTGTCGCTTCCGCCTTTAGCAGCGGTGGTTACGACTTCCCACTGCTCACCTTGCTCGGCGCCATCACCCAGGTCGATGCCCAGTACAACTACAAACTCGACGGCAGCGTCCTTCCACAGGGCGCTCCGCTGACTCGCAGGTTCGCCACCGATTCCTACGAGTTTTATGTGCAGGATTCGTTCAAGCTGAAGCCCAACCTCACCGTCATCTATGGCCTCCGCTATTCTATTTTCCCCGCGCCTTGGGAAACCAATGGTTTCCAGTCCACGCCTACCTTTGACCTCGGAAACTGGTTCACTACCCGCGGCGATAACATGGTGCAAGGCATCGGATCGTGGGCCGACCCGCTGGTCAGCTTCCAACTTTCCGGCCCAGCCAATAACAAACCTGGTTTCTACGGCACCGACTATCACAACTTCGGTCCGCGCCTGGGCATCGCGTGGTCCCCAGGCCACAGCGACGGGTTGCTCGGGAGCCTCTTCGGCGGCCCCGGAAAAACCAGCGTGCGAGCCGGATTCGGTATCGTTTACGACCGTGTCGGTCAGGGATTGCTTGCAACCTTCAATCGCCGCGGCGCTTTTGGCCTCTCCACCTTGCTCACCAGCCAGAACGGTCTAACTACGCTGGCAACCGCGCCCCGCATCATTAGCTTGGACACCATTCCCACCACCGACACCCAGGGCAACGTGATGTTTGCGCCACCGCCTCCGGGCTCGTTTCCGCAGACCTTCCCCAGCGGCAGCGAAAATGGCTCCTACAGCAGTACCTTTGGCGTGGATAGCTCACTGAAGACTCCCTATTCCTACACCATCGACTTCTCGATCTCTCGCGACTTGGGACACAATTTCTCGATCCAGGCTTCCTATGTCGGACGCCTCTCGCATCGCTTGCTGGCTCAGGAAGATTTGGCCCAGCCCACTGACCTCGTCGATCCCAAGACTCACATCGACTACTACACCGCAGTCCAAGCTCTCGCCAAGCTCTATCGATCCCCGAATGCTCCCGCGCCGAGTCAGGTGACCGCGGCCATGGTCGGACCTACCGCTTCCTATTGGACCGATATGACCCAAGCGCTCAAGGCAGGGGGCGCCTATTCCCTGGATCCCATTACTACCGGGGGCTGCCCGCAAACCATCACCACCAATCCGCTGCAGATCAACTACGCGCTGTTCAGTTGCTACTCGGGCAACGAAACCACCGCCATCCAGCGCATCGATCAAAGCGGCTTCCCCGATCCCAACAACCCCGGCGTAATCTACAACGGCAATTGCGGCCAGCCCGCGGGCAGCGCGATTCCCAATTGCTATGTAAACTCGCAGTATTCTTCCCTGACTGCGTGGCGCTCCATTGGGACCTCCGCGTACAACGCGCTGCAAGTCAACCTCGAGAAGCATTTTTCTAAGGGAGTTCAGTTTGGCCTGAACTACACCTACTCCAAATCCATGGATCTCGAGTCCGATGCCGAACGCGTCGATGTCCTGGGCTTGGGCTCCCTGGGGCAGATATTCAACGCCTGGCGGCCCAAACAGCTTCGCGCCCCCTCGGACTTCGATACGCCCCACCAGATCAATGCGAACTGGGTGGCGGAGTTGCCGTTTGGCAAGGGCCGCTGGATCGGCAAAGAGTCGAGCAGCCTTACCGATGCCTTCATCGGTGGGTGGCAGCTTACCGGCGTGGCTCGTTGGACCAGCGGCTTTCCGATCAGCGTTCTCAACGGCTTCCAATTCCCGACGAACTGGGAGTTCTCGGGACTCGCCACGCAAATCGCTCCAGCGGTAACACGCACGACGAAGAATCCCGACGGCACCGTAAATCTCTTCCCGGATCCACTCGGCCCAACCGGAATTCAGGCCTTTACGCCGACCTTGCCAGGCGAAAGCGGCACACGCAACCCACTCCGCGGCGATGGCTTTGCCGGCCTCGATCTCGGGTTGGCCAAGCGCTGGAAAATGCCCTGGCGCGAATCACACACGCTCCAGTTCCGCTGGGACGTCTACAACGTGCTCAACCTGACCCGTTTCGACGTGCAATCCGTCTCGACCTCACTGACCGCCGGATCCTTCGGCAATTACAGCGGCCTGCTAACCAGCCCGCGCGTAATGCAGTTCGCCTTACGCTACGAGTTCTAAGAGCGAACGACTTTCAGCGAGCAACCTGTCGGCGTGAGCGACCTGTGGCGCAAACGACGACCCTGTGGTGGAAAACAGTGGTGGAAAAAAGGCCCCGCAAAGTTTCCGGGGCCTTTTTCTTTTGACCAGCAATTCCGCTCTTGGTATAGTAGCGGTTAGTTAATACTCCGTTCAGTTATCCAATACAGTTGTCTCTCCGGCAGGCCTCGATTTGCCTTCCGCTCGTGGCTCGTCTCGGAATTTTCAGAGGTGTCTAACCCCTTTAGAATGTGCACTTCCATAAGTGCTCATTCTAAGTAACTTAAAACCGCTTAGAATGAACACTTACGAAAAACAAGGGAGGGGGACGGCATGGGCAACGAAGCTACCTGCACAGCCCATTTCGGGAAAAAGAAGATGATCGGTACGGCCCTGCTGGAGACGGCGGAGTTGCTCTTTCGCCCGGCAGATGGCAGCCCGCGTCTGAAGATTCCCTTCTCCGCGATCAATTCCGCGAAGGCAGTAGACGGCGGGCTGCACCTGCAGACCGCCGACGGACCTGCGATTTTTGAATTGGGCGCCACCGCCGACAAGTGGTGCCACAAGATCCTCCACCCCAAAACGCGCGCCGAAAAATTAGGCCTGAAGCCAGGAGTGAACGTCTCGCTGCTCGGTTCCTTCGACCAGGAATTCCTGAAAGAGCTCCGCGACACAAAGGCAAGCCTTCAGAAGGGGAAAATCAACGCCGGCAGCGACCTGGTCTTTCTAAGCACCCACTCCACAAAGAACCTAACGTCCGCAGTCAGCAAAACAGCGAAGTCGATCAAAGGCGCCACCGCCCTCTGGATCGTCTACCCCAAGGGAAAAAAGGAGATTACCGAAAATGACGTCCTTTCCGCAGGCCGCAAAGCCGGCCTGAAGGACGTAAAGGTCGTCGGCTTCTCCGCAACGCACACCGCGCTGAAATTCGTCGTGCCGATTTCTCGGCGCTAGAAGAGTTTCAAATCGCAGGAAGCACACGTAAGCGGCACGTTCTCATCTGGATTTGCCGGATCGTAGAAAACCGGAGTTTCCATCTCTTCATAGAGCTCACGCGATTCGTCGGTTGCCTTTCCGAAACTCCTGCGTCCAGAGGAATCATTGAATTCATAATGTATTTCGCTACGCCGATGCTTACCTCCGGTCAATCCCTGGTGATTTATGACAGCGATAGCGACGTTTCCTTCGGACAACAACCTTCGGTCTCTCTGCGCCGATCGAATCGTCATGATCCAATGACCGACCATATAGAAGCCAAGAATAACAGCCATCCCAGATCGGAAATAGCGTCACCCAAATTCGAGGCTGCAAGAGCATTCCGGACGATTTGGGAAGCAAAATATAGAATAAAGATCCACGAGATGGGGGAACGCGACGAATATCGCTCGAGGTACCGGCTTCAGCCGCACGCGCCGGGGCCTGGTGAACGTCAACAAATCCTGAGGCGCACTTCCACGATTGCGTTTGATGTGTTCCGCGGCCGTCGTCGCCGCAGCGAGCGCGATGGTGTATTCAACGGCGGGGTGTGATTCGTTTAGGAGTTTGAGTCTCTTCCAGGACGCAACCGCCCATGCAATCGTCAACGCACACAGAAAAAGGAAAGGGAACAACGCAAATTCCTGCTTCAAGAAGTAAGCTATCGCTCCGAAGAATGCCCCGATTAGCGGCAAACTCCAGGAAAGTTGCCTTAAACTGCTCTCAAGTTCTTTTGCGCGCTCGATGTTCCAGCCGCAGTATGAGCAGTAGGGTTTTGAAGTGCTCCAGAATCCATCTCCGCCAAGTGTTTGCGTACCGCATCGAGGACACGAAAGTTTTTTCACTGTTGCAATATATAACTCTCGCGCGTTCACTTTTCGATAGAAAGTTTCACGTTGATGCTCTGATGCGTATGATTCAGTAATGGCGGATTTCCTTCAAGTGCGCGGATTGAAAGTCGAGTTGCCGACACCGGCTGGCTGGATTCGACCCGTCAACGACGTGTCGCTGCGCATCGCGGCGGGCGAGTCGCTGGGGCTGGTCGGCGAGTCCGGCAGCGGCAAGACGATGATGGCACTGGCGTTGATGGGGCTGCTGCCGGTGGGCGCGCGGGTCAGCGGCGAAGCAAACCTATTTGGCGATACCAAGTTATCTGGCGAGGCGGCTTCCTATGGCGAGATACGAGTCGCCAAGGGCGCTTCCGCGGCGGGCGATGTTGCTCCTGGTCGCACTGATTTGCCTGGAAGGAATCTTACCGGCTTGAGCGAGCGCGGTTGGCGCGACGTGCGTGGGCGCGAGATCGCCATGGTGTTCCAGGAGCCGATGACTGCGCTGAATCCGGTGATGCGCATCGGGGCACAGATCGCGGAAGCCGTCCGCGTACACGGCGCCGGACTGGACCCGGGCGAAGTGCGAAGACGCGTGCTTGACGCGCTGCGGAGGGCAGCCGTGCCCGAGCCGGAAACGCGTGCGGAACAGTTTCCGCACCAGCTCTCTGGAGGCTTGCGGCAGCGCGCGATGATCGCAATGGCGCTCGCGGGCGGCCCGCGCTTGTTGATTGCAGATGAGCCCACCACCGCGCTCGACGTCACCGTGCAAAAACAAATTCTGGACTTGCTGGACCGCTTGCGCCGCGAACTGCAGCTCGGTCTGCTGTTCATCACTCACGATCTCGGCGTCGTGGCGCAAGTCGCCGATCGCGTCGCGGTCATGTATGCGGGACGCATCGTCGAAGAAGGACCGGCGCAAGAGGTGTTGCGGGCGCCTCGCCATCCCTATACACAAGGGTTGCTCGCCGCTTCGCCCACCCTGGAGCGCGGCAAGCTCAGGCCCATTCCCGGAACTGTGCCACAACTGACCGCCCTGCCTCCCGGCTGCGCGTTTGAGCCGCGCTGTGCGCTACGCGTTGCGGAATGCGTCCGCGGCGTCCCCGACTTACGCGTCCCGCAGCGTGCCGCGTCACAAAATCACGCGGCGCGATGCATCCTGGTGTGAACCACGGAATGGGAGCACCGGAAACCTCTGTCGTTGTTGATCTGCCCCTTCAAGACATCGTTTTTCAAACTTCTCGAAATGCTTCGCATGATTCTCGGACGCTCTGCAATCGGATCGAAGCTTTGAGCGTGATCCGTCGCTCGAACACCGTGCCTTGTTGTGTGCGGCGATCGCTGTTTGCGATCCGATGCCGCGGACAATTCCACTAGAATGAACGATTCACGTCATGGCCGCAGCCACCACAGACAACCGCGTTGATTGGAGCCTGATCTGGGCGCAGCGGGGCTTTCGATTCTTCTCGGTGGCCATGTTCGTCTCACTCTTCGGCAGCGGACTGAACTTCACCGCCGTCAGCTGGTACATCCTCTCGTCCACTCATTCCACCATCGCCGTGAGCATGCAGGTCATCGTGGTGACGCTTCCCGGCCTGCTCGTTCCGTTCGTCGGTGGCGTGCTTATCGACCGCCTCGACCGCCGCTATCTCGGTGTCCTGCTCGATCTCTGCCGAGGTCTTGCGGTCCTCGGCACGGCCTACATCGCGTGGCACAGCCATCTGCAACTATGGCACCTCTACGCCATGACGCTGATCACCGGAACAGGCTCCGCGATGTACTGGGCCACGGTGAACGCCCTCGTGCAGGAAGTCATTCCGCCCAGCCAATTTACGGGCGCCAACGCCGCGGTGCTGATCGGTGTGCAGAGCGGCATGCTGATGGCGGGCGCGTTTGTGGGCTTCATTTACGATTGGGCGGGCATCGCTGGAATTCTCGCGATCGATGGCGCCACGTATTTCGTGTCCGCATTTTGCTTGTACCAGATGCGTCGCGGCTATGTTTCGCCTCGCCCGCGCCCCACGTATCCGCGCGAATATTCCGACGCCACCGAGGCTACGGTGCTCGCGCTCGAATCAGGAGAGAATCCAGAAGTCGCCGAAGCGGGCTTGTCTCTCGCGGTGTACGCCGATCTCAAGGAAGGCTTCGCTTACTTGAGGCAGCAGCCGAAGGTCCGCGCTCTAGGAATTACGCACGCCACGATGATGGCCGGAGTCGTTAGCGCGAACGTGGTGCTGGTCGCTCTCGCCAACGACGTGCTCCACGCCGGCGCGCGAGGTCTCGGCTTTCTGGAAGGTGGCTGGGCCATCGGAGCCATCACCGGCGGCCTGCTCGCCAGCCAACTTTCACAGTCTCTGCGCATGACGATGTATGTCGGCTGCATCGCCATTCTCTGCTCCGGCCACTTGATCGTTCCGTTCGTGTCGTTCGTGGCGGGTGCCGTCACTATCCAAGCTATTTTTGGATTTTGCCGCGCGGTTTCCGGCGTCGTGGCGCAATCCTCTCTGATGAGCATCGTGCCCCGTCACTTCATGGGACGCACGCAATCGGCCATCGCCGTGGTCACCACCGTGCTGCAACTGCTGATGAGTTTTGCTCTTGGTTGGATCGCGCAGCGCATCAGTCTTTTTGCCGGATTCGCGCTACTCGGGCTGATGTACGCCGGAGCCGGCGCCTTCGCTACCCGGGCTCGCCAACTCCTTACCGAGGGTTCATGATTTCATTTGCTGAGTAGTCTTCGCGCTGGCCGCCACTTCCTGCCTTATACTAACGGCGTCGGCGATTGCGAAGCATCGGTGATCGCGCCAAAAAACACCCGCTTCGGAAAGCGGCCGCTACATCGGATGTCCTTCATGGAAATTCTTACCATTCAGCCGTTTCTGCAGTATTTCGGTAATTCGCGTGAGCGCACGCTGCGCGTGGGGCGCTGCATCCCGGCCGACAAGATTGATTGGACTTACGCTGCGGGAAAATTCACGCTTGGCGATTTGCTTCGCCACTTGGCGGTGACCGAACGCTACATGTGGGCGGAAACTGTTCAGGGCCGCCCCAGCCGCTACACGACGCACGGCAAAGAACTCGCCGACGGGCTGGAAAATATCTTCACTTTGATGGAGCGCCTGCACGCCGAATCGATGGAAATTTTCGCGAGGCTTACCGAAGAAGATCTGCGCCGCAAGTGCACTACGCCGGGCGGCGCGGAGATCACGACCTGGAAATGGCTTCGCGCCATGACCGAGCACGAGGCTCATCATCGCGGCCAAATTTATCTCTACCTTTCCATTCTCGGCGTGGAGACCCCGCCGATCTTCGGGCTGACCTCCGAGCAAGTCCGAGCGCGCGGCAACGCAAGCCTGGGGACGCTCTCCTAGGCGAGTTTCGGGACGAGACCTTATTTTCCTCTCGAGCTGTGGGTATAATCCCGCATGCTCCGACAGCTAACCGTTGTCCTCGTCTGCCTCACATTCTTCGGTTGTGGACATTCCGCCGAAAAATCGACCGCCCGACCGCCCGCTGCCGACGTACATGTGCGCGCGCTGGCGGATACTTATCTCGCCGCCTGGTTCGATCGTTACCCGGAACAAATCACTGAGTTTGGCGTTCCTGGCCGCCGGCAAGACAAGCTGACCGACAACTCGCTGGAAGCCTTGAAGGCTTGGGAGGAACGCGAAGATGCGTGGCTCGCCGAGGCCAAACAGATCGATCCGGCGACGATCAGCGCGCCGCCGCTGCGCGCGACGTATGCCCTTGTCCGCGAGGCGCTGGAAGGACCGATCGCTTTACGGGCTTGCCGCAACGAGTTGTGGACGGTCAGCCAGTTCGTCAACGCCTGGCAGGTGCAGTATGGCTATGAGGTTACGATTCAGCCGGTGGGAACGGACGACGCGCGTAAAGATGCGCTGGCCCGCTGGAGCGCGCTGCCGAAATTTATCGATACCGAAATCGGGAATTTGCGGGAGGGCATCAAGCTTGGCTACACCGCGCCGAAGGGCAACGTCCGCATCGTAATCGACCAGATGAATACCTTGCTGACCGGGCCGACTGCGGCGTCACCGTTCGATTCGCCCGCGGTGCGCGATAAGACGCCGGGATTTGTGAAACAGTACGACGCGCTGGTGAAGGACCAGATTAATCCGGCGTTTAAACGATACCGGGATTTTCTGCAGCACGAATACCTGCCGGCGGCGCGCGAATCCATCGCGGTGTCCGATATCCCGAATGGCGGTGCATGTTACGAAGCTTCGGTGCGCTATCACAGCTCGCTGCCGATTTCGGCCAGCGCGGTGCACGCGACCGGACTGAAGATGGTCGAGCAGATCGACGCGGGAATGAAAGAGATTGCGGAGCACACGTTCCAGACCAGCGACGTCCCGGCGCTGCTCCAGAAGCTGCGCACGGACAAACAGTACACCTTCAAGAATCGCGAGGAGTTGATCGCGTTTTCGCAAGCGGCCTTGGCGCGGGCAAAAGCGGGCGCGCGTCCCGCGTTCGGACTTTGGCCTAAGGCGGATGTGATCATTGAGCCGTATCCTGCGTTCCGCGAGAAGAATGGGCCCAACGAATACAATTCACCCGCCGAGGATGGCAGCCGTCCCGGGGTATTCCTGATCAACGCTTACCAGCCGGAAAAACACAGCCGCGTTTCGGACGAGTCCACCGCATTTCACGAAACGATTCCTGGACATCATTTGCAAGGAGCGATCGCGCTGGAGCGGAAGGACATTCATCCCATCGGCCGTTATCTGGGGAACAGCGGATATGGCGAAGGATGGGCGTTGTATAGCGAGCGGCTTGCGGATGAGTTGAAATTGTTTTCGTCAGACGTGGAACGGCTGGGCATGCTTTCGGACCAACAACTGCGCGCGGTGCGGCTGGTCGTGGATTCCGGTATTCACACCAGGGGCTGGACACGCAAGCAGGCGATCGACTACATGCTGGCGCATACGGCAGAAAATGAGCACGACGCGACGTCGGAAGTCGATCGCTACATTATTTATCCCGGGCAGGCCACCTCGTACATGCTGGGCATGATCGAAATCCGCAAAGCGCGCGACGACGCCGAAAAAACCATGGGATCGCGGTTCGACATCAAGGCATTTCACGACCGCGTGCTCGAAGACGGCGCGGTACCGCTCACGTTTCTGAAAGAAAAGATTGAGCGCTGGTCCGCGGGGCAATGAGCGGAAGTCCATTGCAAGATCCTGGATTGCGAGGAGTGACGAGCCACTCTCGCCGCGAGTTTCTGAAGGCATCCGGAGCTGCAGCAGTTCTTGCATCGGCGCGCCCGCGTGCATCGCTGCTGCATGTACTGGATTCACGGGGCGATGACGCTTTGCAAGCTCGCCTCGCCGCCGATCCGCTTCGTCCTCAGTTTCATCTCCTGCCGGCTAAAAACTGGATGAACGACCCGAACGGCCCGATCTACTGGAAGGGCCACTATCACATGTTTTTCCAGTACAACCCGAACGCGGCGGTCTGGGGTGACATGCATTGGAACCACGCCATCAGCGAAGACATGATTCACTGGCGGCACTTGCCGATCGCCCTCGCGCCGACTCCCGGCTGGGACGATGCCGACGGCTGCTTCACGGGCAGCGCCGTCGATGATCACGGTACCGCGACGATTCTTTACACCGGCGTGAAAACCGTGGCGCCTGAGCGGACCACACTACGCGACGGCGTCCAGAATTTTCGCGAAGTGCAGTGTTTGGCGACCTCATCGGATCCGCAGCTGCGCACCTGGAACAAGCGGAAAACGCCCGTCATTGAGCCGCCTCAAGATCCGCGACTGATGGGCTTTCGGGATCCATTTTTGTGGCATGGATCACATGTTGCCGAGCTGGGGCGCAGCAGTGCTGAGCCCCTACAAGATCGTAGTGACGCGCCTGACTGGTGGTATCTCGGTGTGGCTTCTGGTATTCGCCACGAAGGCGGCAACGTTCGTCTGTATCGATCGAAGGATTTGCGCCAGTGGGAATATCTGCATCTGCTTGCGTCAGGCCAATGGACTGGAAAGGATTCGATCAATCCCGTCGATTCTGGGGAAATGTGGGAGTGCCCTGACTTTTTTGCACTCGGCAAGAAACACGTGCTGCTGTATTCGACTGCAGGCGGCGTGTATTGGGAAACCGGGGAACTCGATCCGAAGGAGCTTGTTTTTCATTCACAGAAACGCGGCATTCTGGATCACGGCGCCTACTACGCGCAGAAGACGCAGCTCGATGCGCACGGCAATCGAATCTTGTGGGGTTGGATCACGGAGAAGCGGTCTGATGACGAATTGCGAGCGGCGGGCTGGGCGGGTTGCATGGCGTTACCTCGCGGGCTATCGGTCAGCGCCGATGGCGATCTGGAAATGCGTTTCGCTCCTGAAGCTCGATCGCTTCGCGCTCAATCCGTTGAGCTTCCGCCGCTTGACACTTCGCCCGCGGAACGTGCAGCGAAAGCGAAGAGTATTGAGATTAAAGATGTGGCAGGGGAACTTGCGTGGAGAATGAAGAAGCGCGGTGAGGCACGCGCCTCACTAACACTTGTCGATCGGGTGGGACCTTGGTTCTCTGTCGGCTTGGAATCTCCGCAGGGAGCGGCGCAAAAGTTAATCGTGAATGGTAAATCGATTGATCTTCCGGAGAGTGCGGGATGGGAAAGGGAGTTTCGACTTTTTTTGGATGGGTCCGTGGCCGAACTTATTTGCGACCATTTGCACGCGGTAACGACCCGCATCTACCGCTTGCCCGGTGGGCCGTTGCGGTTAGCGCTTACGAACGGGGATATACAGAGCATCGGGTCTCTCGAGGCGTGGCAATTGCGACCCATTTCCGTGGATCGCTTGACTGGGTGAATGGGGTGTCCAGATTGACGGGGACACAGACGAGAGCTCGGGTTGACGGCGACACAGACAAGAGTGTCTGTGCTACTAGGATCAGGCTTTGATTGTGGTCTCGGTAGGCGGCGTAGCGGTTAACTTTGCACCCGGCGCAGGCACAGAGGCTTTTCCGCCAAGCAGGTCAACCAGGATGTGGTTCAGCTTGGCGCGAATCTCGTAGCGGTCGTGGGCGTTGGTGATGTAACGGACGGCAATCTCGGTGCCGCCAATCACCGGCTTGACGTTGATCGCGGGGGCGGCGGAGAGATTGCTCATGTCGCCGGAACGCGCAGCGCTGCGCCATTCCTGCTCAGCTTTGTGGCCGCTTTCGGCCGTCGCTTCCACCACCTTCTTCTGAATGGCGTCGACGACGGGATACGGATCCTGGCCCGAGGGCAGGACCACTTGCAGCTCGTCCCACAGCCACTGGCCGGAAGTGGAAAAATTGAAGTAGTGGCCTTCGATGGCGAAGCTGTTGGTGAACGTGACGCGACGGCCGGTTGGGTGACCGGAGTCGGTCCAGTTGCCGGTTTCGAGCAGGACGGTGTGGAACATGCCGAGTTCCACGACTTCTCCGGTGACGCCGTTGATTTCGACCCAATCGCCCAGGCGGATTCCGTTTTTTCCCATCAGCACGAACCAGCCAATGAAGCCGACGATGAAGTCTTTCAGAGCGACGGTGAGGCCGGCGCCGGCGAGACCCAGGAATGTGCCTAGGTTAGGTGGGGGACCGAAAATCACCAACAGGATGAACAAGACTCCGACGACTTGCAGAGAAACACGCGTCACCCCTCGCAGTGTTTCCACCTGGCGACGGTCGAGCGAGGTTTGGCGAAGGATGCTCGCAATCCATCCATCGAAGAACAATCCCACCAGCGCCATGGCCACGATGATGGCGATGCCGCGCAGGGCGAGATTGAGGACCGCGCGTTGCTGCGACGCGACCAGCGCGATCCATTTCGAGTAGACGTCCAATAGTTCCTTTTCGTCGTCGATGCGCTTGTCGAAGGCGGCGAGTTTCTTTTGGCGGACGGCGCGATCTTTGGTGGCTTGCACCACCGCCGCGGCGTCGTTGTCGCTCCAGGCCAGGCGGGCCGCAGGCGAGAGTGCGCCGCCTGACGCGCTGGAGCCGGCTTTTGCTTTTTCGCTCTGTAATTGCTGATCGAGCGCGTCATGTCGGGAGGAGAGCGAGGCGATGACGGCTTCGGTTTCCTGCTTGGCGCGCCAGAGCAGCAGTTGTTTCTTGTGCAAGGCCCACCACTGCGCGGCGCGATGGATCAATCCGCGCTGCTCCACGGGAGTTGTAGCGGCGGCCAGCGCGGCTTCCGTCGCTTTGGTGGAGGCCTCGTGGTCTCTTACGATGGCCTGAATGCGGTCTTGAGGGTCGCCTCCGGCGCGGATTAGATCTTGCTTGGCGTCGTCAACTTCGTCCTGATCGAGTTCCTGCTGCGCGTTGGCAATATCGAGTTGGTCGTCGAGCGCGTCTTTTTTGTCGCCGGTGGCCTTGGCGTCCGCGGCGGTGAGCTGCGCGATCTGGGCCTGATCGCTTTCGAGAGCTTTCTCGGCTTTCTGGAGGCGCGATTGAATTTCTTTCGCTTCAGGGCTGAGCGGCGGAGGATGCAGCGCGGCGTCGCGCAGGGCTGCGGCAAAGCCGATATCGAGTTCGTGGTCGGTGAGGCGAATGGCATCTTGTGCGAGCGGACGTTCTTCGGGCAGGGTCGCGAGCGGTGCGAGTTGCTGTGCGATCTTCAGCGGCGTTTGATCGACGACGGGCTGGGTGCCCGCTGGCGTGGAGGTCCCTGCGGTGACGCCAGCGCTGGTGGGCGCGCTGGCCGACAAGGACGGGCCGGGTGGCTCGGTGCGGAAAATTCCGTAGGCTGCGGCTCCGAGGAGCAATGCGAGCACTACGCCGGCGATTTTGTTGAGGTTTTTCATCTCTTCTCAAGGAAGCTTGGTCATTCTAATATGCATGCTCAAAGAAGGCACCTGGGATCGTTGGGGAAGAACGGGCCTGTTCCAGGCCGCACAGTCAATTCTTGCTAAGGAGGACGGTCAGACTTGACACCGAATAGCCGTCTGCCGAGCGCGGTCTTCGTTTTCCTGGTGTTTGTTGGCTTTCTTCAGGCTCGGAAATTTGCGGCGACGATGCCTCCTGTGCTTGCGACGCACTTCGGAGGCAGCGGCGCGCCGAATGGGTGGCAGACGCAATCACAATTTTTCACTCTGGAGATTGTGCTGCTGGGAGTGTGTTTGTTGCTGGCGTTTGGCATTCCGTGGTTGATCGGCGCGCTGCCGACTTCGCTGGTGAATGTGCCGAACAAGGAGTATTGGCTGGCGCCGGAGCGACGAGAGGAGACTCTTGCGTTTTTCAGAGCGCAATTTGCCTGGTTTGGCTGCGGATTTTTGGCGTTTCTAATCGTCGTCAACCAACTGGTTTTCGACGCGAACCAGACCCAGCCACGGCGTCTGAATGGCGGCGCTTTCGCGGTCGCGCTGGTCGCGTTTCTGGCGTTTGTTGGGATCTGGACGGTGCGGCTGATCGTGCGATTTGCTAGAAAGGCGACATGAATAACCTTCTGCCTTTCCTAGTATTGGTCGGCGCAACGTTTCACGCTGATAGGAAAAGTCGGAGAAAAGGATGACGAGCACGGCTGACGTAACCGTTCTCTACTGCCCAGTCGGGCCAAAGGAACTTGAGTTGATTAAGGAATCGGGCCATCGCGAATTTCCTTCGAGGCTTCCAGGCCAGCCTATTTTCTATCCTGTGTTGAATGAGGAGTATGCCGTGCAAATCGCGCGAGACTGAGCGCGGGAAACCCTGAAATTGGCGCAGGTTACGTGACGCGGTTCCGCGTGCGAAGTGCCTATCTCTCCAAGTTTGACGTGAAGATTGTGGGAAGCGGAATTCATCAGGAATATTGGATTCCCGCGGAAGAGCTTGGCGAATTCAACACCAACATCGTTGGGCTAATCGAGGTCGTTCAACAGTTCCGTCCGGAATAAGAGAAAAACGCCTCAGGGATTAGCTGAGGCGTTTTCGTTTTCGAGTTGCCGGCCTGACGCGGACACAGACGCTTCGGGACTCAGCGTAAACAGGAGTGTCTGTACTACTTGTTTCTAGAGGTAGTCGCGCGAGGGGCCTTCCAGGAAGGCGCGGAGTTTGCGCGAGCGCGACGGGTGGCGCAGCTTGCGCAGGGCCTTGGCTTCGATCTGGCGGATGCGCTCGCGGGTTACCGCGAACGATTGGCCGACTTCCTCGAGCGTGTGCTCGCTGCCGTCATCCAGGCCGAAACGCATCTTGATTACTTTCTCTTCGCGCGGCGTCAGCGTTTTCAACACTGAGGAGGTTTGTTCCTTCAGGTTGAGGTTGATTACCGCGTCGGACGGCGAGACTACTGCTTTGTCTTCGATGAAGTCGCCGAGGTGCGAATCTTCCTCTTCGCCGATGGGCGTTTCGAGGGAGATGGGCTCCTGCGCGATCTTCAGGATTTTGCGGACCTTGGACACCGGGATGTCCATGCGCTTGGCGATTTCTTCGCTGGTCGGTTCGCGGCCGAGTTCCTGGACGAGCTGGCGGCTGGTGCGGACGAGCTTGTTGATCGTTTCGATCATGTGCACCGGGATGCGGATGGTGCGGGCTTGATCGGCGATGGCGCGGGTGATGGCCTGACGAATCCACCAGGTCGCGTAGGTGGAAAATTTGTAGCCGCGGCGCCACTCGAATTTGTCGACGGCTTTCATCAGGCCGATATTGCCTTCCTGAATGAGGTCGAGAAACTGAAGGCCGCGATTGGTGTATTTTTTCGCGATGGAAACGACCAAGCGAAGGTTGGCTTCGATCAGTTCTTTTTTCGCTTGCTCGGCTTCGGCTTCGCCGCGATGAATGATTGTGAGCGTGCGCTTGAGCTCGGTGAGGCCGACTTCGCTGGCGTCCTCGATGTCTTTCAGCTCGACGCGGCGGGTGCGGAGTTCCTTGCGCGCTTCGGCGGCGACGTCGCCTTTGGCGGCATCGACGCGGCGTTCCAGACGGCCGGCTTCGCGTTCGAGCGATTGCAGGCGCTCGACGGTGCCGCGCATCTTGTCGATGAGGCGCTTTTTCTCGAACGGATTGAAGTCGATGTCGCGAACAGCTAGTGAGATTTCCACCCGGGTACGCGCTACGTCCCACTTGGCGTGAATCCACGATCGCTTCTTGGCTTTCGGTGTCTTCTCAAGCTTGATCGCCTGTTTCAGACCGTTTTCGTACAGCTTGGCGATTTTTTCGATGTGCTTGAGCGTTTGCTTGGTCTTGTTCGCGATTTTCTCTTCGGTGAGCTCTTCATCGTCGAACTGGACGATTTCCTTAATGGAGCGGCCGCCCTTGCGCAGGTCGTCGCCGACGGCAATCAATTCCTTGATGACGATGGGAGAGCGGGTAACCGACTTCATCACGACGAGCTGGCCGCGCTCGATGCGCTTGGCGATGGTGACTTCGCCTTCACGGGTGAGCAATGGGACGGTGCCCATCTCGCGCAGGTACATGCGAACGGGGTCGTTGGTTTTTTCGAGCGAGCCCGGAGTCAGATCCAGGTCGCCGTCGGCTTCGTGCGCGTCTTCCTTGGCGTCACGTTCGCCGGGTACGGTGGACACTTCGACCGCACGCGCGGCTTTGGCCGAGGCCTGATCCTCGTAAATTTCAATGCCGTTGCGTTCAAATGTCGTGAGAAGGTCGTCGATTTCTTCCGAGGAATGCACTTCCGCCGGAAGGGAATCGTTTACTTCGTCATACAACAGGTAGCCGCGCTCTTTGCCGATGGCGATGAGCTGGCGTACCGCATCATATTTTTCTTCAAGGCCGACTACTGCCACAAATTCCTCCCGCAATCAGACGACAAACCGGTTCGCTTCGGTGCAGACGCACGCGATTCACAGACGACGCTTAGGCTCTTGCCGAGACACGAACAGGCTGATGCGCAGGCGCAAACTGAGGGGGGGAATTCCCCACAAAATCGCATGTTTTTTTGGCCGCTGTGCGGTCACTCTGAACGTAGAGAGAAACCCTCTGCCCTGCGCTGCCTGCTGCCGTTCGCCCCGTGCTTCGCCCGCGTATCGCGTTTCCTTGGTCCGATCCTTGCCGCTAACTAAAAAGTTTAGATGCTTTAAGAGACAAAACCGTTACCCGGTAAACCCTAATACGCTACACGCCTAAGTCCGTGTGCGTCAATGATTTAATTGGTGGAAAGCTGTGGAAGAATTAATTTGCGCGAGGCAGGTGCCATTTAGCGGGCAGCGGCCAGGCGTTTCATGAGCTCCTGTTTGCGTTCCAGAAGTGCGCGGAGGTCGGGCCCGGCTGGGCTGGCTTCGATGCTGCGCTGGACGTCGGATAGTTCTCTTTCCGCGCGGCGGTGGCGCAGGGCTTCGACACAGCTTTCGGCCTCCTCCCAGGTCAGGTCGCTGGACTCTTCGAAGAGGATTTCAAAGAGCATACGGCGGTCGCGTTCTTCGAGGGTGCCGGCGACTTCGCTGGCCTGTACGGGCTGGCCGGAGAGATTGGCGGCGACCAGAGCTGCGAGGACTTTTTCCGTTTCGAGGCCGAGATGGAGTTGGTCTTGCTGGATTCGCTGAGCCAGTTCGTGGCGGAAGCCTTCGCCTTCGACGAGCATGCGGATCAGGCGGCGCTCGACGGGCTTGGCGGCGCGGCCGATCAATTCTGGTTTGGTCTTTACTTCGCTGCGGCGCTCCGCGGCGGCTTTGCTGAGGGCGGCGCGCAGAACCGGCTCGTCGAGGCGCAACTGCTGTGCGATGCGCGTGGCCCATTCAGAGCGCAGGATTCGATTTGGGATTTTCTGGACGTAGGGCAGGAGGAAATTCACGGCGCGCAGCTTACCTTCGCCGGTGGTCAGGTCCATCCGGCGGGCGCGGGCGATCAGGTAGTCGACGTACGGCGGCGCTTCCTTGAGGACCTTGATGTAGGCGTCGGTTCCCTGCTCGCGGATGAATTTGTCGGGGTCGGCTTTGCCGGGGAGGGCGAGGACGCGAACCTCGAAATCCTGCTCGAGGAGCAATGAGATAGAACGTTCGGTGGCGGTCTGGCCGGCGGTATCGGGATCGTAGTTTACGATCACGCGACGGGTGAAACGGGCGAGGAGCTTGATTTGGGGCTCGGCGAGGCTGGTGCCACAGCTGGCGACAACGTTGCTGATTCCGGCACGGGCGACCGCGATGGCGTCCATGTAGCCTTCGACGAGGACGGCGAAATCGGAGCGACGCAGGGCTTCTTTGGCGCGGTCGAGATGATAGAGGACATTGCTCTTGGAATAGATTGGGGTTTCCGGGGAGTTGAGATATTTTGGCATATCATCGCCTAGCGCACGGCAGCCGAAGGCGACGATTTTTCCGGACTCGTTGGCGATGGGGAAGGTGATGCGGCGGCGGAAGCGATCGAACATGCGGCCGCTCTGGTCGCGGGAGACCAAGCCCGATTCGACGAGCAGCTTTTCGGGATATTTTTGTTTCAGGGAGCGCAATAGGAGGTCGCCGCCGCTCGGGGCGTACCCGATGCCAAATTGATCGATGGCGTCCTTCGCCAGGCCGCGATCTTCAAGATAGGCGCGCGCGACTTTACCCTCCGCCGTGGATTCAAGTTGCTTCGTGAAAAAGGCCTGAGCGACACGATGCATTTCGACCAACGCGGCGCGTTGCTGGTTTTCTTTGCGTTCCTCGGGCGAGCGCTCTCGTGGTTGCGGGACCGCGATGCCGCATTTTTCCGCGACGACTCGAATCGATTCTGGAAACGAGCACTTTTCCATTTCCATGACGAATTTGAAGACGTCGCCGCCGACGCCGCACCCGAAGCAATGGTAAATCTGCTTGGTGGGGTGGACGGCAAACGAGGGAGATTTTTCCGCGTGGAATGGACACAGGCCCGTGAAATTCTGGCCGCTCTTCTTCAGGCGCACGTATTCGCCAACGACGTGGACGATGTCCGCCTGCTGCTTCACGCGATCTGCGAATGATCCTGCTTCCGCCATTTATGCTCGCAACTCGACTACCGTGATCGCTTTGCCGCCCCGATCCTCTGTTTCGGTAGAAACTTTGCCGACCAGGGGATGGGAGGAAAGGAACTGGGCCAGGCCTTTACGCAGCGCGCCGGTTCCGTGACCGTGGATTATGCGCACGCGTTGGCGGTTTGCCAAGGCGGCTTCGTCGAGAAATTTGTCGACGCGGTCGGTGGCTTCCTCGACGGTGGAACCGATTACGTTGATTTCGTCGGACGTGGCGGCTTCCCCTGGGCGCGAGGTAACCGTGACTCGCGAAGAGGGCGGGGCAAGCCCCGCCCCTACAGGGCCAGGCGGAGCACTCTCGATGCCGGTGATTTGTTCAACTGCGACCTTCATGCGGAGGGGGCCGGCTTCGATGTCAGCGGTAGAGCCTTCGATGCGCCGCAAGATGACCGGTTGGGTGAAGCCGCGCACTCGGATTCTTGCACCTGGCTGGAGGCGATCCGGGCTCGGAGGCGGCGTGTTGCCGCCCGACATGCCGAGGTCGGCTTGCGAATCCGACAAAGTTTGCACGACGGCGGCGTTCAATTCATCGCGGGCTTCGCCGCGGGCGTCTTGCATCTTTCGGCGGGAGGACTTTTCTAGTTGCGCGCGTAACTCGCGGTCCTTCACGGCTTCGACCACGCTGGCTACGTTTTCGTCGAAGCGCTTTTGCATCTCGGCGAACTTTTCTTCGAGGTCTTTGATACGACGCTGCTGGCGCTCAACCCACTCGGCGCGTAGTTTCTTGCGTTCCTCTTCGAGCGCGTGGCGTTCGGCGGCCATTTGCTGCTGCATGCGGTCGATTTCGTCGCGGCTGCGATGGAGGTAGGCGATCAGATCGGCGGCTTCGCGGGATTCCGGCCCGAGCAACGAGCGGGCGCGCTCGATTAACGACGCTGGCAGGCCGAGCCTCCGCGCGATCGCGATTCCGCTGGAGCCACCGGGCACACCAACCATGAGCCGATAGGTGGGGCGCAGATTGATTTCGTCGAATTCGACGGCTGCGTTTACGACCCCGGGCGTGGTGCAGGCGTAGGCCTTGAGGCGGTCATGATGGGTGGTCGCGAGCACGATGCAATTCTTTGCGCGAAACTCATCGAGTAATGCGACGGCGAGGGCCGCGCCTTCCTCTGGAGCGGTGCCGGTGCCCATTTCGTCGACGAGCACCAGGGATTGCGGCGTGGCGGCTTCGAGCATGGCTTTCAGATTCAGCATGTGGGCGGAGAACGTGGAAAGGTCCGCGGCGATGGACTGCTCATCGCCGATATCGACGAGGACGCGATCGAAAAGAGGCAAGACGGCACGCTGAGTCGCTACCGGAATTCCCGCTTGGGCGGAGAGCGCGGCGATCCCTGTCGTCTTGAGTGCGACGGTCTTGCCGCCGGTGTTTGGGCCGCTGATGACGAGCAGACGTTCCTGACCGCCGAGCGCGAGGGTCATCGGCACGATCGCGCGATTCTCGCGGCGCAGTTTATCTTCGAGGACCGGATGGCGCGCGAGTTCCAGACGCAGTTCACCCGCTTCGGAGAACTCGGGCATGGCGGCGTCGAAGTCTCGCGCGAAGCGGGCGCGGGCGAAGACGCTGTCGAATACGGCGATGGTGTCGGCGGCGGCGACCAGCGGCTCGCGAAGGAGCCGCAAGCGTTCCGTCAATTGACTGAGGATGCGGACGATCTCGGCGGCTTCGTCTTCGGCAAGTTGCACGAGCTGGTTGTTGGTCTCGACCGTCTCAAACGGCTCGAGGAATACGGTCTGGCCGGTGGCGCTGGCGCCGTGCATTACGCCGGGAACGGCGCGGCGATGCTCGGCGCGCACCGGAATCACGAAGCGGTCGTTGCGGAGGGTGACGTAGTCTTCGCCGGCTTCCGCGTTTCGCGCGCGCAAAATCTGCTTCAGAGTTTTCTGGATCGAAGCGCGTGTGTCCGAGATGTTGGCGCGGATGCGGCGGAGCGCCGGAGAGGCATCGTCGCTGATGTCGCCGTTTGGAAGAATGCAGCGGCGAATTGCCGCCAGCACGTCGCGAAAATCTCCGAGCGAGGCGGCGCGTTCGGCCAGCAGCGGAAACCTTACGGTCTCTTCGCGAAACTGCGGCTTCAGCCACCCAGAGGTATCAAGCAGTGTCGCCACGTCGAGAAATTCGCGTGATTCGAGCACCGCGCCGGGTGCTTGGATGCGCTCTAGCCAACTCTGCGGATCGGCGAGCCCGCCAAATCCCATTTCGCGGCCGGCGCGCAGCCATTCGCGCGCTTCGCGGATCTGCGCGAACGCCGCATCGAGCGCTTCGCGGTCCGTGCCGGGTTCAAGGGCATCGACAGAACGGCGGCCCGGCACGCAGGTCGTCCTGAGCCGCAGCAGCTCGCGCAGCTTGTCGAATTCGAGGACGTCTTGTGCGGTGCGGGACATCTTTCTATTTTAGTTTCTCTGCCAGGTACTGCGCCACCTCGTGCGCGGACGTGGCGGAATGAATCAGGCGGCTGTTTGCTTCACTCGATGGCGCTTGATGCGCGAGCTCGACTTCGCGCACGCGCTCGATGATGGGCTGCCAGAAATCGCCGAGCGTAGTGAACGGTTTCACGGGCATGACCGATTTGTTGAGCATTTCCCAGACGACGGCCAACTCGACGAGTGTGCCGGTGCCGCCCTTGCACGCGACAAATCCGTCGGCGAGGCGAATGAGTTCGAAGAGGCGATCCTGCCAGGTGGCGACGCGGACCTCGACATCGATCCAGGCATTCGCTTTCGCGGACAAGGCATCGGCGGTCACACCGTAGGTCTTTCCGCCGGCATCCTTGGCGCCTCGCGAAACGCCAGCCATGACTCCGCCGTAGCCTCCGGTGCAAACGGCGAATCCGCGCTCTGCCAAGGCGCGACCGATAGCGCGCGAATCCTCGTAATCGGGCTCGCCTTCGAGCGGACGGGAACTTCCAAACACGGTAATGATTTTTTCCTTGAGCATTGGCTGGCCTTACTGCGATGTGGAGGAACAGCAGCGGGCATTTTTTGCGGGCTTGTTGTCGAATTCTTCGAGCATGGCCACGCAGAGCGCGTCGAGGGCGTCGGTGGCTTCATGATTCTTGCCACCTTGATTGTTACTCAAGAAGGAAAAGATCAGCTGCCTTCCCCCGGGTGTTTCCGCGAAGCCCGAGCGCGTGCGCACGTGCTCGACGGAGCCCGTCTTCGCGTGGATCCGGCCGGCGGCAATCGTGGTTCTCATGCGATCTTCCAGTGTGCCGTCAACGCCGGCGACCGGAAGCGAGGCGAAATAGGGCGCGAACCATGGTTGCGTTTGCGCGTATTTGAGCAGCGTTACGATCGCGCGGGGCGTGACCAGATCGTGGCGCGACAAGCCTGAGCCGTCGGTTTGAATAACGTCACCGGGATCGATTCCGGCGGCGGCGTAAAAGTCGGCGGGGAATTTCACCAGGTCGTCGGTGGTGGCCCAAATGCCGGATTGTCGCGCGGCAGTGCGCAGAAGCATTTCCGTGTGCAGATTCTGGCTGATCTTATTGACCAGCTTTACGGAATCGGCAAGGGGAATGGACACATGCTCGGCGAGAACGGCTCGCGGTGGGTCGGACAGCGTCGCTTCCGGGACGTGGACGGCATGCGGAGATCCGGTGATTTTCACACTCCGGTCGGCCAGCAGGCGGGCGAGAAGCGCGGCCGCGTGTTGCGCGGGCTCATGCACGGCGAGAATCAGTTTGCGGGGCGCGCTCTTTGCGGGCAACGTCCCGCGAACAACAACGAGTTGCGATCCTGGCTCGCGTGTAAGAGTGAGATCGGATTTCACTTCGGCCGCGGACGTGACCACGTTATTTTCAACATAGAAGTCAGGAGTGGGCGGCGCAATGGCGGCCTCCACGGGCTCGCCCGCAAGCTGTCCCGGCGTCAGCGTAAGTGCGACGGTGTTGTCATCGATCACGATCGAAGAGATCGCGGCGCCGTATTCCCAAACCATGTCGCCGATTTCCCATCCATCGGGGTATGGCTCACGCGGGAAGTAACTGTCGTCGGCAATGATGTCTCCGGTAATCTCCTTCACGCCTTTGGCAACCAGTGCGTCGGCGAGTTCGATCAGGATTTTTTCGGGCGGGCCGTCAAATTCCTCCTTCAGGTCATAGGGAAATTTGCGATTGGAAAGATTGGGATCACCGCGGCCGACGAGAAAGAGGTCGCCGGAGAGCTTACCGTCAGAAGAGATTGCGCTGTGCGTCTCCAGAGTGGTGTGAAAGCGGTAGTCCGGTCCGAGCTTGGCCAGCGCGAAGGCCGTGGTGAACAATTTCATGTTCGATGCGGGAACAAAATATTTATCGGCGTTCAGCGCATAGAGCGTATCGCCGGTGGCGGCGTCCACGATCAGCATGCCCCATTCGCCTTTGCCTGCGGCGGGAGCCGCGAGCGCCACATCGACGCGAGCCGAAAAGCGGTTGCTAGCGGCGTTGACACTGCGCGATACATGCGGTTTTCGATTCGCCTGCGCTTGCGCGCGCGGGGTTGCGCTCCAGCACACGAAGATCGCGATTGCGAGAATCATCGCCGCCCTTCGTTCCATCGCTCCGCGTTTCACCGTCACCCTCTGCTGGTATATTGTGTCTGGAGAAAGTATAGTCGAAAGGCCACGGAACACTTCCTCCAGAGCGGCAGTCCGAATCCTCGGATGCGCAAGGCGAAGAAGTCCAGGTCGGACAATCCGGCGGCCCCGAGATCTGGCAACGCTGGAATTGCACGCAAAATTAACGAGGTGAAGGAACGATGAAACGAATGATGGTTTATCTGCTCGCACTGGTGATGGTTAGCCTACCGCTATTCGCCGGGCAAGATAAGAAGGAAGCAGACCGTCTCGACAATTGCGGGACGGTGTTGCAGGAAATTCTGGATATCCCCGATGATATTCCGCAGGATCTGCTGGACAAGGCCGAATGCGTCATCATTTACCCGTCGGTACTGAAGGCTGCGTTTGTCGTCGGCG
>Ga0210383_10000373_pt1 | contig 42672 bp, 32 predicted proteins | sample IncBWC14OmetaG_FD_160072 | JGI IMG/M metagenome (GOLD analysis project Ga0210383, IMG submission 160072) | Forest soil microbial communities from Barre Woods Harvard Forest LTER site, Petersham, Massachusetts, United States - Inc-BW-C-14-O ...
TTACTGTCAGCCATGGCCGCACACGAAAGGCGACGCCACCCTGAACAAAGTACTCGTATAGGTTTGAGATTACCTCGTCATACCGTTCGTGAAATTCGATTTCCAACGATTTGCTGGGAGTGAGACCAGTCGAAATTCCCTGATCAAGCCAGAGCCCTAACTTCTTACTGTCCTCGGGATCCTCCGGTGGCTGTTGTTGCGCCCTCGCATGGCCAGTCATCACACCACAAAACAGCGCAGCCAGCGCTATTGCTCTGCCAATGTTATTCGGCATTCGTGGTCTGCAGCTCAATCCACTCAACAATACAAAAGCCAAGTCCTTCTGCCTGAAGTGTCGAATCAGCGCAGCCTATCGCCTTTCTGAGAGGAAGTCGAGTGCTCCTGGACAGTGAATTATCACCAGTAGTGGTGATTGATGTCTGCTTTCGTACGGCCGTTGAACTAACGACGTCGGAATGTGGACTTGTCACCCGCCATACGCGAAGCCGCCAGGTATCTTCTGGTCCACCTGGGGCCTGTATGACTCCATCAAGGGAGACAAATTCAGATGACAGGGCTTTTGTGCGCTTCAACTGGGTGCCAGACCCTGCTGACGAGAAATGCAGCTCAGCGAGATTCCGATCCGTCTGACCAGCGTTGCACGCCGATTGCGAACGAGGTCACGTGCTCGTGGTCATCGCTCATAGCGAGCACGGGAGAATCCGGCAGACCCGCTCCCCAGGTTGCGGGGTCGATCTGCGAATAGAAAAACATGAGGTGGGCAGGCCAGTGTTTGACGGTGTCGCCGCCGTATCCTTGCTTCGACATCATGTAGCACATCGCTCCGGGTTCCATCGCAGGCAGTTCTTTCTTGTCGACGGCGGCGATGATGATCTCGTCCACCTGATCCTTCGTGCGTCCCGCCAGGATCAAGTCGGTCCTTTTGATGTTGCGTAGAAGGTAGGAACGCGCGGCTGCCGCGTTATAACAGATCGGGGTCCGCACTTTCGGATTCCAAAAGTCAGCATCGGGTGCGGAAGTCCACGAACGTTCCACGATACACACGAAATCGTTCTTGCCTTTGACCGCCGTTTCGAAACCACGCCGCCCAAGAACCAGCACCTCCGCGTCGCGTGAAATGGACTCCGGTGCGGCGCTTCGCGCCAGGGCCACTTCCGCAACCTGATCCGTCATGAGGTATTGCTCGAGCGGGGCCATTCTCGGATAAGGTGTGGTGGCATCCTGTGCCATCGCCTGATTCGGGTTACTGAGATACGCGGTACCGAGCACAACAAGCAGTGCGAAGCTCTTGATTGCGATTGCGCTAATCTTGTTCTTCCGCATCATTTTCCTCCTGAGAGTGGCCAAGTCGGCCATTGGATCACTTCTTCTCTGGAACGTTCGACCTGCCAAACGGGCGCACCTCGACCGGCGCCCGACAGGCGACGACAGCCTTGCGCCCCCACGCCAGTGCCTCGCCCAGGTCAGCGGCTTCCAGAATCCAAAAACCGCCGATATGCTCCTTGGTCTCTAGGTACGGCCCGTCGGTGATGAGAACCTTGCCATCGGGTTGCGCCCGGAGGGATTTTGCTTCGCTGGCCGCGGTGAGGCCGCCAGCGAAAATTCTGGCGCCGGCAGCAATCATTTCACGGTTGAGCGCGTGAATTTCGCTCATCATCGCTTCGCCTTCCGCTGATCCGTCGTAGCCGTCGGGGTGGTGAATAGCAACCAAATACTGCGTCATGATTTCTCCTTTTCTTGTAACGGTCTTCGGGCGAGCCGGGGCCCTGCCTTCACGATATAGTCGTTCGGGAGACCAAAAATCGACCGCTGCTCCAGTTTTTTATTCGGCCAGGGGCCTTTCAGATCGTTTGCGATCTTACATGGGTGGGGCGGGGGTTCCGTCGGACCATTTGTCTACTCCTACTAAGAAGACGGACAGTGGTGGGAAGGATTTGAGTTGTGGGTAGGACTGCGCGGAGATGTACCAGTAATTTACGGCGAGGACTGGTGAGTTGGTGAGATTTGCGCCCCAAGCAGCGCCGTCTTTGCTCGCTTCGTAGAACATCAGGTGAGGGAGGTTGTGGTTGCCGTTGTCGGTCAGGTAGGAGGACTTGGACATCATGTAGTCGACAGTTCCGTGCTCCAGGGCTGGTAATTCTTTTTTGTCTATCGCTGCTTTGATTGCGGCTATGACTTCTGGTTTGGAATGGCCGGCCAGCAACAATTCCGTGCGCTTGTAGACATACGGCAAGACGGAGCGGGCGGCGGGTGGGTTGAGGCAATCTGCGGCGCGAATTTTTGGGTTCCAAAATTCGGGGTGGTCGAACATGCCCATCCATCCGCGTCCCACCCAGCAGACCCAGCCGTTCTTGCCTTGGACCGCGGTTTCGTAGCCGTGGCGGGTCAGGACGATAACTGAGGCGTCGTGCGAAATGGCGTCTGGAGCAGCGCTGCGGGCCAGCGCGATTTCCGTGTCGCGATCCATCAGGTATTGTTCGAGCGGGGCCATGTTCGGATAAGGCGCCGTGGCATCCTGGGCCATCGCCTGATTTGGTGTACTGTAATACGCCATGGCGAGCACAACAAGTAGTGCAAAGCTCTTGATTGCGATTGCGCCAAACTTTTTCATCCGCATCATTTTTCCTCCTGAGAGTGGGCGTGGCCGGCCATTGGATCGGTTCTTCTTTGGATTTCACTCACGATCTGCTATGCATCTCGTCACTACGGCGCGCGTTCCGAGGCCGCCGTAGCCAGGGTGTTTACTTGCCGGGTTCTTGTTCCGGAGCTGGGAAGAAAAGAAGCTCGCGCACCTCGCCCACTGCATCGCAGGAGATGGCACCCTTGCGCGCCCACGCGAGTGCCTCGTCCAAATTGGCGCATTCCAATATCCAAAATCCGCCCAAGTGCTCCTTGGTCTCGGTGTACGGTCCGTCGGTGACCAGCACTGTGCCATTGGGCTTCCGCCGAATCGTCTTCGCGCGGTCGACCGGGGAAATGCCGCAGGCGAACTTCCTCACGCCGGCAGCAATCAGTTCGCGGTTGACCGCGTGGATCTGTTCGACCATCGCTTCGGTTACGGTGGACGGGTCGAAGTCGTCCGGGAGGTAACTGGCAACCAGATATTGTGGCATCACTTTTTCTCCTTGGTTTCTGTGGTTGGTACCCGATGGCTCGTTTCCTGTTCACTCAGGAGCCGTGGCTCATCGTTCTCTTATCCTATAGTCGTCGGGGAGACGGAAAATCGACAACTCTTCCAATTTTTATTTTAGCTGCCGAATCCGCTCCTGCAGGAATTGCCGCTCTGGTTCCTGTTGGGTCAGGGCCAGAGCTTTCTCGTAAGAGGACCGGGCCTCGGCGGTCCTGCCCAGCCTGCGGTACATTTCGGCGCGAGCTGAATGCGCCAGGTGGTAATTTGCCAATTCGCCATGTTCCAAGACCGCGTCGATATGCGCCAGACCGGCCTCTGGACCATCGCACATTGCAATTGCCACGGCACGATTTAGAAGTACAACTGGCGAAGGCTGAATTCGTAGCAATTGGTTGTAAAGCGCGACAATCTGCCGCCAGTCGGTCACAGCGACCGATTCCGCCTGCGCATGAACGGCCGCAATGGCAGCCTGCAGTGTGTAAGCACCGAAGCGCCGGGACTTCAGGGCTTTCTCTAGCAATGCCACTCCCTCCGCGATCTGCTCTCGGTTCCAGAGCGAGCGATCCTGGTTCTCCAGCAAAATCAGCTCTCCGGTCGGCGATGTTCTCGCGGCGTGACGGGATTCTTGCAGCAACATCAAGGAGAGCAGCCCCATGACTTCCGGCTCTGGCTGAAGGTCGGCCAGCAACCGGCCCAGTCGAATCGCCTCGCCGGTTAGCTCGGCCCGCGTTACCTCCGCTCCCGCCGCAGCAGAGTAACCCTCGTTAAAGACGAGATAGATGACATGAAGCACCGCGCCCAGCCGCTCCGGCAATTCCTGCGGCGTCGGTACCTCGTACGGAATCGGCGTCTCTCTAATCTTTGCCTTTGCGCGCACAACGCGCTGCGCCAGCGTACTCGGAGTGGTGAGGAAGGCCTTTGCTATCTCCTCGGTTGTCAGCCCGCACACCTCACGCAAGGTGAGCGCAACGCGCGCTTCGGGCGCGAGAGATGGATGACAGCAGGTAAAGATGAGACGCAGGCGGTCATCCTCGATTTCCTCATCCTCCTGAGGTGCCTCCCCGATACGCGCCTCGAGGTACAGCGCGAGGTCTTTCTGTGCGCTGTCGAAGCGCGCACGCCGGCGCATTCCGTCTATAGCTTTGAAGCGCGCAGTTGAAATGAGCCAGGGCCGCGGTTTGTCCGGTACCCCGGTCTGAGGCCAGGTGTCCAAAGCGGCGGCAAAGGCTTCGTGCATCGCCTCCTCGGCAAGATCAAAATCTCCGAGCAAGCGGATCAGCGTCGCCAGGATTCGTCCCGAATCCACGCGATAAAGGGAGTCGAGCATTTCGCGTATCTGCTCGGTGGAGCGCTCGGACATGGCGACGACCTTAGCAAACCAGCTACCCCGAATCAATTTGGCAAACGGCGGATCGATGCAAAGCGCCCGGGCCGCGACTCTGAAATCTGCACAATAGAACGCTTCCTCGGTTGCTTCAAAATCGCCAATGCACTCATTTGAATTTCATACAAGCTCAACAATACCGCGTTGCTCTCGAATCACGAGCAATCCGGAAGTTGAACCACAAAATCGAGTTGGTCAGAATAGGCTTCGGGGCTTCGGGAATTTAGGAGATGGGTTGTGCTTATTACTTTCTTTACGTTATCGCCCGGAGACTTCGGTCAATTTTCGCAAACGCGAGATCAGCGTGGACGTCATCTCTTTCGATTGGCACCGCCAATCCCAATTGCCTTTTGCACGTCCCGGAATATTCATTCTGGCGGCGCTCCCCAGGTTGAGGACGTCCTGCAGCGGAATGAGCGCGATCTGCGCAACGCAAGTCATCACCGCCTGAATAAAAGACCACGAAATCTCGTAACCGTCCGTCTGGAAATAGGACTTCACTCGATCTACCTCGGCTTTGGCTTGAGTGTTGGAAGGATTCCGCGCGTCGCGCTTCAGTTTCGTCCACCATCCGCGCGTCGTATCGTTGTCGTGCGTGCCGGTGAAGCTTACCAGCTCGCGAACATAATTCGTTGGCCGGTGCGTTCCGTCTTCTCCAAACGCGAATTGCAGTACCGCCATCCCGGGTAACCGTAAGCTGCGGCGCAGTTCCTCTACCTCTGGGGTAATTACTCCAAGGTTCTCCGCGATCAGTGGAAGAGCGCCAAGTTTCTTTTGAACCGCGTGGAACAGTTTGCGTCCCGGCCCGTTCGCCCATTTGCCTTTTCTGGCGGTGGCGTGGCCTGCAGGCACCTTCCAGAATTTCTCGAAACCTCGAAAATGATCGAGGCGCAGAACATCGACAAGCGCAAAGGTCGCGCGAAACCGTTCCACCCACCAGGCGTATTTTGTTTTTTCTAGGCGATCCCAGCGATACGTCGGATTTCCCCAAAGCTGCCCATCTTCGCTGAAATAATCGGGTGGAACGCCGCCCACCGTCCGCGATTCGCCGTGCTGATCTAGATCAAACAATCGTGGTGAATGCCACACGTCCGCGCTGTCGTGTTCCACATAGAAGGGCATGTCTCCCATAACAAGGATATTCCGCTTCGCGCAATACACCTTGAGCTGTTGCCACTGTCGAAAGAACTCGTATTGCAAGAATTTGTGGAAGCGAATCTCTTCGCTGTTGGCGCGGATTTTCGGGTCGAATTTGGTCCAGGAAATTCCGTGGTTGGCGCTGCGCAGCGCCATGAATTCAGCGAAAGGTTCCAGCCAAACGGCGTTTGCTTTTGCAAACTCACCGTACTCTTTCGTTTCTGTAAAACTCCGTAATGCCAGGCGGAACAGACGTGATTTGTAGGAACCCACCGCGCGAAAATCCACCCGCGTAGCCGAGAGTCGCGGAGTCTGCAAAACGTCACGCCTCTCCAGATATCCTTCCTCCACGAGCTTGTCCGGACTTATCAACAGAGGATTGCCTGCGAAGGCGGAGCGGGACTGGTAAGGTGAATTCTGTGGTCCAGTTGGTCCCAATGGCAAAACATGCCATAACTTCTGTTTCGCCTCTTGCAGAAAATCTGCGAAGCGATAGCTTTCCGGGCCCAGGTCGCCTATCCCGAAGCGTCCCGGTAGGGAAGTAGGGTGCAACAGAATTCCGCTAGCGCGCTCAATTTTCATTGGGCAATCGTGAACTTAAAACCTAAGAACTCTCCCGCTTTTCCTTTTTCTCGCCAACATTCGCAATCCGCACGTACGATCGCAACACTTCGGACACGCTCCATGCCTGCGCAACGCAACCCCTCGGCTCATACGGAACCTCCGCGTCAAAAATTTCACTGATGGATCCGACCGCATCCTCCCCCAAATGATCGTCGAATGCGCGAAGCAAGTTGCGCGCGCCGCTCGCGTCCTCCGGGTGTATTTTCAGGTACGCATCCACATACGGACCAATCAGCCACGGCCACACCGTTCCCTGGTGGTACGCGGCGTCCCGATCGCGAAGACTCCCGTAGTATTTTGCTTTGTAATTTGCGTCGGACGGTGCCAGGCTTCTCAATCCCAACGGAGTCAACAATTCCTTTCCGACGCAGTTCATAACGCTCTGCCATTTGTCCGGCGCAAGTACCGGGTGGTCCAGCGAAATAGCGAATACCTGGTTGGGGCGTAGCGAGGAATCATCTCCATTTTCTCCATCCACTACGTCGTACAGATACCCACCCTTTTCGTACCAAAAACGCTTTTGAAACGCTTCACAAGCGCGCCGGGCATGGTCTGCAATCACTTCGGCGGCCTGCTGACGCCCGTCGTCGCGGAGCCAATCGCGCAAATAGCACAGCGCGTTGTACCACAGAGCGTTTATCTCAACTGCTTTGCCACGACGCGGCGTCACCACCCAATCGTCGACCTTCGCGTCCATCCAGGTCAGCTGATATCCCGGCGCTCCTTGCCGCAACAGTCCGTCGTCAGGATCGACGCCGATTCCGAAACTCGTTCCCCGAAGGTGGCAGTCGACAATCTGTTCAAGCGCCGGCAGTATCTGCGGTAGCAACACTTGATCTCCGGAGGCCGCCACGTACCTGGCGATGGCATGAAAAAACCACAACGTGGCATCCGCCGTGTGATACAGGCCTTCATCGTGGCCTTCAGGAAACATATTCGGGATCAGCCCATTGCGAATATAGTGCGCAAACGTACGCAGAATATACCCACCCTCGACGTGACGACCGGTTACGAGAGTCAGGCCCTCAAGCGTAATCATCGTGTCGCGGCCCCAGTCCGTGAACCACGGATAGCCGGCAATAACCGTTCGAACATCGTCTCCGGCCGCGCGCGCGCGCATCGTATCGTCCACACGCCCCTCCGGAACAATGATGAACTGATCCGCCGCCAGCACTAGTTCCGCCGCTGGACCAGTATCCGGAACGCTTGTGGCCCGCGTCAGCAACCGTTTGCGCCTGATTTTCTCGGCACCGATTGCGTATTGAGGCGTCACCGCCCGAATGGTGTCCCACGATTCCGCAGAAGCCACCAGCGTGACCGGTTCGCTGGCAGTGAGCAGCACGGAAAAATATCCCGGACTCCACAAATCTCCGTGGGCCGCATAGCCACGGCTTTCTTCGATGCGGTAGACCACCTCCTGAATTCGCGTGCGGTCCATGGTCAGCGATTTCTGTTGACCGTAGAGCATCAAGCGAAGCGGTGGAATGTTCGTTTGCGAAGACACTTCAAACGTATCCTCGATTACGGTGAACGCGTAATTGCCAGCTAGCGGCGTGCTCACCGGGGCCTCGTGCGGCCGAAAATTGACCAAAGGCCGCAGCAAAAGTTTCAAGCTTCCTGGACCCTTCAGCTGGTAGGTGACGTGTACGGTATTCTGCCGATGAACCATCAGCACTCTTTTTTCCAAAAACAGTTCGCCGAACTGGAAGGTCCAGACCGGGTTTCCGTCGTCCAACCGGAATTCCTGTAAATAATCGGAGCCGTGAGCTCGTAACGGAGCGTTCATCCGTTCCTCACCGCTTAGCTGCGTCGAAGTTCCGTCGGGAAGCTCAACCTTTTCCAACAAATCGTTGAGCATCATCACGCGGCCCAAGGGAGTGGGAAGCGCGGCCACTAGGTACCCGTGAAATCCGCGTGTGATTACTCCCGCCAGAGTTCCCGAGGCGTAGCCACCGAGCCCATTCGTAACCAGCCACTCCTTGCTCACCAACACTTCCGTGGGAGCGCCCTCGGTCTTCCGGTATGCGATGCGACGAAGCAGCCCGGTCATGAATTCCTGCTGCCTCCCTTTGTTCCCTTATCATTTGGGGTCGCTGGATGGATTGCGCTTGGTTTCATCGTGGCGATCGGCTTCACCGCCGTGATTGCCTCGAGTACAACCGCGCACTGCGCGGGAAGGATCCAGTTCAGACTCGAATCCAACGCAGGCGTTCCGTTCCCGCCATATTTCGCGCTATCGCTGGACCATAGCACACTCCACGCGGTTTCCTCTGGCGGCGCCAATAACGGTTCCGGAGACGGGTTGAATATCAGGTCTCTCCCCAGATTTACGAGGAGCAGCCGGTCGTCCTTGTGCTCCTCGCAGAAAAAGCGCAGAACGAATGCGTCCGGGCCCAAAATCGCCCCGTCAAAATTGCGATCCTGCCGGACAAACACCTTCTCGGTCCTTCGAAGCTGAATCAAATCCTTATGAATCGCGTATATCTCCGCGTGACTCTTTCTTTGTGAGAAATCCAATTTACAATTCTCAAATGTAGCTCTTGCACTCGGATCCTCGTAGCTCACCTCGCCAAGCGCCAGGCTTCGCCATTGCGAAAGGAATTCCACGCGACCTTCACGGACCTGTTGGGCCAACTCAGGTTTATGGTCCGCAAAATACAAAAATCGCGTGGACGCCGCAAATTCCTGGCCCTGGAACAGCATCGGTGTCGAGGGCGCAAGCAGCATAAGCGCAGTCAACGCCCTATAGATCCCCGGACTGGTCAGCTCGTGCAGCCGCACCCCACGGGCTGAATTGGCGACCTGGTCGTGATTCTGCAGGAACGCCACCATGGCCTCCGGCTTGGTGCCAAATGTTGGTGTGCCCCGCCGTTTTTTCTGCCACGCATACCACTGTCCCTGATACACGAACCCGTATTTCACCGCGGACAACAGCTCCTGCGCGGTTCCAAGGTAGTCCATGTAATACGCTTCTCTCTTGCCGGTCGCTGCAACCATTGCCGAGTGATGAAAATCGTCGTTCCAAAGTGCATCGAGACCGTAACCGCCCTCCGCCTCGGAACGAATCAAACGAACTTCCTGCGGCTCATTCTCGCCCACAAGAATGATGCTGCGACCTTCTCCGGCTTTCCTTGCCGCCCGCCCGATCGCCGCAAGAACATGATCTTTGGAGTGGTCGTAGATGCTTTGCGTTGCGTCCAGCCGCAATCCATCCAGGTGAAACTCCTTGATCCAATAGGCTGCGTTGCACAGGTAAAATTCGCGCACCGGACCGGAACGCTCGCCATAGAAATTGATGGCCGCACCCCAATCCGTTTCGTGTTCCTTCGTAAAATACGCTTCCGAAAACTGCGGGAGATAGTTGCCTTCGGGTCCGAGGTGGTTGTAGACGACGTCCAGGATCACGGCCAGCTTCAGCGCATGCGCTTGATTTACAAACGTTCGAAAATCGTCGGGGCTACCGTAATTCCGCGTGGGCGCAAACAAATTAACACCGTCATAACCCCAACCGAACCCACCGGTGAAATCCGCTACCGGCATTACTTCCAGTAGGGTGACGCCGAGGTCCGCCAAAGCCGGCAGTTGCTGTGCCGCTGCTCGCCATGTGCCAGCCGCACTGAATGTCCCGATGTGCATTTCGTAAATAATCTGGCCTTTCAGCTTTATTCCCTGCCAGGAACTATCCGTCCAATCGAATTTGCTGGCGTCGACGATCTGGGAAGGCCCGTGAGGGCCGCGAGGCTGGAATCTTGACGCAGGATCGGGAAGAGGTCCTTTGCCATCGACCAGAAATGTGTACGTGTCTCCTACAACGGGGCCCTTCACATAGCCGGAAAAATAACCGAAAGTATCGGCGCTTAGCGGATACTCCTTCCCATCGACGACTACGGACACACTTTCACGCCCGTCCGCCCAAACTCGAAAATGCGTGCCATGCCCGTCGTGTTGGGCGCCCGTCGCATACCACCAGGGGAATGGCGAGTTCATTTAGGTTTTGTCGCAGCCTGCGTTTTGACGATTTTGCGTTCACTTGGAGGGCCGACAGAATCGTCGCCCTATGTTCTAAGGACTACTTGGTGGTTCGCCCGGCGGACCGAGTGTTCTCAAAATCGTTACTTGCCAGGTTACCACCTATGGGGAAGGCTCGCTTGACGGCGACCGTAAGAGTTCCATCTTTCAAGTAAGCGCTGGCGGTCGACGGATCGACTTCGCCAGGCCATTTCGCCACGGCAAACGTCGCATCTTGCAAGGCGCTTTCGCCAGAACTCGTTTCATTTGGAGAAGATTCGCTTCTCGCCGCAGCAATGATCGCGTGATGCGGCTCTATATTCACTTGAATGTCTCGAGCCGCAAATCCCTTCAGCGGAAGATTAATGGTGAACCAGGAAGCGGACTCGTGAATTTCCGGCACTCGCGTCAGAATTTCTGACTCCGCGCGCAGCCAGTGTACCTGATCGTCCCCGTGATTTCGTCCTTCCTGTTCGTAAATTTCATAGGCTCGCGAAGCGATGCGCGATTGTGCGCGATGGTGTAGCTGGTCTTTCGATGAATTTACGGCGACTGCGGCCGGAGCTTCTTTCGATTTAGCAGGTGCGGTTTGACTTGCCATGATGGCCCTCAATTCTTCTCTCGTTGTATTCACTTAAAAACGTGGTCATAACTTGTTTAGAACGTTCCGCGGTGTCATTCAATACAGCGTACCGTGTAGCAAGGAATCGGATGGACGGCACGTCAGACGTTCTCAGGAAGATGCTGTTAGCGGAGGAACAAGCACCGCAACAGGAAGTTCCGAAAATACTTCACGCAAAGGCAAACGAGCATTCTCCACTCGGATCACGCGCCCGGTGAATAGGTCACGCCAATCCGTGCTTGCGATCGTTTCGTCGATCGGCAGATGTGTATTTCGAAAGGAACCCGCTTTTGATCGCGCATCTGTCGAAACGACGGTCAGCAGTTCCGTCGATCCCTCTTTTCTCCGAAAAGCGCATACCTTGCCATACGCAAATCCCTCTGCCGCTAGTGGCTGATAGGCCCCTTTCTCAAACAGTTCGCTGTTCGCCTTTCGATAAGCAAGCAACAAATGTGTAACCAATAATTTGATGCCCCCGTCCTGCCAACGTTGCAGCAAATCTCGAATCAGTTTGCATTTTGGCGATTGGGATCTTCCTTTGATTCTTTCCAGTAGCCGTCGACGCAACGAATAATCCACCGGCCTCCGGTTATCTGGATCGACGAGGCTCAGATCCCACAACTCGCAACCTTGATAAAAATCGGGAACACCCGGAGAAGTAAGCTTAAGCACTGTCTGCACGAGGCTATTGCGGACGCCCAAAACCGCGACGCGCTCCTGAAACGGTAGAAAGCTCGCAAAGAAAGCTTCTGACCTTTCCATATTGAGAGTGTCACGGATGAATTCCGCGACCGCGTTTTCGTACCCCTCGTTTGGCGAAGTCCAGTTGGAATGCGCGCGTGATTCGCGAATGCTTTTAATCGTCCCTTTGATCAACCGTTCCGTGTAAGCGTCTACCGCGGATTGTCGCAGCGCCGAAGAACCTGTCAACTCCGGCGGCCAGGTCGCGATCAGGTTTTGAAAAAAGAGATATTCGTCGTTCCGGGAAGGAGGCGCGGTGAACTCCACGTCCCCCCGGCGCGCGCGTAATATCTTGCTCCATCCTGCAACGCGAGTTCTCCATTCATCCGGCACCAGCGAAAGGGCCGCCAGTCGCGCCCGGGCATCTTCGCTGTGCTTGGTATCGTGCGTGGAAGTTGCCAGAAGCGTGCGCGGCCAGTGCTGCACGCGATGCATATTTTCTTTATGAAAGACGGCCACGGAAGAGCCGAATTGTTCGGGAGAACCGCCAACTTCGTTCAAGGCTGCAAGCCGGTTATAGCGAAACAGCGCCGTGTCCTCAAGGCCTTTGGCCATCACCGGTCCACTGTACTGCTGCGCCTGCATGGCCAGTTCTATTACGGAATGCCGGCGATAACCGCTCTGCGGCGTCCGCACCAGATCGCAGGTCAGAAGTTTCTCCAAAAAATCAAAAACGCTGGCGTCCAACTGCGGTTCGTTCTTCCGCGCATGCGAAATTGCCCAGCGGATGTATCTCCGGTCCGTCTCCGCCGCCTCCGTATCGTCCACATACGTTCGGTATACCGGAAAGCACGCGATGATTTCCTTCAACGCGCGATAAAAAAGATTCTGCGTAAAGTCCGCGGAAGCAGGATTTTGTCGCGCCACGCGCGCGGCCCTGGTGGCCAGCGTCAGCAGCCTGCTGGCCATCTCGTTTTCCATAATTCCCGTTTTCCCTTGGTGAACGATTTCCGCGAAGGGTTTCGGCTCTCCCGTGAACATTCGATACGTTTCGGTAAACGCAACTTCTGCATCCGCATCCGTCAGCAGTTCCGTCAGTTGCGACGCGAATTCGTAGCCCGTCGTCCCGTCCACCGGCCATTCCGCCCGCAGCGTTTCGTGGCGTGCCAATATCTTCTCTACCACCAGGTAAAACGACGACCCGGCAGTTTCGCGCAAATGCCGAAGGTACTCCTTCGGGTCGAACAAGCCGTCGATGTGATCGATTCGCAAGCCATCAACCGCGCCCTTCCTCAGCAAATCGAGCACAAGGCGATGCGTGTATTGGAACACCTGCGGGAGTTCCATGCGCAGGCCCGCGAGGTCGCTGATATTAAAAAAACGCCGGTAGTTGACGTCGTCCGCCGCCACCCGGTGGTGTGCCGGACGCCAGTGCTGCCTCTGGATCAATTGATCCAAACGACTCCACGTTTCAAGATCGTTGACGTTCCCCTGAAATCGCCGCAGCGAGCCATCCAGCGCGGCGCGCACATCTGCACGCTCGCAAACCAACTGGCTAAATTGTTGTTTGATCTCCGTGGCGCGACGCGAAGCCTGCGGATTGTGTTCCGGTAGAACGGAGAATTGGTTCGCGATTTTCTCTAACTCAGGATCTTGGTCACCCAGAACGCGCGGATAGCAGCGCGGCGAAACCGGCAGTTTGTGTACGTCGTAAGCCCACACAGCAAGCTCGCCAGCCGCCTCGTCAAACTTGAGCCGCAACTTTCCCGCGGCAAGCTCCGCTCCATATTGATCGGCCAGAAACGGTACCAGCACCTTCCCCCGCAAGTACTCCGCGTGCGATTCCCAATCCACGTCAAACCAATCGGCATAATCGGAATCTTGTCCCCATTCCAATACGTCCAGCCAAAGCGGATTGTCCGCGCCTCCCACCCCCATGTGATTCGGCACGTAGTCAAGAATGTGTTTCAATCCGTGGGCTTCGAATGCGCCAACCATCCGAAGAAACGCAGCCTCATCACCCAATTCCGGATTCAGCGAATTGTGGTCGGTAATGTCGTAGCCGTGTGTGCTGTTTGGTCGTGCTTTCAGATAGGGAGACGCATAAACGTGGCTAATGCCAAGTTCCGAAAGATACGGTGCCAAATTAGCCGCATCCTCAAAACGAAAGTCCTTGCTGAACTGAATGCGGTAGGTTGCTCTGGGAGCCATTCCAGCACTGCATCTTTCTTATTTGGATTCGCCGGTCTCCGCGCGCTGCATCACGAACGCTACTAGTGAGCGCTCTTCCATTGTCACGTTGTCGCCGGGCCGCAGCACCTCTCCAATTCCTCCAGAATGGTTGCTGGTGTTCAGAAGAAGATGCCATTCATCGCCTTCAACTGTCGGTGGCAATGTGAAACCCACCGCCTCATGATGGCCATTGAAGAACAGCAACACCGTGGCGTCGCTTCCGCGTTCGCGCACACCGGTAGGTTGCGCGCGTCCATCGATCAGCATGCCAATCGAATGTAAGTTCGAATCTTTCCACTGCTCGTCCGTCATCTGGGCGCCCGTGGATTGCAGCCAGGTGACATCCTTCACTCCCAATTCCTCGTTGTAGCTACCAGTCAGGAACCGATTGCGGCGCAAGACCGGATAGCGATTTCGTATCGCAATGACGGTCTGCACGAACTTAGCCAGGTCCACATTCTTTTGAGCCAGTGACCAATCCACCCAACTAATGTCATTGTCTTGGCAGTACGCGTTACTATTTCCCTTCTGTGTGCGCGCAAATTCATCGCCCGCAACCATCATGGGAAGCCCCTGCGACAACATCAGCGTCCCCAAAATGTTGCGCATTTGCTTTTGCCGCAACGCACTTATTCCTGGATCGTCGCTCGGTCCTTCCGCTCCGCAATTCCAGGATCGATTATTCGACGTGCCGTCCTGATTGTTCTCGCCGTTGGCTTCATTATGCTTTTCGTTGTAACTCACCAGGTCGTTCAGAGTGAAACCATCGTGCGCGGTCACAAAATTCAGCGACGCCCACGGTTTTCGCCCCTGATGATTGAATATGTCCCCGGACGCGCACAGGATTGGCGCCAGCGCCGCTACCGACGCGCTCGATCTCCAGAAATCGCGCACGGTGTCGCGAAATTTGTCGTTCCACTCCGACCATCCCGGGGGGAACTCGCCGACCTGATAACCTCCCGGCCCGCAGTCCCAAGGCTCCGCGATCAATTTCACTCCGTCTAAAATCGGATCCTGACTGCACACTTTCAAAAAACCGCTCTGATGGTCAAAGCCGCCCGGCTCGCGAGCCAGAATTGTTCCCAGATCAAACCGAAACCCATCCACCTGCGTTTCCTGGTTCCAATAACGCAAACTGTCGGTCACCAGCTGAATAACGCGCGGGTGCGAAAGATTCAGCGTGTTCCCCGTGCCTGTGTCGTTGACGTAATACCGCGCGTTGTCAGCCTGCAAACGGTAATAGCTGACATTGTCGATTCCCTTGAAGCACAGCGTCGGACCCAACTCATTTCCTTCCGCCGTGTGGTTATAAACCACGTCCAGAATCACTTCGATTCCCGCATCGTGATACTGCGAAATCATATTCTTGAATTCGCGCAACCCGTTCTTGGGGTCGGCTGCATAACGTGGTTCCGGCGCAAAGAAACCCATGGTGTTGTAGCCCCAATAGTTAGTCAGCCCCCGATCCAGCAACGGCCGGTCATTCACAAACGTGTACACCGGCAGCAATTCGATGGAAGTGACGCCCAACGATTTGATGTGTTCCACCACTTCCTTGCACGCCAAACCGGCAAAAGTTCCGCGTACGTTTTCCGGAACGCCAGGATGCGTTTTCGTATAGCCACGCACGTGAAGCTCATACACGATCGAATGGCTCCACGGGACCGGATGCCGCACAGTGTTGGCCTTCCATTCGAATTGCGGATCGACCACCACGCTCTTCGGCACAAAGGGAGCGCTGTCGCGTTCATCAAACGACAAATCACCGTTCTTGGCTCCAATGGTGTAACCAAAACAAGCGTCGTCCCATTTCAGCGTCCCTACGTGCAATCGCGCGTAAGGATCCAGCAACAGTTTATTGGGATTAAATCGGTGTCCCTGCTCCGGAGCGTACGGTCCATGCACTCGAAAGCCATACACCGTGCCCGGCAGGAGGCCCTTCAGATATCCGTGCCAAATTTCGTTTGTAAATTCCGGAAGTTCGATGCGCTGCAGTTCTTCCTTGCCGGCGTCGTCGAATAAACAAAGCTCCACTTTCGTCGCATTCGCGGAAAACAGGGCGAAATTGACGCCCTCGCCATTCCATGTCGCGCCGCGTGGATGCGCAAGCCCTTCGCGCACCTGCACATTTTGTGTCGGCACAACCGCGCGCTTCGGAGTGTTGTCGCTGCTGCGCGCCTTTCCTGATTTGCGGATTTTTGCTGGGGCTTCTTTTGCCATCTCGCATGCACCTGTAAGTTCTGAGCGCTCTCCATTCCGTTACCCGTTGGCGCTCGTTCTTAAAACTGATTCTACGAATGACTCGAATGCGTTGTGGGACTCAGACACGAATGATCTAACTCGCTTTTCGTGCAATCGGCAGCTTCCGCACTTTCGATTTGCTCACTTTCTTCTCCGCCGTGCTGGACGAGGTTGCCGCCAAGCTCTTCTTCAGTGCCGTCATCATGTCGATCACTGGCGCTCGCTTGGTATTTTCACCGCCAATTTCAACGGTCTTCCCGTGTTGCTTGGCTTCAATCAGTTTGCGCAGCCGTTCCTGAAACTCGTCGTGATACTGTTCCGGTTTAAAGGACTGCGTAAGTGTAGTAATAAGCTGCTCCGTGAGCTTTATCTCCTGCGGCTTCAAACTCACCGATTCGAAAACCCCGTACTGTGGCAGACGCCGTATCTCATTCGCAAAATACATCGTGTGCAGCAACAGTCCGTGGTCGAAGGACCGCAGAAACACCGTGTAATCTCGCTGGTGCATCACCAATTTCCCGATTCCAACCGTCTCCGTGTCCTCCAGAGCCTTCACCAGAAGCTGATATGCCTTCTTGCCCGCATCCTCCGGCAAACAAAAATACGAAGCATCAAAGAAAATCGGATCGATTTCCCTCAATTTCGTAAACGCGACAATCTCCAGGCTGTGGGAAGAAGCCGCCGCGATCTTTTTTACTTCTTTGTCTTCCATAAGCACATACTGGCCCTCGTCAAACTCATAGCCCTTCACGATTTCCCCCCGATCCACAAATCGGTTGCACGTAGGGCAGAATAACGGCTGCTTCAGTCGTGAATTGCACACCTTGTGGATCTGGTGAAGGTACGTGCGTTCGCTCCGTGCCGCGGTGTATAAGCGGACAGGGATGGAAATCAAACTCAAAACGATGGAGCCCTTCCAAACGGATGATGGCATCACGACCCTCGTAGCTGGCATTATCCTTGCCAAGCTAAACCACGCTACATCAGGGGATGCCTGTAGGGGAAAAGCTTTATTTCTGTACAAAAGTAGTCCTCACTACGGAAGTTGGCGGGAAAGGAAGACCCTCGCCGCATGGATTCGCTGACCGAATATAAGCGCAAGCGGCCACCAGGTAAGAGCCCGGAGCCAAGGGGCGGCCGCGCCACGAAAGGCCAGAATTCCTTCGTGGTGCAGCGCCACGACGCCACTCGCCTGCACTACGACCTGCGCCTCGAACTGAATGGCGTTCTGAAATCCTGGGCCGTTCCGAAAGGTCCTTCGCTTAATCCTTCCGACAAACGCCTGGCGGTTCAGACCGAAGACCATCCACTCGATTACGGCAGCTTCGAAGGCACCATTCCTGAAGGTAATTACGGCGCGGGAGAAGTCATCCTGTGGGACAACGGCACATACACGGTCGAGGGAAATCTTTCCGCGCAAGAGCAGTTGGACAAAGGCGACTTGAAATTCAGTCTGCACGGCCAAAAACTGAACGGCAGCTTCGTTCTTGTCAGGATTAGATCGTCGAATCCGTCGAGTGTTAAAAAAGAATGGCTGCTGATCAAGCACCGGGACGCCGAAGCGCGCACCGATTGGAACATCGAGGATTACGACACTTCCGTGAAGAGCGGCAAAGCTCCCGGCCCGCCTCGTCATCCGAAGGGAGCGAAAGCCACCGGCACAGCTGCCTCTGGGGCGCCCCGTCTAACAAATGCCGCGCAGGCGCCGCTTCCGAAAAAGTTCTCCGTAGCACAGGCGTCCCACGCGGAAAAGCCCTTCTCCAGCGACGATTGGTTGTATGAAATCAAATGGGACGGAATCCGCGCGCTCGCCATCATCCAGGGCGGCCAGACAAGTTTAGTTGCCCGCTCCGGCCGAGTTATCTCCGGCGAGTATCCGGAGTTTCGAGATTTAGCCAAACACGTTCGGGCCCGGCAAGCAGTGCTCGATGGCGAAATCGTGGTGCTCGATCCTGACGGCCGCAGTAATTTTCAACGCATCCAGGCACGTTTTGGCGTCGAGAACCCTTCCGCCAAACTCCAGCAAGAATCCCCTCCGACCTTCTACTTCTTCGATGTCCTTTATTGTGACGGCTACGATGTTCGTCGCGCACCGCTAACCGAACGGAAACAGCTGTTGGCCAACATCCTGGTAACCGATGATCGCGTTCGAATCTCGGAGCATCAACTTGGAAAGGGAATCGAACTCTTCGATGTTGCCGTCAAAAATGGCCTGGAAGGCTTGGTTGCCAAACGCGCCGATAGTCCTTATCCAACAGGGAAAACTTCGAACTGGTTGAAGTTAAAAACCGTCCGCGAAATCGATGCCGTCATCGGGGGTTGGACCGACCCGCGAGGATCGCGCCAATATTTTGGAAGTCTTCTCGTTGGCTTATACGAAAAATCGGCGCTCCGCTTTATTGGCGGCGTTGGCACCGGCTTTCCAGCCGCACTGGAAAAATCATTGTTCGATAAATTGCAGAAATTGTCGTCAGACAAATGTCCTTTCACTCCGGTACCACAGACACGCGAGCGTGCCTATTGGGTTGCGCCAAAACTGATCGCGCGCGTCGGCTATGCGGAATGGACCTCCGAGGACCACCTGCGGCAACCGAGATTCATCGGCCTGCAGCCCGATCGCGAAGCGCGAGACGCTTCTTTCACGAAAGAGACGGCCGCTCCAGTCCCGCCACCCTCGTCAACAAAGAAGGCATCTGCGAGTTCCAGTTCTCGCGAAATTCAGAAGCCTCCGCGCCGCCCCGATTCTGCACTGCTGGAAGCAATTCAACGCCCGGACCAGCAAGAAGTTCGGCTAGAGCTAGACGGCCGTCCCTTGAAGCTCACGCACCTCAACAAAGTCTATTTTCCAAAAGCGGGCTACACCAAGCGCGACGTCCTTTCATACTACGCAGCCGTAGGCCCATACATTCTTCCTTTTCTCAAAGATCGACCTTTGGTGCTCCACCGCTACCCGAATGGCATTGCGGGAAGCGCGTTTTACCAGAAAGAAGTGGGGCAGGGCGTTCCCGACTGGATTCGCACCGTGCAGATTTTCTCGGAGACGAAACGCCAGGAGGTCCCTTTCTTTCTCATCGACGACCTCGCTTCACTTCTCTATCTGACGAATCTTGGTTGTATCGAACACAATCCGTTTTCGGCCCGCGCCGACGACCTGGAAAAACCCGATTACATGTTCATGGATCTTGACCCAACGGAGGGCACGGCGTTCGCTCGCGTTGTTCGCGCCGCCAAAGTGATAGGCGACATCCTACAGAAAGCGCGACTCAAATATTTTCTGAAAACCTCCGGCGCTACCGGTCTGCACATGTTCATCCCCATCCAGCGAAAATATGGCTTCGACCAGGTGCGTACGCTGCTCGAAATTGTTACCCACCTGGCCGTGGAAAATGAAAAGGGCCTTCTTACCCGAACTTTTCGCGTGCAGGATCGGCCCAAAGACACCGTCTTCGTCGACGTTCGACAAAATGCCTACGCGCAGTCGCTGGCTTCCGTTTTCTCCCTGCGTCCCCGCGAAGGCGCCCCTGCTTCCACTCCAATCGCGCACGACGAATTGCGGCCGGATCTAAAACCGGAGCGTTGGAATCTGAAATCCGTGCTGGCTGATCTGCCGCGCAGATCGAAATTGTGGTCCACATTCTTCGACCACCCGCAAACTCTCGAAAGCGCAGTCGCCGCCCTCGAGCGCTTCGCCGCCAAATAGGAGCCTGTGTAGCGGCCGCCGTCCGCGGCGGGCGCTTTTTGTCCGCAGCACTACCCGAGGCGCCGTCGGGGGCATCCAGACAATCTCCCAGCTAATCCCTTTTCTCCCCAGATGTAATCAGTTCACTCCGAAACGCCATATGCTGCAGCACCTGTGGAATGCTCGTGAAAAGCGCATGTCCTTTCGCAAGTTTCAGCCGGCTGGCATTTTTCTCCGCGTCGCCCTCGAAATGCCACAGGCAGACAACAATCTCTAATTTCGGCGCCTGCGCCAGCAACCTCGCGTACAGCGACTGTGCATGCCCTATCGCAAATGGCGGAAGCGCCGAAATGCACACCACTTGTGGACGCAGCTCGGTCACCTGCGACAACATTTCTACTCTGCTTCCGATCGGAATGCATTGCGCCGCATGACCGTGTCGCACCAGCACTTGCGAAAGCAGCAGCGACGCCACGGCATCCGCGTTATCCCTGGCTGGGATACAAAGAACCTCTACATGTTCAGCGCTGTTATTCCTAAGCTGAGAAATGTCGGAAGCTGCCCCGGGTGACACGTCCGTGAGGCCCCCTGGCGAAGCCGACGCCAGTTCCTCAACAATCTCCGTGGTGCTTCCATAGACATACTCTTGCGTGGCTTCATCAAGCTCATTTCGATGGCGATCCTGCTCGGCCAAACTCAACGCCGGAATCACCACGGAGTCATAAAGCTCTTCCAGGGAATGTTGTTCCAAAAATTCGTCCAACACTTCCTTCGCCTCCGTTTGATCTCCAGCCAGCAGTCGTTGGTAATACTGCGCTTGCGGCGACAAAACCTGTTCGTCTCCAAGAAGCACCGCAAGAAAATTTAAGCTCGGAACGTAACGCCCCATGACCACCAGACAGACCGTGAGAGGCGTCGACAGAACCAGTCCGGGGAATCCCCATATTAGCGTCCAGAAAACAGCCGCCACTAAAATCGCCAGCGGCGAAAGGCCGATGTGCGTGCCATAGGCATATGGCTCGATAAAATTCGCAACCAATAACTCCAGAACCGCGAACAATCCCGCGGTAAGCAGCGCGTGATGCCAACCCGGAAATATCGCCAGCGACAGAATCACCGGCATCAGTGCGGCCAGCGGAGGGCCCACATACGGTAGGAAGCGCAGAATCCCGGCGAACACACCCCAAAGCGAGGCATTTGGAATTCCGATCAAATGCAACGCCACTCCAATCACGATTCCGTAGCTTGAGTTAATCACCAGTTGCAAAAACAAGTATCGATTTATCCGGTGCGTTGCGTCGTCAATCGCTTCCGTCATCACTTTCAAATGCCCGCGACCCGCCAAACGGATCATCCGATTTCGCAAATCCTCTCGGCCCATAAGCATAAACACCGCGAAAATGATCACCACGCCAACGGTCGCCAGCGGGCCCAGCATGTCCTGAACGGATTCCAGCGGATTCGTCGGTGGCACCACCTCCACGGTAAGTGGATGGGTTGGCGACGATCCCGGAGCCGGCTGCGTTCGCCTTGAATCTGTCGCGGTGGTCGAACCGGGCGCCACCGTGCCAATTTCTTTCTCCAACTCTTTAACGGTATTCGTAGCGTTATTGAATCTCTGGCTGCCCGGGCCTTTCAACGAGTGAATCTTGTCCACCAGCGTCTTCTTGTAGACCGGCAGCTCATTGGTTAGATCGACGAATTGTTGCGAAGTCTGCCAGCCTAGTAGGCCCAGTAAACCAGCCAGGCCAACGACAACGATCAAAATCGCCAACAGTCGCGGTACCCAGATTTTTTCGAGAAAAGTAACCAGCGGGGTTAAAAGCAAGGTGAACAGCAGTGCCAGCGCCAGCGGGATAAAAACAACTCGAGCGAAATACAAAGTAGCAACGGCGATTACCGCCGTAACCATGCCGAGTAGCCGCGAAGCTTCACTCGACGTAGATGCTCGTATCGCTCGCATTAGAAGCCCATCAAGAAATCGAAATTCGGTCTGCGTCCGTCGTCAACCACTCGTTCGCTGGCCGATGATAGCACGCGCTTCAGGGAAGAAACCGTCTGCGACCTCGTTAATTGGGCTAAATCATCGCGGAAAATACCGAAAACAACCTATTCCCAAGACGGCAATGCCCACGTATGTTCCGTTGAAGCCCAAGCCCATCCTTGAACCACTTTGAACCAATGAGTAGGCACAGTGTCGTTTCTCGCGTTCACAAATCAATGCTCTGTGGTCTCCCGGTCAGCGTTCCACCGTATGGCTACGAATTGGCTCCTGCGTAATTGTTCACAGCAGAAATACGATCCTGATTTGTGGAGCGAACATGCCAACAGCCGTCGCCCGCTATGAGAACCGCTACGACCCCCGCCACGACAACGATTTGCTGCAACGCGCGCGAGCCGGCGAAAGGGAAGCCTTCGACGCACTCACTAGCCGCCATTCCGATCGCGTCTTTGCAATTTCCCTGAGAATCCTGCGGAACACCGCGGACGCCGAGGACAACGTTCAAAACGTTCTCTGCAAAGCGTTTGTGAACTTGTGGCAGTTCAAGGAAAACGCGCTCTTTTCCACCTGGTTGATTCGCATCACCATAAATGAAGCTCTTATGAAGCTTCGCCAGTCTTCATCAGAGAAGCTGCGCTTCCAATCTGACCCCGAGTCTCCACGGCAACGACCAGTCGATCGGATGCCCACGCGGCAGTTGAATCCGGAAGCGCAATGTATCGCCCGCGATTTGGCCTCCAAAGCCTGCACATCCGTGCCGCCCACGCTTCGCGACACCTTTGCGATGTTTGCAATCGAAGGTTGGACCCAGAAGGAACTCTCGCAATCCTACGGCGTTGCCGCGCAAACCATCAAATCTCGTATTTTCCGTGCCCGAAGAATGATGAAGGAAAGTCTGCTGGGTGCTGCGGAATAAGGTCCCGCTGAATAATCGGAAGATCGCGCGCGAACTCGCGAATCAGTATTTGTGCTTATCCCCGATCCGATTGATCGGAATGTGCTTCTTCAACGTAGTCCACCGGAACTTCAGGCTCTTCGCTCTGCCTCAGCCGCCACAGAAAAAATTCATCTGCCAGACGAATCGCCTCTTCGGTCGGGACACCACAGTGTTCCTTGATGCGTCCCACAAGCTGATCTCGTTCGCCGCAACTGGCTTCCAGCTCGTTTTTCGCCAGATACCCCAACTTTGCCCGCATCCTGCCAACGAATTGATACCAGCGGCCTTCCATCACATCCCAAGTCACGTTTAAATCTCCTTTTCCTCGCGCTCCATCTTGGAGACAACGTGCCTCGTCGACAATCCAGTGTTCACGGCATTGTTCTTGCGCAATTTTGGAGAGAACTACGCAGGCCTACACCATCACAGTCTCCCTTGTCCACGGTTTACCTGATACCCGTTTTAGGTTGATTACGTTAGTTTCCCTACAGTTTGGCACCGCTTCAGAAATGACTGTTGGTGTCACCAGGAGCTTCAACATGGCAAGATTTGATGGATCAACTTCGGTCGTAACCTTCCTTCTCGGTCTTGGAGTCGGTGCCGTAACCGCTCTGCTTCTTGCGCCCAAGGCAGGCTATGAGTTACGTGGTGACATCGCGGATGGCGTGAACGACCGCGTCAATCAGGCCCGTAACACCGTCAACAGCGCCGTCAAGAAGATAGGCAAACGCGCTCAATCCATCGTCGACGACGCGAATGACCGGATTCAGGACGCCGTAGAGGCAGGCGAAAACGCATACGCCGCGGCAGCTGCGAAGAAATCCTGAAAGCCTTGGCTCTAGTTAGATCGAGCTAGTCCCGATAGCACGTCTGCTTGTGCTTGTATGCACTTCTCTATACAAAAGGAGCCGGTAATGACCCAACGACATGGTAGTCAAAGCAAGGACGAGGCGCTCTTGGTCAGTGTGGCGGAGTCTATCGGCTCGACGCTGGGCACCATCGCGGCGAAGGCCAATGCTGCGCCAAAAGTACTCAGCGAAATGGCGAACTCCGTGGAACGCGAAGGGAAGCGGCTCACCAGAGAAACGAAACGCGCCGCACGGAAGATCACTGGCGCCGGTTCTCGAAAATTGCGTAGAAACAAACCAGCTAAGGCTGCCAAACGCACGTTGCGTCGCGCCGCTTCTTCCGTCAAGCGCGCTGTGCGCAGTGCACGTTCCAAAAAGACCACGCGCCGCAAAGCTTCCCGTGGAAAATAGCATCCAGCGCACTGGCAACGAGTTGTAGTTCGCATCCCAGCGGAGGACGCAACGAATGGCCTCGGACGCTACGGTTCACGCAAGGGTTAGCAACGATCTAACCTCCTACAAAATTCTAGCCGTGTGTTGGATCCTGTATGGAATTTTCCGCATCGCCGCCGCCATCTGGCTGGTTTCGTTCGCGCCTATTGCCACCGTCATGTTCGGCGCCTTACTCGTGAGGGTCAGGGACGCCGAGGGCATGATGTCCGTATTCCACTTTTTCTATTCTTTCGTGATTGTTCTTTCCGCTGTCTGTGGTGTTATCGGCCTGCTGGCTGGACTAGCTTTGTTGGCGGGCCAGCGGCTGGGCCGAATACTTGCACTTATCGCGGCTTTCTTGTCGCTGTCTGAGCTCCCCGTCGGAATCGCCTTGGGTGTCTATACCCTCGTGGCGCTGCTGCGACCCACTCGCTCGCTGACTTAACCGTCAGCTAGTGGCGCGGCCGTTTCCGATGTGTCCGCCTTCTGGAAACACCCACTGGAAATCCCAGCCCGTTTCGCATTACGCTTGGCGCTCACTGCACGCTATGGCTCGCAAGCCAAAAATCATCGTTTGCATCGCCGCCAGTGCCGACGGCTTTATCGCCCGTCGCGACGGCTCCATTGATTGGCTCGACCGCCCGAGTCCTAAGGGCAACTACGGCATGGGTGACTTCTATAAATCGATCGACACCATCTTATGGGGCAGGAAGACCTACGACATGGCGCTCGACTTTCAAAAGAAGGGCGTCGCGGGCTCGGCCTTCGATACAAAACTTAAAAACTACGTCTTCACGCGGACGCTGCCACAATCGCAAGCACCGCGCGGCGTCGAGATTGTCCACGAACCAATCAAATCTTTCGCAACCCGTCTGCGCGGGAAAAAGGGAAAAGACATCTGGATGATGGGCGGTGCTGGCATCATTGCGTCGTTTCTCGACCAGGGAGAGATCGACGAGTTTATGATGCACGTGATCCCCACGTTTATAGGCGAAGGTATTCCGCTGATCGCACCCGGCCGTCGCACCGTGCCACTAAAACTGATCTCCACCACGAAGTTCGCGGACGGAGTGGTCGAGCTGCACTACTCGGTCCACAAATAATCTTAGCGCTTGGGCATCAGCGCTCTGTCGCGAGCACCTACTTATTTCCCACCACTGGCGCGTCCACGCCAAGCGCCGTAGCCAGGTCAATCAAATGATCCTGCTCCTGGACCAATAATTCGCGGATTTGCTCGGCCATGGCGAATTCTCCCAATGCCTCGCACTGCCTCACACGCTCACGGTAATTGCGGATCGTTTCAACCTCGTTATTCAGATCAAACTGAAGCATCTCCTTGGCTTTTTCCGAGGTTTTGACAGGTCTCGGCACCACGCTCGGCATCCCACCCAGGTAGTCTACCTGCCGCGCGATGGCCAGTGCGTGATCCAATTCCTGTTTCGCGTGAATTTCCAGTTGATCCGCAATATTCATATACTCTGCTCCTTTCAGCACCTGCGAATAGACTACGTACGCAATCACCGCCTGATATTCGCGCGACAGGTCTTCGTTCAACAATTCCACCAGGCGTTCGCGGGAAATTTCGGTTTTTGATTCGTCTTGCGAAGACTTCTTGTCGGCCATTTTAGCGGGCTCCTTGAAATATCGATTTAAAGTATTGATCTAAAGATTTTCGACACACCACGACCCCCGAAGCTGGCGAATAGTAGGAACCCGCCGTTGGTACCCCTAGATCGCGTGACCTTCACAAGTCTTATGCTGGCACTTGCAGTCGATATCCGGGGTGTCTTCCATCGCTTCGCACTGTGGTCCACAATACTTCTCGCCCGAAGCTACTTTGCAGGTACAGGGTGGATGTGCGCATTTCTTGTCTGTTGTCGGAGTCATGTGCCCTTCCTTTTCAATTCTCGCGATTTATCCCGCGCTCTGGACCATGCGGGTCGTCTCAATTCCCCAAGATCTGCACAGCCGTACCCGGTTCCTTCGTTAATTTGATGCCGTGGCTTTTTGGTTTTTCACCTGAAGTTCGTTTACCACCTGCCGCACATTCGGAACCTGCCCCGCCATCTTTTCTACGTACGCGCGTTTCGCTTGGGAATTCACCTCGCCTGTTAGCGTCAATACGCCGTTCTTGGCGGAGTACTTCACCTGCTTATCCAGCTTGTTCTGAATCAACATAGCGTCAAAGTTCTTCTCGATTCCGGAATCAAGGTCGGAGTCGACTTTCTTTGCCTCGCTTTCCAGCCCGGCGGGCCGGACGGCGATTTGATCGGCGACCACCTGATTTCCCGCGATCGCTTTTGCCATCGATTCCGCGCGCGATTTATCGGAGTCACTCTGAACCGTGCCCGAAAGTGTCACCACTCCCTTATCGCGGTCCTGCGAAACACTCACGTCGTTCAGCCCGGCCTGATCAAATGATTTTCGGATGGTGTCGCTAACATCCGGCGATTTTGGTGCCTCAGAACACCCGTAACCCGCCATCGTCACCAGTGCCAGTGAGACCGGCAAAAAGACTTTCGTTACCATTTCAACTGTTCCTCCGTTGTTCTCCGTACTTTGCGCCCATTCCCACAAAGCCGAGTAGTGTCTTATTGAAAGCCGAAGTTGTACTCGTCGCGGTCGGACTGCATCCTGGAGACATCTAAGCAGCCGCGTTACTACCACGACCATACCGTCATCCCTGTAACTAGACTTTTTGCTTCTATGAGGGATTCATCGCCCGAGTAGTCAGGCGCACACGTTCATCCATTCGCACCCGCATTAGCTTTCAGTCACATTCGGAGTTACGATACCGCTACTTGAGCGCTTCTACTGAGGCCGGCTTTCTGCTGTCAAAGTGAGTAAGGCACTGCGAAGGAACCGGATTGGTGTGTGGTAAGTGCGCGAGTATATTGATTCCGGAGGATTCATGAGCATACTGAACGCGATTAGAAGAGAAGAGAGAAAAGTAAAAAAGCAGTTGGCGAAGTTGCAGGATGATTTGAGTGGTTTGCAATCAGCAGCTCAGGCTCTCGGTAAGTCCGCAAGCCGCGACTTCACGCGCACCAAGAAGCGGGTCATGTCCGCCGCAGCTAAGGCCAAAATCTCGAAAGCAGCCAAGAAGCGCTGGGCCAAGTTCAGGGCCCAAGCCAAGAAAGCTATCGCCTAAGCTGCGGCCAGCCTCGGCGCATTCGACAAGACTCACTCCAATAGCGTAGTTTCTCTTTCGATCGATCTATAAACTCGCAGGGAGATTTGTATCCCGCTCCTCGCAAAGGAATCCCATGTCCTCCAAGCACCTTCGCGCACTCGCGCTAGTCGTCGCTTCGATCCCTGTGTTCCTCTCTACAAGCTCGATCTCTTGTGCCCAGGCACAACGCCCGGCGCTCTCCGTGGAATGGATCTTCAGCGAACAAGGCGCGAGCCTCGCGGAAGTCCCCGACTTCCAGTGGCTCGCCGATAACACAGCTATTCTTTGCGACACCCGCCAGCCTGACGCACAGCGCACATTCGAAAAATTCGACCCTGCCACTCATGAACGTCACCCTGCCGTCGACATGGCAAAGGCCGTTGCCTCCCTCAAATCCCTGGATTCTTCCGCGGACGTCAAATCGGCCCTTGCATGGCCGGAAGCCTTCGATCCCAGCGGCCGCCAGGCCCTGTACATCTTTCACGGCGATATCTTCCTTCTTGATCTCCCTTCTTCGTCCTTCACCCGCGTCACCGAAACTCCCGCCGAAGAGAAGGACGTTCAGTTCTCTCCGGACGCCCGCTTTATTTCCTTTGTGCGTTCGAACGACATCTACGTCTACGAAATCGCCACGAAAAAAGAGACTCGCATTACCTCCGACGCCGCGGACACGCTCCTGAACGGCACCCTCACCTGGGTCTACTGGGAAGAAATCTTTGGCCGCCGCGACATCGGCTACTGGTGGTCCCCCGATTCCCGCTCCATCGCCTTCCTTCAGACCGACGAAGCCGGAGTTTCCGATAGCCTCTTTGTCGATTTCAAGCCTGTCGACGAACGCGTCATCCATCAACGCTATCCGAAGCCAGGCGAAAAAAATCCCAAGGTTCGCGTGGGGGTTACGGACATCGCCAAGCCGGAAACGCGTTGGCTGAATCTGGGTGACGAACCCTACGAATGGATCCTTCGCGTAAAGTGGTTGCCTGATTCTCAGCGCGTCGCCATTCAGACCATGCCCCGCTCCCAAAAAGAAGATCGTCTCGACTTCATCCATGTCAAAACGGGCGAACGCAAGCGCGTAGTAACGGAAACCGATTCCGCCTGGGTAAACGTTACTGACGACCTCCACTTTCTTCCCGACGGAAAGTATTTCCTATGGGCTTCCGAGCGCGATGGCTTCATGCATCTCTATCGCTTCACCATGGACGGAATGCTGGTCAACAAGATCACCATCGGCGATTGGGCTATGGCTTCCGGGGGTGGAGTTTTTTGGGTTCGCCAGGCCGTTGCTGGAATTGACTCCGAAAACGATTGGATCTATTTCACCGCGCTCAAAGACTCCTCCATCGAACGCAATCTCTACCGAGTCAAAACCGATGGCTCAGGCTTGACGCGTCTTACCGCCGAATCCGGCGCCCACGCCGTCAGCATGTCTCCCAACGCGAAGTATTACTTCGACGAGTTTTCCAATGCCCGCACTTTACCGTCTTTGACCCTTCACACCAGCGACGGAAAACTACTGCAAACTCTAGCGGCGCCTCGCCCCGAATTACTTCCCGATGGAATCCAATACTCCGAATTTCTCACCGTTCCCGCCGCCGACGGCTTTCCCATGCCCACCGAAATCTGGAAGCCCAAAGGGTTTGATCCCAAACACAAATATCCCGTCATCCTGTATGTTTATGGCGGCCCTTCGGCGCCGAACGTCGTAAATGAATGGCACACCCGTTCGGATCTTTATAACCAACTGCTGCTTCAGGATGGTTACGTAGTCATTTATATAGACAATCGCGCGGCCACTGCGATCAGTAAGAAGCTCGAAAACACTCTGGCTGCCAATCCCGCCGGCGGAGAAACGGACGACCTCGTCGCCGGGGTTCGATGGTTCAAATCGCAGCCTTGGGTCGATTCTTCGCGCTTCGGAGTTTGGGGTTGGAGTGGTGGCGGCACCATGACGCTCAATCTCATGACCCGTTCGAAAGAATTCAAGGCCGGAATCTCCGTTGCTCCAGTCACGGACTGGCACTACTACGATTCGAAGTGGGCCGAATCGCTGATCGGTCTTCCTTCCCAGAACGCCGACGCGTATGAGCGCACCTCGCTGGTCAAACACGCCGGTGATCTTTCCGGTCATCTCATGGCTGTCTTCGGCACCTACGACGACAACGTTCATCCTCAGAACGAACAGGCGTTCATCAACGAACTAATCGCCAAAAATATTCTCTACGAAGTCATGATCTACCCGATGCGCAAACACGGTATCGCCGATCAAGCCGCATCCATCCACCTGTTTCGTACCATGCGCGACTTCTGGCACAGAAATCTCTGACGCCCACAACACACTCTTGCCTCCTTGTGGCACAGCCATTCCTGGCTGTGCTCTTGGGTCCGTAGTTCCAGCCAAACACACTCCTGGGAACTTTCTCCCTCTCGCTCGGGAATCATTTAAGATGGAATTATTTATCACTGTCGTCGCTCCGCTTGGGTGGCGTTACCTTAATTACCTGGCCTACGTCTTACTAACTAGGACCGAATTCCCTAAGGAAAGAAGGCCTATGAATCGCCAGCATCTCTATCTCACCAGTTTTCTGCTTTTGTTTCTCGCAGTTGGAATCGGCACACGGGCGCAGGACGCTCCTTCACAAGATCAAAGCGCGCCCGCAAATCGCGGAGGCGGACGTGGCGGACCTGGCCAAGGCCGCGGCACCATGGGCAAAATCACAGCCGTCAACGGCAATTCGCTCGAAGTCACCAAAGAAGATGGCACCAAAGTCACCGTCAAGCTCACCGATGCCACCGAATTTCGCAAAGATCGCCAGCCCGCGAAGATGGCTGACTTTAAAATCGGCGATATGATCATGGTCCGCGGCGCAGAAAACGCAGATCATACCGTCACCGCCGAGATGATAGGCGGGCGATCTGGAACCGGACCCGGCGGCCCAGGTGGATTCGGCGGCGGTGGTGGCGGTGCAGCCCTCGGCGAACAAGGCAAGGACTACGTTGCGGGCGAAGTGAAATCCATCGATCCGCCGAAACTAACTGTCGTGCGCAGCGACAACGTAACGCAAACGCTCGAACTCAACGAAGACACTTCTCTGCGTCGGGGCCGCGACAGCGTCACCATGGCGGACATTCATCCTGGCGACCACGTAGTTATTCGCGGAGCGACCGCCAATAATGCCTTCGTCCCAAAAAGTGTCATGGTTCTTTCTGCGGAGCAGTGGCAACGCATGCAACAGATGCGTCAGGGTGGCGGCGGACCCGCGAGCGCTACCCCGCCTTCTCCTCCGCCTGGTAATCCACCGCAACAATAGTCAATCGAGTTGAACGAGGGAGTGCAGGTTGAAGTCGATTCGTCGCGGCGTTCTAACGTTCCTAGCGGTCGCGCTTCTTCCTGCACAACGCGCGCAGCCGCAGGAATCGGCCCAGCCTGCACCAAGTCAGGGCAGAACCTCAATTGCCGTCCAGCAGAACGCCGCCGCAACCCCGTCATCGTTTGAAATCACCGGAGTGGCGCGCAGCGGCAAAACTCTGTTGCCTGGCGCCGCGGTCACCGCGTCCAATACTCTTACCGGCAAGAAATACGCTGCCGTCACCGGCGCCGATGGCAAGTTCACTTTTTCCGGCGTCGCTCGCGGCAGATATGTGGTCCGCATCGAATTTATGGGATTCGCTCTCTTCACGAAAGAGTTGGTCCTGAATCCAGAAAATCCATCGGCAAAAGTGGATGCCGAATTATTGCTCGCCTCCCGCCAGCAACAGCAAGCCAACAATGCCGCCGCGGGCGTTGCCGCTGGACGCGGTTTCCAAAGCCTGGCATTAGAGAGCACGCTATCTGCATTAGCCGCAGGCAATTCCGGATTTGGCCCAACCGGCGCTGGAGGCGCGGGCCAAAACAACAGCGATCTATCCGTCCTTCCGCTCAATGGCGCAGGCGCGGACGTGCCTACCGAATCGGTCAGCATTAGCGGCGCGCAAGGCCGCACGCAGGATTTTGGCAACGGTAGCGAAGAAGATCTCCAGGGGCGCGTCCAGGAGTTTCGTGATCGCTTGCAAACTCAGGGTGGTGGCGCTTTTGGTGCAGTGGCCGGTTCCGGCATTCCTGGCGGAGGCGCAGGTGGTTTTGGTGGCGGCCCTGGTGGCGGAGGAATCGCCATTGGCAGAATTGGTGGCCGCGGCTTTAATATCAATCAACCCCACGGCACGCTTTATTTTTCGGATGATAACTCAGCTCTCGATGCCACCCCTTTCTCGCTAACCGGGATTCCCTCCATCAAATCCCAATACAACCAGGCGCACTTTGGAGCCAATGTCGGCGGTCCACTGAATATTCCGAAAATTTTCAATGGTGGCAACAAATGGTACTTCTTCACCGGCTGGAACGGCTCGCGGGGCGAGACTCCCTACGACGCATTTTCGCGCGTTCCGACACTCGCCGAGCGCAATGGCGATTTCTCGGGTGCCACTTACAACGACGGCACCCCGGTGCGGCTATTCAATCCAGTAACCGGCACGCAATATCAATATAACGGTGTGTTCAACCAGGTGAATCCAGCCCTGATCAGTCCTTCGGCGAAGGCGCTTCTGCAATATATCCCGCTGCCAAACATCTCCATGACGGACACCGGCCAAAACTTTCATTACATCACCAGCGACGCCAGTAACTCCGATGCCGTAATCCTTCGCCTGATCCACAATTTCGGCTCGCCCCCCACTCCCAATCCCAACGGGCGCGGCGGCGGAGGTGGTGGCGGAGGAAGAGGCGGCGGCCGCCGTCAGCAGAACAACATTAATTTTGGCCTCAACTGGTCGCGCACCTCCACAAACATCGTGGGCCCTTTTCCGTCACTCGCGGGAGGTACCGGGACGCAAGGACTAAACGCCACTGTCGGGTGGGTCTACGGCAAGAATCGTTTCACAAATAATCTTCGCTTCGGCTACAACCACAATCACGTCTCCACCACCAACTTGTATTCCAATGTCATCGATGTCGCCGGGAACGCCGGTATCGGCGGTATCTCCACTAACCCATTCAACTGGGGTTTGCCCGGCATAAGTTTCACTTCGTTTGGTGGACTCAACGACCCTACGCCGCGGCGCGAATTGGATCAGACTTACACCATTTCCGACACCATCATCTGGAATCACGCAAAACATAATTGGCGCATCGGCGGAGACTACCGCCGCATCCTCCAAAGTTTCCACTCTGCAAGAAACGCTGAGGGCAGTTTCGTGTTCACCGGTTACGCCACGTCGCTCTACGCGCCCGGCGGCACGCAAGTTCAGCCCGACACCGGCTATGATTTCGCGGACTTCTTGCTCGGCTATCCGCAGCAAACCTCACTGCAGTATGGCGCCAATTCTTACAATTTCCGCGCCAACTCCTGGGACGCCTTTGTCCAGGACGACTGGCGCATTCTCGCCAAGCTCACCCTAAATATCGGCCTCCGATACGAATTCGTCGGCCCATACACCGAAGCGCAGGATCGCATCACCAACTTGGAAGTTGGGCCGCAATTTGAAACCGCCGTGCCGGTTGTCCCGGTCGGTGCGGTATTGCCTCCAGACTCGGGAACATTTGCGACTTTTCCTATACCTTCTCTCGTTCGTCCGGATCGTAACAATTTTGCCCCGCGCATCGGTATAGCCTGGAAACCTTTGCAGAAGACCGTCGTCCGCGCGGGATACGGCATCAACTACAACCTCGCGCAATACGGTGCCATTATTCAGAACTTCGCGTTTCAACCTCCCTTCGCGAACACCGCGACGAACGCCACCACCGTCGCCAGCCTGAGTTCCACTCCCCTCACGTTGTCGAACGGTTTCCCGGCCGTTCCCCAGGACACCGTAACCAACAACTTCGGCGTGAATCCCAATTACGCTCTTGGCTACGTGCAAATCTGGAATCTCGACATCCAGCGCGAATTGCCCGCCAACGTGATGCTCAATATTGGTTACAACGGTGCGAAAGGCACGCGCCTGGACACCGAGCGCGCCCTAACCGTCACCGGAAATCAGCCCTTCATCTACGAATCCTCGGAGGGCGACTCCATTCTCCATGCCGCCTCTGTTCGCGTTCGCCGCCGTATGTCCAAAGGACTGGGCGTCGGCGTCCAATATGTTTTCTCCAAGTCGCTCGATGACGCTGCTTCCATCGGCGGCGGTGGGGTTGTCGTCTCCCAGAATCCATTCGACATTTCCGCCGACCGCAGCCTTTCCGGCTTCAACCAAACGCACAAGTTCACCGGCAACTGGATCTACGATCTGCCTTTCGGCGAAAACCGCCACTGGACTCCCAAGGGTTTTTGGTCCCACGCCCTTTCCAATTGGCAATGGAGCGGCGACTTTACGATCGCTTCCGGACTCTACTTCACTCCTAGTGTGCTCGGAGGTTCCGTGGACATCGCCCGCGGCGTCAGCGGTTCCCAGCGCGCAAATATCGTCGCCGGTCAGTCCATTTCTGTTTCCGACCCGTCTGCTCGGAAGTGGTTCAACACGGCGGCGTTTTGCCTGCCAGGCATCAATTGCGCCAACCCGGCCGGCTCCGCCTATGGCGATGCGGGACGCAATATCATTGAAGGGCCCGGAACCGTAACGTTCGACATGACCATAAATCGCACCATCCCCATCAAGGAGTCGCGATCGCTCGATTTGCGCCTGACCGCCAGCAACGTTTTCAATCACGTGAATTTCGCATCCATCAGCACGGCTGTGAATTCACTGACTTTTGGTGAAGTGACCAGCGCAGGCAGCATGCGCCGTGTCACGATGCAAGCACGCTTTCGCTTTTGAGAGGAATGCTCGAGTTGAATGATTGAGTTGGGTATTTGAGTTGAATGCTTGGGTTGAATATTAATGCTACGCGCTAGACAAATATTCTCGACACTTGCCGCTGCCGCGCTTCTCTTGCCGTCCAGCCCGCTTGTCGCGCAGGATCAGAGCAAGCCCACTCGAGATCAAACCACGCCTGCGCAGGACCAAGCTAAGCCGGTCGCGAGTCCGGGTGGAACCATTCGAGTCTCCACCGAACTCGTCCTAGTCAACGTCGTCGCTCGCGACAAAAAGGGAAATCCCATTCGCGATCTGAAAAAAGAAGACTTCACCCTCTACGAGGATGGTAAAAAGCAGGAAATCTCTTCCTTCGATTTTGAAGACGTCGATCAGGTGCAAGCCGGTGGGCCCACCGCCACCGGCTCGACGCCAGGAACTCTCCTGCACTCCAGTAAAAAAGCTCCGCCAACCTTGGACGCCCGCGACCGGCGCCTTATACTTCTGTTCTTCGATTTCTCCGCCATGGAGCCCGAACAGGTCGACCGCTCGGTAGATGCCGCCAAGAAATTCATTCAAAACAAAATGCAGCCGGCCGATTTGATCGCCATGGTCTCCCTCGCCACCAATATGCACGTGGACTGCGATTTCACCGACGACCAGAAGAAATTGCTGGGTGTACTCGACAGCTACAATTCCGGCGAAGGCCAAGGCTTCGACACTGGCGCCACCGGAAGCGCCGAAGGCGCCGCGGAAACGGGCGGCTCGTTCACCGAAGACGACACCGATCTCGACACCTTCACCGCCGACCGCAAACTACTCGCCATCCAGTCGCTGATGGACGCCCTCAACAGGCTTCCGCAAAAGAAGAGCGTCATCTATTTCAGCAATGGCATCACGCAATCCGGGGTGGACAACCAGTCCGCCTTGCGCGCCGCCACTGCCGCCGCCGTAAAAGCCAACGCCTCCATTTATTCTCTGGACGTTCGCGGCCTGCAAGCATTTCCTCCGGGCGGCGAAGCGCAAAACGCCAGCTTGCACGGCCAATCCGCATACACCGGCGCGTCCATCCTCAATGACCTGAACGGCAACGCCGCTTCGCAAGACACCCTCGCGACGCTTTCCTCCGATACCGGTGGCAAAGCCTTCTTCGATTCCAACGATTTCAGCGGCATCTTCGCGCAAGTCCAAAAAGACAGCTCCGTTTACTACGTTCTCGGATTCTCCAGCAACAATAAGTTGAAGGACGGCAGGTTCCGCCACCTGAAAGTCACCGTGAATCGTCCAGACCTAAAACTCGATTTCCGTTCTGGCTATTACGCGGGCCGCGACTTTGAGCACCTGAATCACGCCGACCGGGAGCAACAGCTCGACGACGAACTGGCCGCCCAGCTACCGCGAGTCGATGTCCCGGTCTACGCGGGCGCCGCATATTTCCGCAAAGACGATTCTCACTACTATCTCAGCGTCTCCCTGGTCATTCCCGGCTCGCAAATTCCGTTCGTCACCGAAAAAGACAAAGACAACGCCACCATCGACATCCTCGGCGTGGCCCTGGAGAGCGGAAAATTCCCGGTAGGCCGTTTGCGCGACACCGTCAAACTCGCCCTCGACAGCACGCGCGAAGTCCGCCGCAAAAATGTCCAGTACAACACCGGCTTCCTGCTCGCTCCCGGCAACTACCATCTAAAGTTTGTCGTCAGAGAAAATCAAAGCGGCCGCATGGGTTCGTTTGAAACCGATGTGCACATCCCGGATTTGCGCAAATTGCCTCTGAAAATGAGCTCCGTAGTCTTAAGCAGTCTGCGTGTTCCCGCTACCAACAAAAAATCCGCCAACAATCCGCTGGTGCGCGATCAAATGGAACTCGTTCCCAACATCACTCACGTCTTCACGCCCGATCAGCACTTATTTCTGCAGTACGAAGTCTACGATGCTCAGAAGGGCAAGGCTCCGGCCCAGATCGCGCCCGCTCCGAACAACGCGGCACAACCGAATGCCAAGCAAGGGCCAGAGCCGGCGAAACCCGCGCGCGACCCCGTTCGCGTTCTTACCAGCATCGAATTTCTCCAGGGCTCCACAAAAGTCTACGAATCCAAACCCGTCGTAGCTAACGAAGTCACCGCCCCCGACCGCAAAGCCGTCATCTTCCAGATCGATTTGCCGCTCCAATCCCTTAAGCCCGCCTTATACCAATGTCAGGTCAACATCATCGACGACGTCGCCGGCAGCTTCTCCTTCCCCCGTTTTCCCATCCTAATCCGCGAACCGACCCCCGCCACGCCCCCGCCCAACGCCACCGGCAGCAACTGAACTCCCTCCGCTCTTGAGCGTTCCTCTTTGGCACCGCCCGCGCCCGCTCTTGTGGCACAGCCATTCTTGGCTGTGCGTCTTGAGTTTCTCTTCCTGGCAACACGTCAACCAACCACAACTCGGCGGTGGGAGGCACTTTTTCCCACCTATCCCTCCAACCAATCCTCAGCTACGATCTCCCACAATGAATCCGCATCACCGAAAGGCAAACCCATGACTTGGTTCATCTGGGCGTTACTATCGGCGTTTTTCGCCGGTCTAACCGCCGTGCTCGCTAAAGTTGGCGTGGAAAACATCAACTCCAATCTCGCCACCGCCATTCGCACCGTCGTAATCCTCATCTTCGCGTGGTCCGTGGCCCTCTTCACCAAAACGCAGCCGTTATCCACCATTGGAAGGCGCACCTGGATTTTTCTCATCTTATCCGGCATCGCCACCGGCCTGTCGTGGCTCTGCTATTTCCGCGCCTTGCAACTCGGTGAAGCCTCGCAAGTCGCGCCGGTAGACAAACTCAGCGTCGTAATCGCCATCGCGCTAGCCGCAATTTTTCTGCACGAGCATCTCACCTGGCACCATTGGCTCGGCGGCTCGCTAATCCTCACCGGCGCGGTCGTCCTCGCCTACGCCTGAACGACGATTTTGCGCAATACGCGCTGCCGTCACTTGTCGCGTGTGAGCCCGTCGCAACTCATCTCAATTTCAACATCCCCAGTCCGCTCGATCACTCCTTGCCGCCCCGTCGCCCGAAAACCAGCGCGCTCGTAACATCGCCTGGCGCGGTCATTGCCCTTCACCACGTTCAATCGCACCTCCTTCGCGTGCATTTCCGCCGCCCAAGCTTTCACACAAGACACCAACATATCCGCCGCGCCTGTGCCCCGCACATCCGGATGAACCCACATCGCCATTAAGTAGACCACCGAGGAGTCTTGCGCATCGGGAACGCCGGCCACCAGTCCGCGCGCCTCGCCGTCCGTTTCCAGAAAGAACGTCGCACTGGGAGCCAGCCACCGGCGCCAATCTTCCGTTGTCCGTGCCAACTCCCGCTCATAGGCCGAACTAAACGCCCGCGGCGAATCGCTGAGCGCCTGAAGCCGTAGCGCCCGCAAAACCGCTTCATCCCCAATTACCGCCCGCCTGACAGTAAATTCCATAACGGGAGAAGTTTAACCTACGTAGGAAAGGTTCTGAGCTAACCCTAATTCGAGACTGGACCGCCGTGTGCTGCATCTGCGTCGTATGGTTCGGTGCCGCCAAAAAAAGTTCGTTGGCTATGTCGCCCAACAGGCGTAGGCTGTATCCCCTAGACCCGCGCCGCTAGGCTGTGCCGCTTCCCCCTGGGGGCGGAGGAGCTATTTATGAAATTTTCTCTTTTCCTGCCGGTCCTTTTTGTCGTTGCGCTCTTCGGAACTACCGCTGCCCCACCAGCCTGCTCCTCGAACGCGGAAAACCTTTCTTTAGCCGCGGAAAGTTCTGACCAGGGCGAAACTTCTTCGCCATCCGACAACAGTGTGACCATTGCCGGGCCGTTGCGCTCCTTCTTGCGCATGGCTGGCATGCGTCAGAAGGTTTCACCGCCAGAAGTCCTGCCGATACTGGCCCGCAACGTGGTTCTGCACGGCTATCAAAATGGACGACCGACCGAGTACCTCATTCTGCTACGCCGTTATTACCACCAAGCCAAAGAACTGGGTGCCCTCGCAGCCGCCGATGGAAGTATCCATGTAAGAGGCTGCGGCGAAGCGGAATCCTTGCTCGATGTCCTGGGCTATAGAATCCACGGAGAATGCGGCCACAAAGAGATGACCTTGGTGACCGCCGATCCACAGAGAGCGTTTCTGACCATCGATTCGGGCTTTCCGCTTCTCGATTTGGAAGACGCATTGCAAAACGGCGTGCCATTTGTGTACGCCTACGCCGGCTCTACCGTGCCGGTACTGTTTGCGCCAAGCGATTGGACAGCGCTCGCGGTAAACGACGAGAACAACAAAGACATCGTGCAAACCTTGCTGTCCGCGCCTGATTTGTCGCGCCTCTACTGGGCTTTATCTCGAATGGACCCTGAAACCAGTATGGTCTTGAAGAAGGACATTGGACTACCGAAGCTACGTCCATACGCCTCGGCTTTAGATCTCTACGGCAGCCTGTTCTATATCCGCTCCGGTGCTTTGGCGGTTCCCGGCGGCCGAAACGCAGAGAAGCAGTGGCAGGATTTGGTCGGATCGAAACCCGATTCCCCGGCGGAGTTTATTCCCCAACTACTCAAAAGAGACCACGGTTGGTTGGCGGCTTATTTTGATGCCATGGCACGAGCTACGGAGAAACAGCAAGAACGCTTTGTCGCCAATCAGCGATTTAAGCGTTACTACGAAGCTTTCCGTTCCCCAGGCCTTTCTCCTGACGCCACAGCAAGGTTTGTCTTTCGACCGGCGCCGGGACTTATGGTCCTGGTTGCCCGTATGCAATGGCAGGCCAATGGCGATCCCTACGTCCCCGGAAGCCTGCAGACCTGGAGCGAGATTCTAAGCCGCAAGCCAAATTCCAAGGGCATTCATGAATTGAGCAAACACAGAGGCGAATGGCGCCACGCCGATCAGTTGGCGGAAGCCATGTTTGCTTACTCCCGGGTAGACACGGACACCGGGCCGCTGCAAGCGTATCTTTGTTTGAGTGAATTGGACCATCGTCGCCCTCCGGAGCACCGGCTAAGCGATCAAACCGTTGCCTTGATGGCCGAGAAGTTCTCAGACTTCAGCGATCAATATCTGATCTTCTCTGAATTCCCGGAGCTCACCGACCTTTCCATTACTCGCTTCCTAACGACGGCCGGGGAAATAGACAAGATCTCCGACCACGCCTTGCGCGGCAACGCCATGGGAACCTTTCAGGCATCTGTTGGATTGTGGCAAATCCTGGCCAGGCAAGGTCAGATCGATGCAGCTCACCAGAATCCCTCCTGGCAAGCCATGATTAAGCCGTTCACGAAATTCTCCACACCCGCGCAGCTCTTTACGGCGGGGCGTGCTTCGATTGAAGAAGTTTTCCGCGCCGGCGTGGGACCGCAGAACTTAACCCAGGACGAAATGATCAATGCGCTTGCTGGCGCACGGCAACGAACAGATGGCGGCCAGCGCATGCACCTGGAAATGGCCAATCGAATCCGCTCGGTGCTCGAGGATCAGTGGTTGGTTTCTGTCGATACGCTGTTTGCCCTGGACGACGCTCTGAGAGATTCGACGCACGCGGATACCGGAAAAGATTCGTTGAATGCGCTCGCCGGCGAACTGCGGGAGTTCGAAATGCCGCGGCCAATATTCACCAAAAGCGAAAGAACCCGTTGGGCCGCGGGAACCTACAACAATCGTCACACCGAAGGCGAGATGCGCACCGATGTGGCGAAAGTGATTAACTCCCAAGCTTCTCTCGCGCAAAGGGAATCGGCGCGCGGTCAGCTTGCGACATTTCTCCGCGACACTTTGGTAGGCATGAACTATGCCTACTACGAAATGCCTGGCTCACAAGTTTTGCACCACAACCCGCTCTTTGTTCGTTCGCATGACTTCTCCGGCGACACCGTCGAAGGCGTGGAGCAACTCTGGCAGTCCGCTCGGCTGATTGGTGCGGGCTCGCCTGCTGGTGGTGGCGCACATCTCATCGGCTCGCTTGCCGACCTGCCTTATGTCTTGGCGGACGCCGAACAGGATTTCATTGCTCCGGATCACGTCCAGGCCCTCATCTGGAAGCAGTTTGTCCCTGGACTCATGAGTAGTGCGATTGTTCCTCGCTGGTGGGACGTTAGCCAGAATGAGCTGCACGCAGTGGCTCTTTATCAACGCGCGGGAGAAGAGTTGCTGACAGCCGCCTCCAGCGACGCCGATTTGCGCGTCAAGGTTATGGCTATTCTCTCCGACCGCATGCTTCCAGCGCGCTGGGCGTGGCTGGATCAGACCATTCGCACCGGAAAGACCAAGGAAGTGCTTGACGGCGTAATGCCGGCGGAAACCTTTTATCTCGCGGCTGAATTTCGGCAGAGATATCCGGGCGATCTCCATGCCGTAAGTGCCGCGGGACGCGAACTGGAAACACTGTCGAACGAAAACCCTGACCGCGTGAGTAGGGAACGATTGTCGCGAGACTTCGGCATCATCCATCCCGTCTTCGCCCAAAGCTACGCTCGTGAACTCATAAACGTGCGGGCCTTTCCACCCGTGGGCGGCAACTATAGCCGTTTGATGGCCGAGTGTTGGGATTCCGGAAATCTCTATTGGGCGCGGCTGGCCGATGAGATGGGCTATTCTCCGGTGCTGTTAAATCGCATGGTTCCAGAGCTGACACGTCGCATGGTGGAGAAGATTTTCGCCAGCGAACTCGAAGACTGGTCGGCCATACTCAATGCCTTGCAGGAGACCGGAGAGGAGTTCCGGCAAGGAAAAATCTCTGTGGCGGCGGGAAGCGTAGCAGCCCCGGTTTCAGCTTCTACACAAAATAATAAGTAATAAAGGATACGGCTCATGGGAAGGAATATAACTCGTTCGCTGTTCTGTTGCTGTCTTGGTCTTTGCCTGTGCATGGGACACGCGGCAACCGCGCAAGGGCCCGCCAATTCTCCTATTCGCGTAGTCGTCGACTTGGTACAACTGAATGTTGCGGTGACCGACAGCAAGGGAAATTATGTCACCGGGCTTCAACCGGGCGATTTCACTGTCATGGAAGACACCATCCCGCAGAAAATATCCACGTTCGCGGAAGGGAATGAACCCACTCGCCGGCTCGCCGACGTTCCCCCGGGCGAAAAAGACGCGAATGGCGTTCAGCAAATTGGCAGCGACACCGGCTCCAGCACACAAGTCTCCACCGCGGAACTTAGCTCCGTCGCCGCCGGTGCAAATGTTTTCGTACTCTTCGATACCAGCAACTACATGTATCGCGGATTCGTTTTTGCGCAGGATGCCATCTCTGAGTTTATTCGCTCTCTGGAGTCCGCGGACCGCATTGCCTTCTATTCCTATAGCCGCGATTTATCTCGGGCTGCTCGGCTTACTGCAGACAGGTCGCTCGTTCTCCGCGGTGTGCGTACCACTGTGGCTGGCGACGATGCCGCGCTTTACAACTGCCTGCTCATGACTGTAAAGGACAGCGCGCAATTTCCGGGTCGCAAAATAATCGTCGTCTTTTCAAACGGTCCGGACAACGCCAGCATCGTTCCCCCGGAAGATGTCGCGGAGTTGGCCCAATCCACCGGCACCGCCATCTATATGATTAGCACGCAGCAAGCTCAATTGGAGCCCATCTCCACTGCCGTATTTGAGCGCATGACTGCGGCCACCGGCGGGAAGGCCTACTTCGCCAAAAACTGGAAAGATGAACAGCGAGCCTTCGAATCCATCAAAGAAGACCTCGCGCATTTGTATTCTCTCAGCTACTACCCGAAGCAGAATCCTAACCGCGGCTGGCGCAGCATTACCGTAAAACTCAATTCAGATCGTCTCAAGAAATGCCACGTGCGCACCCGCAACGGATACCGTTTGCAACCATCGCACTTCGCCAAAGGCGAAGGCACGGACGAAACCGCCCCGCGATGAGCTCTAGTTAGGTCGTACCGTCGCTACCCTAAAGTGCTAGTGTGAGCGTTTCTCCAAGACGTCCTTCACAACCGGTAACGCCGAAAAGGCATTCGGCCAACCGGAGTAGAAAGCCGCATGCGTGACAACTTCCCCAGCCTGGTCCTGCGTCAGCCCGTTATCCATTGCCCTGTTTAGGTGATACGTGATCTGCGCGACCTGGCCGGAGGCAATCAGCGCGCTGACGGTAACAAGACTCCGGTCCCTTGGAGCAAGGTCAGGACGCAGCCATAAGTCGCGGAAGAGAACATCCGTGGTGTACTGCACGATGCCGGGAGCGACTTTGCCAAACAGTTGTTCCACATTGGCCGCACGTTTCGCCTCCGCGTCGTTGTCGAGCGGAAGAAGCGCAGGCGACGCGGGAGGAAGCTGATCGGCCCCAATCCTACGATCCGCAAAAACATCTTTTGCGACGTCCAATGCCGACATCGCATTCGTCCACCCCGAGTAAAAAGCAAGATGCGTAATGATCTCGGAGATTTCACGCGGTTTAACGCCCTTATCAAGTGCCAGGTTAAGATAACGCGCCATCTCAATCGTCTGGTTGCGCGCTTTCAGCGCGGCGATGGTCACAATGCTGCGGTCCCTTGCCCCTAGTTCCGGGCGTCTCCACAGTTCGGCAAGGGGGCCTGGCGCATATTTTTCAAGCGCCGGAGCCACCGTCCGACCGTCGTTTACGGTGCGCATCGGTTTCCTCTCGTTTATTGGCCCATCCTGGTCGCTATTCTCAGTTCTCTCAAGGGATGACCTTAATGGTGGCGGAGCGTGCACGCGGACCGATCATCGGGCTGAGATACTGGCTGCCCTTGTACTTCGTCTTGTAAGAGCCATCGATAATTTCTTT